>ERZ827168.2221-NODE-2221-length-23562-cov-4.766453_pt1 | contig 23562 bp, 19 predicted proteins | sample MGYA00519868_ERZ827168 | MGnify/ENA primary metagenome ERZ827168 (study PRJEB31778, sample SAMEA3449271) | human gut metagenome | biome: human gut; feature: human-associated habitat; material: faeces | place: United Kingdom | collected 2010/2012 ...
AGGGGATTTAGGGGAGGGTCAAATCTGCAAACGCGGCCTGTGGCCGCGGGCGGACGACCGTCGGATTCGATTTTGCGGCCGAGGGATCTTGGTACATTGAAATATATGATTGCTTAATTTTCAATTATATCGGCAATTATATGTTTTAATGTCTCGGCCGACCGCGTCTGCGTCTGTGCCCGCGGCTCGGCGTCGGTCGGTCCTCCCCGATCTATTCGGCCTCGTCGACCTCTTCGGCATACGCCGATATGCCGAGACGCTCCGATGCCGCGGCGCCCGCGTCCGTCAGGAACTTGTAGATGTTGTCGTCGGCGTCGGCGAAGCGTATCGTGCTGCGTCCCGAACGTTCGGCGGCCACGGCCTCGATATATTCCAGACGGCTCAGCAGCGAGAGGTAGGACCCGAACAGGCCCGCCACAGGGACCAGGCCCGACGCGATCTCTCTCACGCCGATGTAGCAGTATCCGTAGCACCCTTTTATTTTGGGGTTCACACGTACGGCGGCCGTCTCGGTCGTCTCGGTCGTCTCGGGCGCCCGCGTGCCGCCCGTGAGCACCATCGTGCCGTCGTGTTCGGTAAGCGTGATATTCGTCTCGCCGTTGTCCGAGGCGTATCCGCCGTCCGCCTCGGCGAGCTCCAATTTCTCTGCCAGAAGATTCATGGCTGTGCGGTCCTTCACGGCGGCCACGAGCGTCCCGCCCATGTCGATGCTCATACCTTTTATGATCGGCGCGGTGAGGAACAGCGCGAAGTCGCCGTCGAGCGATGACAGTGCCCCGATCAAAGTGTCGATCTCGGGACTTTCGAGTTCCGACAACATGTCGGCCGTCTCGGCGAGACGGTCCCCGCGGAATGCACCGTACGATACGAAAACGGCCGACTCGGGGATGCGGTCGGCATAGCGGCCGTCGGCGGGGCCGCGCATGGCGGCATGCTTTTGGACGAAGTGTTCGGCCTCGGCGCCCGATGCCATGATCTCCCACTCGGCCGTGACCTCGCCTCGGCCGCTTTTCAGGCTGCCGACGAATGCCAGATCGTTTATCGGCGCCTCCTTGAGAACGGGATTATGTTTGAGGTCCTTGCCGTCGATGGCCGATCCCGACACCAGAACGGCTATCTCGCCGTCCGCCTCGGTCAGGCGTCGGAACCCTTCGGTGGCGGTTATGCCTCTGCCGCGGCGGGCGAACTCGCCGCACAGCTTTTTGGGTGCGGGGGCCTTGTCGCTGCGGATCATGACGGCCGCGCGGTCGTCGAATACCAGACAGCTCTCCTTGTCGCTCATGCACGTCACTCCTTTCACCGTCTCGATCCTGCCGCCCGCATCCGCCGCGGCCTTGCGCGCCAGCTCCCTCAGGCAGTCGGCGTCGGCTACCCGGGCCGCTATGCCGCCGCTTCGGGTCTTGGTCGAGACGAAGATGCAGAGGGGCGACGAAAAGTCGATGCCCGACCGCTCGGGATCGGCCGCGATACCCATGAGGACGGACAGCACGGCGGGAGCAGACTCCGCGCAGTCTCCTAATTTCCCGTTCAGCAGCGCCGCGGGATCGGCGCCCGCGAGAGAGACGATGCGGGCGGCGTCCAGCCGCACCACCACTGCGGCGTCGGCGGGAATGGCGTATGCGTACTCCTGCGCCGAGGCATTGTAGCAGATAACTGTCGCCGCCGCTAAAAGGAGCGGTCGGAGGATGGGGGATAGTTTCATGATCGGTGTGTTTTTTCTCGTCGGCCGCATCTGCCGCGGCCGCTTGGTAAAGATACTCTTTTTTTCGTTTGCGGACAAGTGAGTTAAATTTTTGTTAATGAATCATTACCTTTTTATTAAGGTTGCGCTCCGACGGCCGATTGTATGAATGTTGCAAATTAACTTTGAGGCGCCTAAGTGCTGCGGCGCGCGGGCGGCCGTCGGACACTGCCGTGCGACATCGCGGCGACGGCGCATCGAAATTGCAAAAAAAAGGACTGCTTTTATGAGCGAATTTTACACGGTTGCGGTCGCCGTTCTGGCCGTACTGGCTGTGTCGGGACTCTATGTGGGAGTGACCAACGACGCCGTAAACTTTCTCAACTCGGCCATCGGCTCGAAGGCCGCTGGCATGAAGACCATACTCGCCGTCGCCTCGGCGGGAATCATCCTCGGCGTGATATCGTCGAGCGGCATGATGGAGGTGGCGCGCAACGGAATGTTCGACCCCTCGCTGTTCACCTTCGGCGAGGTGATGACCATCTATCTCGGCGTGATGCTGGCCAACGTCATCCTGCTCGACATCTACAACTCGATGGGACTGCCCACCTCCACCACCGTGTCGCTCATATTCTGTCTGTTGGGGGCCGCCGTGGCGGTGTCGATCTACAAGATAGCGGCCGATCCGACTCTGGCGGCGGGTGATCTGGGCGAGTTCATCAACACCTCGCGCGCGATGGGCATAATATCGGCCATACTGCTCTCGGTGGCGATAGCCTTCACGTGCGGCACCGTGACGATGTGGCTTTCGCGCCTGCTCTTCTCGTTCCGCTACATGACGCTGCTGCGCCGCTTCGGCGCCGCGTGGTGCGGCGCGTCGCTCACGGCGATACTCTATTTCGCACTCTTCAAGGGGCTGAAGAACGCCTTCGCGGAGAGCGCTGCGGCGGTGTGGATCGACGACAACCTGACGGTCGTGCTGGTGCTGTGCTGGGCGGCATGCTCGGTGCTGCTGGCATTCTTGCAGCTGTTCCGCATCAATATACTGCGCATAACCATCCTGTCGGGTACCTTCGCGCTGGCGCTGGCCTTTGCGGGCAACGACCTGGTGAACTTCATCGGAGTGCCCGTGGCGGGATTCGACGCCTATTCGATAGCGCGCGAGGCCGGCAGCACCGATATAGTCATGTCGGCGCTGAACGAGAACATACCAGCCAACATGGCCTTCATGCTCGCGGCGGGCGCGATCATGGTGCTCACGCTGTGGACCTCGCGCAAGGCCATGCACGTGACCGAGACCGAGATATCGCTCTCGTCGCAGTCGGGCGACGACGAGCCGCAATACGGCTCCAACGTCTTCTCGCGCGGCATAGTGCGTCTGTCGATCAACGCCGCGGCGGCCGTCGAGCGCATCACGCCGCCCAAGGTGCGCGAGTTCGTGGCACGACGCTTCGAGTACGTGGACGTGGAGCACAGCGGTGCGCCCTACGACATGATACGCGCCACGGTCAACCTCACCACCTCGGCGCTGCTCATATCGCTCGCCACCTCGCTCAAGCTGCCCCTTTCGACCACCTACGTGTGCTTCATGGTGGCCATGGGATCGTCGCTGGCCGACAAGGCGTGGGGCCGCGAGAGCGCCGTGTACCGCATAACGGGCGTGATGACCGTGGTCATGGGGTGGTTCACCACGGCCATAGGCGGATTCGTCATAGCGCTGGCCACGGGGCTGCTGCTGGTGTGGGGCGGCGTGGCGGCATTCGCCGCGGTCACGCTGCTGTGCGGCTACATGCTGGTGAAGAGCAATTTCCGTAAGAAGGCCGACGGTGCTTCGGCCGCGTCGGCTGTCGACAACCCCACCGCGAACGCCGTGGACGACATTGCCGGGGAGGTGTGCCGCATGATGCAGGCGGCGACCCGCATCTACGACCGCACCATAGTGGCCGTGTTCAAGGAGAACCGCAAGGCGCTGCGCGATCTGGTGCACGAGTCGGAGGATATCTACCGCGACAGCCGCAAGCTCCGCGCGGGTCTCATGCCCACGCTGCGCCGACTCAAGGGGGCGGGGCTGGAGCTTTCGCTCTACTACGTGCAGATGGTCGACTATCTGAGCGAGATAGCCGAGGCGCTGGTGCACATAACGCGGCCTACGTTCGAGCACATCGACAACAACCACGAGGGTCTCTCGCGCGAGCAGGCTGCCGACCTGATGCACATCAACGACGACGTGGCCGAGATATACGGCAGCATAAACCGAATACTGGTGACCAACGATTTCTGCGATATAGATTCGGTGCTCAGCATGCGCGAGGATCTTTTCGAGCGCATAGCCGCCACCACCAAGTCGGAGCTGATGCGCATAAACGAGGGCGAGGGCAACACCAAGGCCAGCCTTCTGTATCTGACCATCCTGAGCGAGACGCGCACCATGGTGCTCCAGGCCCGCAACCTGCTCAAGGCGCAGCGCTACTTCTCCGAGCATGCCGACGCGTGCATGGGCCGCGTGAGGTACGTCCGCAACTGACGGCGCCGCGGATAACGGCATCGGCCCGAACTCTTTGCGAGTTCGAGCCGATTTTGCGTAAAAGGCCGCGGCCTTTTATTTTCTCTTGCGCGGAGCCTTGCCCTGCACGATGTCGAGCTCGTTCATGATGTGGTCGCAGCCCGCGAACTTGTCGATCACGAAGAGCACGTAGCGCACGTCGACCGCGATGCAGCGCTGCAAATCGGGCTCGAACGCCACGTCGCCCGACATGGCCTCCCAGTTGCCGTCGAACGCCAGACCTAACAGGCGGCCGTTGCCGTCGAGTACGGGTGAGCCCGAGTTGCCGCCCGTGATGTCGAGGTTGGCCAGGAAGCCCACGTGCAGACGTCCGTCGGCGTCGGCATAGCGGCCGTAATCCTTGGCGCGGTAGAGCTCCTTGAGCTTATCCTCCACGGTGAACTCCAGCGGATTGGTGGTGTCCTCCTTGGCGATGACGCCCTCCAGCGTGGTGAAATGGTTGTAGGTGATGCCGTCGGCGGGATCGTAGGGCAGCACGTTGCCGTAGGTGAGGCGGATCGAGAAGTTGGCGTCCGAAGCCCACGCCTTGTCGGGCTGCATGCGCATGAGGCCCGCGATGTAGAGGCGGTGCGCCGCATTGTACTGCTGGGCGAGCTTGGGATACTCGGTGTAGGCCTTGCGGTAGGCCTCGGTCACCGACTTGGCCAGCTCCTTGGCGGGATCCTCGTTCTTCTGCTCGTCGGTCGAGGCTTTCAGCTTTTCGAGCGACGTGAACACCGAAGTGTCGTAGAGCCAGTCGACGTAGGCATTGATGTCGCCGCAGAACTTCTTGTCGATCACCTCGGCGTAGATCGAGGGCAGCGCCTCGGGGTCCATGTTCTCGCGCACGATCGTGAGCATGCGCTTGGCCACCTTGCGGTCGAGGTCGGCATCGTAGTCCTTGTAGAATCCGCCCACGTTGCCGCGGTTGAGAAGTTGCGGCGGGGTGAGCAGCTCGACGCCGCGCAGCAGCGCCTCCTGCAAATATTGCATGGTGCCCTCCACGGGGGTGAGCTTCTCCACGGTCTCCTTCATCATGGGCAGTGCGCCGATGAAGCCCTCCTCGGGCGTGGTGTTGGCCTCGGCCCACTTCTGGAAAGCGGCCTCCTGCGCCTGCTTCTGCGCCTTGACGTTCAGCTTTTCGATGCCGCGCGACATGCCGATCGAGTTCTTCCAGTAGTTCGACGAACCCGCGTACTTCGAGGCGTACTTGATGCGTATCTCGTCGCTGGCCTCCATGGCGGCCCACAGTATCTCCTGACGCTCGCCGCGGATGAAGATGCGCTGGGGATTCGACACGCCGAGCATCTGGTCGATCTCATACGAGGTCATGTAACGCTGCGTCGAGCCCGGGAAGCCCATCACCATGGCGAAGTCGCCCTGCTTGTAGCCGTCGAGCGAGATCTCCAGATGGCGCGGAGCCTCGTAGGGACGGTTGTCCTTGGAGTATACGGCGGGCTTGTTGTCCTTGTCGGCATAGACGCGGAACACCGAGAAGTCGCCCGTGTGGCGGGGCCACATCCAGTTGTCGGTGTCGCCGCCGAACTTGCCGATCGACGAGGGAGGCGTACCCACCAGGCGCACGTCGGAGAAGACCTCCAGCACGAAGGCGAAATACTGGTTGCCGCCGAAGAAGGGGAGTATCTGTACGACCTTGCCTTCGTTCGCGGCGCGCATCTTCTCGCTCAGGGCCTTGGTGTTCTCGGCGATGATCTCGTTGCGCTCCTTCTCGCCCGCGATCGACGGCACGTTGCCGAGGATCTGCTCGGTCACGTCCTCGATGCTGCGCACGAAGCGCACCGAGAGTCCAGGTACGGGCAGTTCCTCGTCGTACGACGAGGCCCAGAAGCCGTATTTGAGGTAGTCGTGCTCCACCGACGAGAGCTGCTGGATCGAGCCGTAGCCGCAGTGGTGGTTGGTGAATATCAGACCCTTGTCCGATACGATCTCGCCCGTGCAGCCGCCGCCGAAGATGATGATGGCGTCCTTGAGCGAACTCTTGTTCACCGAATAGATATCTTCGGCCGAGAGGCGGCAGCCCTTGGCCTTCATATCCTTGATATTCATTTTCTGAAGGTAGGGCAGAAGCCACATACCCTCGTCGGCCGAGGCGACGAACGCCGCCACGACAGCCGCGAATGTTAAGATTGCTTTTTTCATTTTGTTGCGGTTATGTACACGATGTACGTTTTCGGCGTAAAGTTACGCATAAAAAGATTATTTCTGCCGTTTTGGCGGCGAAAACCGACATGTCTAATTTTGAAAATCATCGACATGGCAGCGCCATGTCGGCAGTTCGCCGCCGCCCCACGCGGCGGACTGCTGTCGCACTCCTGCCGCCGTCGGCGAACCGCGGACACTCCTCGGCGGGGCTTCCTAAAACTGAAAATATATGAACGGCTGTATGTCGCTCGACTTGATCTGCATCACGCACCACACCGTGAGGGTCATCATGGCCACCTGCCACCAGAACGAGGCGTTTATCACCCGACACTGAATGTCGGCGTCGATCTTCGCGGGCATGAAGTGCATGATGTATCCGAGCGCTATCAGCGCGAACACCGCCTTGTAGCCCTCTACGACCTGCGGGATCAGCGAGGCGTCGAAGTTGTGGAATATCTGGTAGAGCATGATGTGCACCGTCTGCATCGAGTCGGCGCGGAACAGCAGCCAGCCCAGGCACACCAGGTTGAACGTCACGAGGAACCCGATAAGGCGCGAAAAGATGTTCATCTGCTTGCCGTCGGCCTTGGCCCACGGAATGACGGCCATCCACATCTTGTGCAGCGCCAGCGCCACGCCGTGCAGCGCGCCCCACAGCACGAAACGCACCGCCGCGCCGTGCCACAGTCCTCCGAGCACCATGGTGAGCAGCAGGTTGATGTAGGTGCGCACGCGACCCTTGCGGTTGCCGCCCAGCGATATGTAGAGGTAGTCGCGCAGCCAGCTCGACAGCGATATGTGCCAGCGGCGCCAGAACTCGGTGATGGTGGCCGACTTGTAGGGGGCGTCGAAGTTCTTCGGGAAGCGGAATCCCAGCAGCAGGGCGATGCCTATGGCCATGTCGGAGTAGCCCGAGAAGTCGCAGTAGATCTGCAACGCGTAGCCGTAGATGCCCGCCAGACACTCGAAGCCCGAGTAGAGCGCGGGATCGTCGAACACGCGGTCGACGAAGTTGAGCGATATGTAGTCGGATATGACCGCCTTCTTGATAAGACCTATGATGATGAATCCCACGCCCATACCGAACATGCGGCGCGTGACCAGCACGGGCTTGCGGATCTGCGGGATGAAGTCGCGGGCGCGCACGATGGGGCCCGCCACGAGCTGCGGGAAGAACGAGAGGTAGAACATGTAGTCGATCCAGCGGCGCAGCGGCCTTATGGCCCCGCGGTAGACGTCGATGGTGTAGCTCATCGACTGGAACACGAAGAACGATATGCCCACGGGCAGGAATATGTTCCGAAAATCGAGGAATCCCGCGCCGAAGATGCCGTTGGCTATCTCGATGAGGAAATTGGTGTACTTGAAGTATCCGAGCATGCCCAGGTTGACGGCCACGCTCAACGCCACGAGCCACTTCTTCGCGCGCGGCGACTTGCTGCGATATATGTGGTGCGCTATGATGAAGTCGCTCACCGCGGCGAAGACCAGCAGCAGGAAGTAGATGCCGCTCGACTTGTAGTAGAAGTATATCGAGAAGAGTATGACGTATACTATCCTCAGCGACGCGGTCCTGCGCAGCAGCGCATACCCCGCCGCGAAGGCCGTGAACAGGAACAGAAACAGTCCGCTGTTGAATATGAGCGGTGCCGAGGAGTCGTAGCGCAACAACTCCTGCACACGGGCCAACAGTTCTTCGATCGGCAGATTCGTCATTCCCCAAATAGTTCTATTTCGGTCGTGTCGAGCAGCAGGGCGCCGTCAGCGGACGGCTCGATCTCGAGCAGAGGTTCGGTAATCACGGGGCGGCTCTTCTCCAGCCTCTCGCGCACGGCGCGGCCGTAGTCGCGCGCACCGAGCAGCATGGCGTGATAGAGCGCGCGGGCCACCTGCGCACCGCCCGCGTAGTTGATATGCGTGTAGTCCTTGCCCGCCCAGCCGTTGGCCACGAAGCGGGTCATGCCGCCCATGAGCTGCATGGCCTCGTAGGTGTTCCAGAACGCCGCGCCGCATGCCGAGGCGGCCTCACGCTGCCACCGCGAGAGGTCGCGCGCCGACTCCATCGGCACGATGCCGTCCTCGTTCTTCTGCGAACGGTCGCTCACGCCCATCACCATCACCGCCGCCGAGGGGAAGCAGCTCTGCGCGAAGCGTATCATCTTCTCCACCTGACGGGCGTAGAGCGAGTAGTCGCGGCGGTCGGCCTGCATGATGTTGAGGCCGTATTGCAGGATCACCAGATCGTAGCTGCGCATGCCGTTTATCTGGGCGTTGACGGCGGGATCGGTCCAGAACATGGCCTGACCGTTGTTGCTGCGCACCGAGAAGTTGTCGAGGCTCACGCCACCGAGGTCGTCGAAATCGGCGCCGTAACCGACCAGTCCCGCAGCGCCGCTCTTTACCGTCATCTCCAGCGAGGCTATCGAGTCGTCCTCGATGACTATCTGGCGCACGGCGTCGCTGCCGTCGAATCCGAACTCGCGCGCCTCATCGTCGTTGAGCTTCACGGCGATCTTCGCGGGCTCGCGGCTGATGAAGAGCAGTCGCGCACGGCGGCAACGGTCCAGATGGCGGCGTTTGCGCGTCATGTCCCAGCGCGTGGAGGCGCCGTCGGCGGCGCGTGCCACCCATCCCGACACGAAGAAGTCGCCCGAATAGGGTTCGGGGACGCTCTTGCGCTGCATTATGTTGTAGGGAGTCCATCCCTTCGATGTGGTCTTGACCGTCTGGCGGAATCCCGTGAAGGGCGATGCCGCGGGCACGAATCCCACGCCTCCGCCGCCGAAGGTGTCCTGCAACGACTCGCGCAGGTCGGCGGTGAGTATGTCGCCCTCGACGAACGAGTCGCCCATGAAGGCTATGCGCACGGGCTCGCCCGCAAGGAGCTTTTCGTACAGGCGTCCGAGTGCCGTCGAATCGGCCGCGCCGAAATCCTCGATCGGGATTATGAGCGAGTCGGGCGGCAGTATTTCGGCGAAATCCTCCGCAGGCTCGGGCTCGGCGATCGCTGCCGCCAAGGCCGCGGTGTCGCCGCCCGTGGGCTGTTCGTCGAATATCCCCTCCCACGAAACCGAGGTCTCGGCCCCCGTGGGCGACGAGGCCACGGCGGCGCGGGCGGCCGTCTCGGCCACCTTGCCCAGATCGACATGGAATTCCTCCACGTCGATTTCGGGCATGTCGGCCTCCTTCTTCGCGGCCTCGTCGCCGTCGAAGCGCACGAGGTCGGAAAAGATGCTGGCGCGGCGCAGCGACACGCCTCCCGCGTCAACGGGGGGTATGAAACTTATGGCGACGAGGGCCAGCAGCGTGGCCGCCGCCAGGAACAGGCTGCGCGAGGAGCAGTCGTCGTTGGGCTTGGCCATTTAGTCGCGGCGCGAAATGAGTGAAACGTAGTAGAGTACCGTGGCGATGGCGCTCAGTGCTGCCACCAGATAGGTTCGGGCGGCCCAGCGCAGTGCCTCGCGGGCATACGAGAGCTGCACTCCCTGGAGCGTGCGGCTCGATTCGAGCCATTCGAGGGCGCGCTGCGAGGCGTTGTACTCCACGGGCAGCGTGACTATCGAGAAGAGGGCCGACATGGCGATGAGCGCTATGCCGATCCAGCACACGGTGGCGTTGTCGGTGGCGGCCAGCAGGGCTATGCCCGCTATTATGACCCACGTGGCTATGCGCGACGAGAAGCTGACGACGGGCACCAGCGCCGAACGCATGGCCAGAGGCGCGTAGCCCTGCGCGTGCTGCACGGCGTGGCCGCACTCGTGGCAGGCGACGGCCGCCGCGGCGATGCTGCGCGACGAATATACGCTGTCGCTCAGGTTGACGGTCATGTTCTGCGGATTGAAGTGGTCGGTCAGGGCGCCCGCCACGTGAGTCACCCTGACATTATGTATATTGTTGTCGCGCAGCATCTTCTCGGCCACCTCGGCGCCCGTCAGGTTGCCAGGGAATCCCACCTGCGAATATTTGGCGAAGACCGATTGCAGGCGGGCCTGCACTATGTAGCCCGCCACGGCTATGACGATCATCAACAATATCGATCCCGACGACGATATGCCCGTCGCGAAGCCGTTTTCGGCGCCGTAGTAATTCTGCGCCATCTGCAAGAACTGTAACATATTCTCCTAATTAAATCTTAAACAATCCGTTGGCCTCGGCGCACCTGCGCGCCTGCGCATCCGTCCGATCAACGTTCGTGCCGTGCCGTCGAAACGCGCGGCGGGATAACTTCGCCGCTTGCGCCTATAATTACGCAAAAGTAAGAATTTTTATTGTAACTTTGTACTGCTGTTTGATAAATAAGGGGGCGCGGCGCGAAATCGTTCGCCGTGGCGCTCCGAGGCGGAGAACGGATGCGAACTAATGTCGAATACATGCTGGCGGCCCGCACGGCCCGTCACGACCGCGGATCGCGCGCGGGAGCCATAATGCGCATCGCAGTGGCGTCGGTGGCGCTGGGCGTGGCGGTCATGATACTGACGCTGGCCGTGGTGTCGGGGTTCCGCCGCGAGATAGCGGACGATCTGCGCGGTCTGGCGGGCGACATTCAGGTGTCGGGCATCGCGGGCGCGTGGAATGCCGATTCCGATCCCCTGCCTGTGAGCGAGGCGCTGCTTGAGAGCCTGCGCCGCTGCGACCGTGTGGTGTCGGCGGTGCCCTATTCCGTGGCGGGGTGCATGGTCAAGTCGGGCGATAGGGTGACTGGACTCCGCATAAAGGGCGTGGGCGAGGGCTTCGACGGGGCGTGGTGGCGCGCGCATCTTGTCGAGGGCGATCTGCCCGCGACGGGCGGTGACGTCCGCAGCAAGGATCTGCTCATATCGCGCACCACGGCGCGCAGTTTGCGCGTGGGGGTGGGCGACAAGGTGGAGGCGCTGTTCGTCGACGAGGGCGACGTGCCGCACCGCGACCGATACAGGGTATCGGGCATATACCACACGGGGCTGGAGGAACTGGACGGTGTGACGGCCTTGGCCGATCTGCGCGACGTGCGCAAGTCGGTGGGGTGGGCCGAGGACCTGATAACGGGCTACGAGATCGTTCTCGACGGCCCCGACCGTGCCGACGAGGCGGCGGGGGAGATCGACGCCCTGATAGACGATGTGTTCTACGGGGGCGACGAGAGCGCGGGGGCCTGCATGGCCGTCACGCTGGAGATGCGCTATCCCGTGATGTACGACTGGCTGAAGGCCCACGCCGTGAACGCGCGCGTGATAATAGCCATAATGATGATCGTGGCGCTGTTCAACATGACCTCGGCCATGCTCATCATGGTGCTCGACCGCACGGGCATGATCGGCACGCTGAAGGCGGCGGGCATGCGCAGCGCGGCCATCCGCCGGATATTCCTGTGGCGCGCGGCTATGCTGTTCGTGCGCGGCGCCGCGTGGGGCAATGCCGTGGGGCTGGGGCTGGCGGCAGTGCAGATCCTTTTCCGCCCCGTGACGCTCAACCCGTCGGGCTACATGCTCTCGGTGCTGCCCGTGCGCGTGGAGGCGTGGTGGTGGGCGGCGCTCAACGTGGGCGCGCTGGCCGTCGCGGTGGCCGCCATGTGGCTGCCCTCGGCGATCGTGGCGCGTATAAGCCCCGAAGAGTCTTTGAAGTACAAACAATAGACGGCGTTCGGCGAACGCCGCGGTAATGACATAATGAAACCATACAATTCGTCACGCAAAAGCAAGAAGGAGGAAGTTGCCGAGATGTTCGACAACATAGCCCCCACGTACGACCGTCTGAACCATATCTTTTCGCTCTCGATCGACAAGCTGTGGCGTCGGCGCGTGGTGCGCATCGTGCGCCGCATGAAGCCGTCGCGCATACTCGATCTGGCCACGGGCACGGGCGATCTGGCCATAAAGATGGCCGCGCGCATGCGAAAGGCCCGCGTAATGGGTGTCGACCTGTCGGAGAAGATGCTGGCGGTGGCGGCCGAGAAGGTGCGCCGTAAGGGGCTGGACGACCACATAGCGCTCTATCAGGGCGACGCCGAGCGGCTTGACGTGGCCGACGGGGTGATAGACGTGGTGACGGTGGCTTTCGGCGTGCGCAACTTCGGCGACCTCGAAGCGGGGCTGTCCGAGATAAGGCGCTCGCTGCGCAGCGGCGGCCACGCGGTGATACTCGAATTCTCGATGCCGCGCAACCCGCTGGTGCGACGCCTCTACGGACTCTACTCTAACCATGTGCTGGGGCCCGTGGGAGGGCTGGTGTCGCATGACCGCGAGGCCTACGACTATCTGCCCGCGTCGATCGCCGAGTTCCCCGAACCCGAGCGGTTCCTCGACATAATGCGCGAGGCTGGGTTCGTCGATTGCCGTCGCCGCAGCCAGAGTCTGGGCATAGCGCAGATATACATAGGCCGCAAGCCGTAGACGATGGCGGCGTTGAGGACGATACTCGTGCTGTGGGCGGCGCTCTGCATGGCGGGGTGCGCCGCGGATGCGGGCCGCGTGCCGACGGTCATGGGCGTACGGGTGGCGGGGGCCGAGTTCGCCGAGGGCGAGGATATCCCGTCGCGCATGACGCTCGCCGTGACGGTGGACAACCCCTCGCGCGGGGTGAAGATACTCGGCGGACGGGTGCGGATATCATGGCGGGGGCGTCGGGTGGCGATGCTCACCCTCGCCGAGGCGGTGAAGATCCCGCCGCGCCGCACGTCGGAGGTGACGGTGCCCCTGCGCGTGAACGTCGTGCGCAACTCGGCGGCGATGGAGCTGCGGGCTGCGGTGCGCAGGCGCGATGCGGACGGCATCGGGATCGAGCTGGAGACCGCGGTGCGTTCGGGCATACTCTTCGGCGGGACGTCGGGGCAGGGAGCGGTGCCGCTGACGACGGTCGTGCCGCAGCGCATGATCGGCGAGGTATGGCGCATGTTGGATGAATTTACGGAGTCGTTGCCCCGCTCGGGCGACGGCGAATGAAAAAATACGAAACCTATGAAACTGTTATTTTTAACCCTTTTGGCGGCGGCATCGTTCGGAGCGGGCCGCGTGCAGGCGCAGGAGATCGGCGGCGTGCGCAGCCGTCTGGCGGCGGGCCGCGACAGGGTGACCGTCACCGAGCAGGGCGACGCGGCGCAGGCCGTGCGGGCCGTCGAGCAGCGCACGCGGCGCACCAAGGTGAACGGCTACACGATCCTGATCCTTTCGGACAACACGCAGAAGGCGCGCGAGAATGCCACGAAGGCCAAGCAGACCTTCGAGGAAAACTTCCCCGACATAGAGGTGAAGATGTACTACGAGAGCCCGTCGTTCTACGTGACGGCAGGCCGCTACCTTACCAAGGAGGAAGCCATCATCGAGCTGTGGCGCGTGCGCTCGGTGTTCCCCAAGGCCATTTCGCAGAGCCGCGAGATGGATATCGACGACTTCATCAAAAAAGAAGAGTAAAATATCATGAAATTCGAAAAATACCGCTCGGTTTTCGGCGACGGGGAGCTTGCCGAACGCCTGCGCCGCATACGCCATGTCGCGCTCGACATGGACGGCACCATCTACATGGGCAAGTCGCTCTTCGACTGCACCAAGCCTTTCCTGGCGAGCCTCAGGGAGATGGGCATAACCTACTCTTTTCTGACCAACAACCCGTCGCGGTCGATCGACGACTATCTGCGCAAGCTCGCGGCGCTCGGCATCGAGGCCACGGCCGATGAGATGTACACCACCTCGCTGGCGGCCATCGACTACATACGCGACCGTTACCCCTCGGCACGGCGATTGTTCCTGCTCGGAACGCCGAGCATGATCTCGGAGTTCGAGAAGGCGGGCTTCGAATCGACGGCCGACGATCCCGACGACGTGCCCGACGCTGTGGTGGCGGCGTTCGACATGACGCTGAGCTACGGGCGTCTGTGCCGCGCCGCATGGTGGGTGTCGCAGGGACTGCCCTACATAGCCACCAACCCCGACCGCGTGTGCCCCACCGACCAGCGGGTGGTGCTGGTCGACTGCGGTTCGATATGCAAGTGCATCGAGCATGCCACGGGACGCCGCCCCGACATAACGCTGGGCAAGCCCGACCCCAACATGCTGACGGGCATCGAGCGCCGCTACGGATTGCAGCCCGACCGCATAGCGATGGTGGGCGACCGCATATATACCGATATCGAGATGGCCCACAACGCGGGTGCGATGGGAGTGCTGGTGCTGTCGGGCGAGACGACGCTCGAGGTGGCCGACGCCGCACCGCGCAGCCCCGAGATCATAGCCGACAACATAGGCGTGCTGGGCGAATTGCTGCGCAGGGCGCACGGGAAAGAGTAGGTTTTATTTGTCGGTGTCGGCAGTCAGCTGCCATCCTACGGTGGCTCGCACGGCTCGCAGGCTGCTGCCCGAAAAAAGTTGAATTATGAACTATCTTCTGCTTCTTGTCGGCCTCGTACTGCTGGCCGTATGCGCCGAGATGCTCACCCGCGGCTCGGCGGCTCTGGCGGCGCGTTTCAGCGTCCCCGAGTTCGTGGTGGGGCTCACGGTGGTGGCCATAGGCACCTCCATGCCCGAGCTTACCGTCAGCGTCATGTCGGCCGTCGGAGGCAACGGCTCCATGTCGATAGGCAACGTCACGGGCTCCAATCTGTTCAACACGCTGGTGATTCTGGGCGTCTGCGCGCTGATAAGGCCGCTGCTGTTCACCCGCGAGAACATACGCCGCGACATACCGATCTGCATCGGCGCGTCGCTGGTGCTGGCCGCCGTCATTTTCGGCAGCAGGGCGGTGTCGGGCGGCGAGGGCGGCATAGGCCGTGCGGCGGGTGCGGCGATGCTTCTGTCGTACGTGAGTGTGATCGTCTACTCGATCCGCTCGGCCCGTCACGACATGCCCGACGTGCAGGCCGACGGCGGCGCGGGGGATGCCGCTGCGGCGAAACCCATGCCGTGGGCCGCGATAGGTCTGCTCATAGCCGTGGGGCTGGTCGGCCTTATAGGCGGCGGCAAGTTGTGCCTCTCGTCGGCCTCGGCGATAGCGCGTGCGTGGGGTGTGAGCGAATCGGTGATAGCCATAACGGTGGTGGCGGCGGGCACCTCGCTGCCCGAGCTGGCGTCGAGCGTCTCGGCCGTGGCGAGCGGCAAGTTCTCGATGGCGGTGGGCAACATAATAGGCTCCAACATATTCAACATACTGTTCATACTGGGCTCGGCCGCGACGATCCATCCGCTCACGGCGTCGGCCATAGGGCCGCTCGACATATGGATGGTGCTCGGCTCGGCGGTGCTGCTGCTCGTGTCGGCTCTGGTGATCGGCGTGCGGCGCATCACCCGTGCCGAGGGGCTGGCCTATCTGGCGATATACGTCGGCTATGTGATTTATCTGATACGGTAAAGGCTATGATCCGAAAAGCGTTTTTGACGGCGGCCGTCGCTGCGGCGACGTGCGTCCCCGCTCTCGGGACGGAGAAGAGGCGCGCGGCCTCGGCGGCCGACTTCCTGAACTCCATAGGCGTGTGCGTGCATGTGCAGCACGGGCAGGATGCCTCGCGCATAGCGCCGCTGCTGCGTTACGCGGGCATAAGGAACGTGCGCGATGCCGCCGATGGCAACTACGACATGTCGGGACTGATACTCCTGCACCGCGAGGCGGGCGTGAAGGTGGTGATCGGATCGGGCAGCGGCACGCGCGACGGCGATCTGGAGGCCGTGTTGCGCATGGCGCGCGAGCTGCACGACGCGGGCGCGCTGCTGGCAGTGGAGGGGCCCAACGAGCCCAACAACTTCGGAGGCCTGACCTACAAGGGCACAAAAGGCGGCGGGGAGCTGTCGTGGATGCCCGTGGCCGAGTTCCAGCGCGACCTCTATGCACGGGTGAAGGCCGATCCCGTGCTGAAGCGCTATCCCGTTTACGGCGTGAGCGAGGTCGGGGCGCAGACCGACGACTGCGGGTTGCAGTTCCTGAAGATCCCTGAGGGTGCCGCGACGCGCATGCCCGCGGGCACGGTCTATGCCGACTTCGCCAATGCGCATAACTATATGTATCACCCGAGCTGGCCCGACGCGCCGCACGACAATCAGGTGTGGAACGCCGCCGACCCTTCGGCCGAGTGTCGCGCCGACGGACTCTACGGTAATTTCGGCCGCACGTGGCTCGGGAAGTTCGAGGGATACCCGCAAGACGAGCTCGACGTCCTGCCGCGCGTCACCACCGAGACGGGCGTGCGCGTGGGCGACTGCGACGGCCGCATCACCGAGCATGTGCAGGGGTGCAACTATCTGAATCTGTTTCTTGCGCAGTTCGTCCGCGGATGGGACAAGACCTTCGTATACGAGTTTCTGGACGATCCCGACGGGAAGTTCGGATTCTACGCCTCGGACTACGCCACCAGACGCAAGGCGGCCGACTGGCTGCACAACATGACGGCCGTACTGCACGACGGCGGGCCCGCCAAGAAGGGGGCGATGGCGTATGCCATATCGCCCATGCCCGCCACGGTGCACGACCTGCTGCTGCGCAAGAGCGACGGCGGCTACTGGCTCGTCGTATGGGGCGAGCGGGTCGCGGGGAGCGACACCGTGACGGTGATGCTGCCGTCGCGCCACGCCGAAGTGCGCGTTTACGACCCTACGGTCGGGGAGGCGCCCGTGCGGACGGTGAGGCGCGCCGCGGAGGTGGAACTGGAGGTGAGCGACCATCCTCTTATACTGGAGTTGAGGAGATAGAGAGGCTGTTCGCCCCGCAGCCGCCGAAGATAAAATTAAGGTGTTATCTTTTTTCGGTTTGTAATCGCGAGTCGTAGCCTGCGGGGCAAGCGATAGCGAGCCTCCGCGGGGCGAGGCTACGGCTCGCGCGGCTCTGAAGAGCCGCAAAATATCGGGATCGAATGTAGTAGCCTGAAGTAGACAGTTTTGAAAAATTAAAACCCACAATACCATGAAGACAAACCTTCCATTCAACAGATTTCTGTCGCCGCTGTCGGCGACGATCGCGTGTCTTGTGCTCGTATGCTCGTGCGTGCGTTACGATGTGCCGCAGCCTCTGGACGCATGGAGCGCCGACGGACGCACCCTCCGCACGACAGAACCTACCGTCGGGGCGGGTGAGACGCTGACCGCCTCGGGCGACTACGCCAATTTCCGCCTCACGGGTCAGGCATTCACGCAGGAGGGCGCCGAAGCGGCCCTGCTGTTTCACACCGACGGAGAGTCGGGCTACGAGGTGACGTTCCGTAACGGTCCCATCGACGGCACTCGCAAGAGCGGCTCGCTGGCCTCGGTGCGCAACCTCTACCGTTCGCTTGCGGCCGACGGCGAGTGGTTCGACTTCGAGGTGGCCGTGCGCGGCAAGAACATAGCGGTGAGCATAGGCGGAACCGACGTGGTGTGCTACACCGAGCCCGATGTGCCCTACCGCGTCGAGAAGTATGCGCGGCGCCTGCTCTCTCACGGCGCCATAGCTCTGCGCGGCGTGCGGGGCGAGGTGGCGTTCCGCAACCTGACCGTCACGCGGCTGCGCGACGACGCCCGCAACGAGGCCGACACCCTGCCGCCCGTGGACGAGCGTGCCGATGCCGTCATACGCGCGCAGCAGCGCGACTTCCCCGTCATCGACTACCATGTGCACCTCAAGGGCGGACTCACGAAGGAGCAGGCGCACGCCATGTCGATGAACTACGGCATCAACTACGGCGTGGCACCCAATGCGGGCGAGGGTGGCGTGGGCCGCATGCTGGCCGACGACAAGGAGGTCTACGAATATTTCGACGAGGTGAAGCCTCTGCCGTTCCTGTGCGGCGTGCAGGGTGAGGGCCGCAAATGGACGGCCACCTTCTCGCAGGAGGCGCTGGGCGTGTTCGACTATCTGTTCACCGACGCCATGACCATCATCGACCACAAGGGTCGCAACTCGCGTATCTACCGCCCCGAGGAGGTGTACTACGACGGCATTACGAAGGAGCAGTACATGGATCATCTGGTCGACCAGACCGTGAAGATCCTCACCAACGAGCCTGCCGACATATACGCCAACCCCACCTATCTGCCCGAGGACATGCAGGCCGATTACGACAAATATTGGACCGACGAGCGTGTCGATCGCGTGCTCGACGTGTTGCAGCGCTACGGCATCGCGCTGGAGATCAACCCTCGCTACCGCATCCCGAGCATCGGTATCATCCGCAAGGCCAAGCAGCGCGGGCTGAAGTTCACCTTCGGCACCAATAACGTCGACGCCGATTTCGGACGGCTCGAATACTGCTTCGAGGCGATGGACAAGTGCGGCATCGAGGCGGACGACATATGGTTCCCGTCGATGAGCGTCCGCCGCTCGCGACCCGTGGTGATTTACAACAAGTTCTGATGGGATACACGTTCGATTACGATCTGTTCCTGGCGCTCAACTTCGACGGCGGCGCGGCGATGGATGGCTTCATGTCGTTCTGCTCCGCGCCCGCCGCGTGGGCGTGGCTCCATGCGTTGATCCTGTGGCTGGTGTGGCGGCGCGCGGGATGGCGCGGGGTGCTGCTCTTCGTCGCCGCGGCGGCCCTGGCGCTGGGACTCTCCGACATGATCGCGGGGATATTCAAGCATGCGGGTCTGCTGAAGAATCTGTGGCCGTCGTTCCCCGCGCGGCTGCGCCCCATGCATACCCCCGAGCTCGAAGGGCTGGTGCACGTCGTGCGCGAGGGCGGGCGCTACGGCACCGTCTCGGCCCATGCCGCCACCATGACGGCGTTGGCCGTGCTGGCCGTTCCCACCGTCCGTCGCAGATGGTTCACCGTGCTTATGACGTCGGCGGTGCTGCTCATATGCTATTCGCGCATATATCTGGCCTATCACTTCCCGATCGATATCCTGCTGGGAATGGCGACGGGACTGCTCACGGGCGGCATTGCGCTCGCCGCCATGCGCGCGGTGGCACGCGCTCTGCGTATGCCCTTCGGGACACCTGAGTGATTATATCTTTCTGCCGTACCATCTCCGAGCGGGCAGAGTATAGATCGTGAAAAAATACGGAATCGAGATGAAATACGAAAAGAGCATTACCCGCCGTGATTTTATACGTATCGCAGGCGCGGCTGTGTCGGCGGTACTGCTGCCCGAAACGGGACTGTCGGCCGCACATGCCGCACATGCCGCACATGCCGCACAAGCCTCGCATGCCGCACGTGCCGCATCGGCCGCGCGTCCGAACAAAAAAAGACTGTGGAAAGGATTCAATCTGCTGAACAAATTCAATCCCGACTATCAAACGCCGTTCGCGGAGTCCGATTTCGAGATCATGGCGGAGTGGGGCTTCAATTTCGCGCGGATTCCGCTGTCGTACTGGTGCTGGAGCAGCGAGGACGACTGGTATCGGGTGGACGAGAAGTGTCTCGAAGAGATCGACCGCGCGGTGGAGTTCGGACGTCGATACGGCATACATATCAACCTGAATTTCCATCGCGTTCCAGGGTATTGCATCAATCCGCCGCATGGCGAAAAGAACCTTTTCGAAGACGACGATGCGCTGGAGGCTTGCGCCCATCATTGGAGGGGGTTTGCCGAGCGGTACAAGTCGTGCCCGTCGAAGCTGTTGAGCTTCAATCTTATAAACGAGGCTCCGTCGGTCGCCGATGCGGCTTACGACCGTGTGGCGCGGCGCCTGATAGACGAGATACGGGCCGTGAGCCGACGCCGCACCATCATCGTGGACGGGCTGGATGTGGGCAACCGTCCGTTGATGAGTCTGGCGGATGTGCCCGACATAATACAGAGCGGGCGCGGGTATCAGCCGATGCTTATTTCGCACTACGGGGCGAACTGGGTGTACGGCAACGGCCCGATGTATTTCCCCGAAGACAAACTCGGATGGCCGCTCGACGAGAACGGCCGAATCTACGACAAGGAGTGGCTGCGCGAGACGCTCGACCGTAACTGGCAGCCCTGGATCGCGCAGGGCGGCCGCGTTCATATCGGTGAGTTCGGATGCCATAACCGCACGCCTCACCACGTGGCGCTGGCATGGCTCGAAGACCAGTTCGACATATTCGAAGAGCGTGGCTGGGGCTGGTCGCTGTGGAATCTTACGGGTTCGTTCGGGGTGCTGGACAGCGGCCGTCGCGACGTGAAGTACGAGAACTACAAGGGGCATAAGCTGGACCGCGAGATGCTGGAACTGCTTAAAAGATATGCGGGATAAGGGGAAATCTCGACATTGCTTTGCAATGTCGGCAGTTCGCCGCCACCCCGCGCGGCGGACTGCATCTCGCCCGAAGGCTCGTGCATTCCTGCCGCCGGCGGCGAACATATTTTTTCAAATCCAATGACTAACTAAAAGAATCTGTGCACCTCCCGCAGGACGGGTTCTTTCGACATGTCGTTGGGGTTGGTGCCCTCCACGCCCTCGGGGATCGGCTCGTTCAGCTTCTCGAACAGTTCGATCCAGAAGCGGGGCATGTCGCCGTTCGAGTCGCGGAAATTCATCGGTGCGGCGGTGAACAGCGGCGTCCCGTCGTCCTTGAGGAAGCATTCGTATACCAGTTCCGAGCAATACATCTTTCCGTTGTTCGGCAGGTAGTGCAGGTCGTATTCCTCGCCCATGTGTCCTTTGGCGCGTTCGATGGCCTTCGAGGCCGAGAAATCGGCCGTTACGCGCATGGCGACCACGCCCGCCTTGCCGCCGATCTGCGGCGACGAGGCCATGAAGTCGTCCCACTCGGTGCGGGTGACGCCCTCGCGGCCCGATGCCTCGATGATGTAGGGTTTGCCGTTTTCCGTGGCGACGATCGCCACGTGCGAGAATCGGACCGAATCGCACCATGCCGTGGCGTCGGCTATGGCTCTCGATGCTGCGGAGGTGCCTGCCACGCGGAACAGCAGGTCGCCCTCCTGCGGGACGTAGCCTCGGTCGGTGCAGGCCGCCGACAGCGTGACGGCCAGAATACAAAGTATATGGAATATTTTCATGGCGCAGCCGTTGAATGTTCGGGCTGCAAATTTACGTTTTTTGACGGACCGATCGCAAAATAATCCGAAATAAAAACGTGCGCTTCGGCGTGCCGCGCGATTGTGCGCCGCATGCCCGAACGTCACTTTATGTTCATGCTCGATCGGAAGCGGACGCTGCGCCGTTCGTCGACTATGACTTTCTCGCCCGTACGCGGGTTGCGCCCCATGTGCTCGGGCGTTCGCACCACCGAGAACATTCCGAAACCCGAGATGAGCACCTTTTCGTTGTTCGACAGAGTGCGTTCGGCGATTCCGAGCAGCGAGTCCACGACCTTGCGCACGTCGTCTCTGGACATTGTCAGCTGCTCCGCTACCGCATTGATTAGTTGCGATTTATTCATAACGATCGAAGTTGTAAAGGTTAGTAGGCGGTACAATATCGAATACAAAATTAATCTTTTTTCCGAAACATCCAAATAAAACGGCATATTTTTGATTGATAATGAGCGCCTTGCCGAGGGCGGCGAGAAAAATCGCGGAAAATATTTGGTAGAACCGAAAAACTGTTCTACTTTTGCACTCGGAGAGGTGGCAGAGTGGTCGATCGCGGCGGTCTTGAAAACCGTTGAGCTGCGAGGCTCCGGGGGTTCGAATCCCTCTCTCTCCGCCAGGGCTCGAAGACAAAACGAGATTAAACGATGACAAATCCTGTAAGATCACGATCTTGCGGGATTTTCTTTTTTTCGCTATCGGGTGTTCGGAAGGCAAGTGAAAACTCCGTTCGGACGGCGTTTCGGGAGGGGCGGAGCGGGACGACGGGGCGGTGACGTTCTCGGCGCGGGGCCGTGGAGAGCGGTGCGGGACCAAAGAGAAGTCGGGCGGGGCTGTCGGCGACGGTTTTTAGGCGGCGGCAGTGCGGCAATCTGCCGATTTTGCCTATTTTTGCATATTGAAATTAATCCTCATACCATGATCGATTCCGATATCCGCACCGAAGATTACGGCCGATTCCCGTCGCCGTGCTACATAGTCGAGGAACGTCTGCTGCGTCGCAACCTTGCGCTCATAAACCGTGTGGCGCGCGAGAGTCGCACCGAGATCATCCTCGCTTTCAAGGCTTTCGCGCTGTGGCGCACCTTTCCCGTGTTCCGCGAATACATAAGCGCCACCACGGCCAGCTCGCTCAACGAGGCGCGTCTGGCGTGCGAGGAATTCGGCAGCCGCGCGCACACCTATTCGCCCGCGTACACCGACGACGAGTTCGACCATATCATGCGGTGCAGCAGCCATATAACATTCAATTCGCTCACGCAGTACGAACGTTTCTACCCGCGGGTGAAGGCCTCGGGCGAGCCGATAAGCTGCGGGTTGCGCATAAACCCCGAATATTCGGAGATAGATGTCGAGCTCTACGATCCCTGTGCCGCGGGGAGCCGCTTCGGAGTGACGGCCGACCGTCTGCCCGACCGCCTGCCCGAGGGTATAGAGGGATTCCACTGCCACTGCCACTGCGAGTCGGACAGCACGGCGCTCGCGCATACGCTCGAACATCTCGAAGCGCGTTTCGCTCCGTGGCTCGGGCAGATAAAGTGGCTCAATCTGGGCGGCGGCCACCTAATGACCCGCAAGGGGTACGACGTCGGGCTTCTGATACGTCTGCTCAACGGCCTGCACGAGCGTTACCCGCATCTGCGGCTGATCCTCGAACCCGGGTCGGCATTCGCCTGGCAGACGGGACCGCTGCTCTCGCAGGTGGTGGACGTGGTGGAGGATCGGGGCATACGCACCGCCATACTCAACGTCAGCTTCACATGCCACATGCCCGATTGTCTGGAGATGCCCTACCAACCCGCCGTGCGGGGCGCCGAGACGCTGCCTGCCGACATCGGCGAGGCGCGTGCACAGGCCTGCGAGGGGCAGCATCTCTACCGTTTGGGCGGCAACAGCTGCCTGAGCGGCGACTACATGGGCACATGGGCGTTCGACCGCGAGCTGCATGCGGGCGACTACGTGGTTTTCGAGGATATGATCCACTACACGACGGTGAAGACCTGCATGTTCAACGGCATAGCCCATCCCGCCATCGCCATGCTGCATTGCGACGGCAGTGCGGAGGTGCTGCGCCGATATTCTTACGAGGATTATCGCGAGAGGATGGATTAGGCCGTTTGACGACGGGGTGGTATTTATCTTCGGCGGCTGCGGGGGTCGCTGAAAGAAGCACTCTCGGGCGGCAGCCTGCGGGGAACGCAACGATGCGAATGCCGTTGCGGGCCTCCGCGGGGCAGAGGCTGCGGCCCGCGCAGTCCTGCGGACTGCAACAT
>ERZ827168.2222-NODE-2222-length-23558-cov-3.238438_pt1 | contig 23558 bp, 15 predicted proteins | sample MGYA00519868_ERZ827168 | MGnify/ENA primary metagenome ERZ827168 (study PRJEB31778, sample SAMEA3449271) | human gut metagenome | biome: human gut; feature: human-associated habitat; material: faeces | place: United Kingdom | collected 2010/2012 ...
CGCAACATCAGCGCGCTGCAAGCACTACGCTCCGCAAAACGCCCCGTCAAAGCTGTTTTTATACACGGCTAACAAGTCTAGTTAAACACGGCTAATTTGTCAGTGACTTATGTTACCCACAAGCAACTTCACAAGAAAAGTTTCACTGGTCACATCGCTGCAGCAAGAAGCTGCTCCTACATAATAGGCAGCTTTCCGTATCCCGCATTCACCAGGAAGATCTCGCCCAGGCACTCGGCGTACCCCCCGCTTCGAAGTATGCGGAAATCGAAGAAGGGACCATCCCGGCTATCGCGCGATTCCTGAAACGTTACAGCGTCCAGCCGGCACGCGATATCGCCGCGTTCGCTCGGATGCTTTGCTTCGCCTATGCAATTGGCGACTGCGATGCCTATTTGAAGAACTACTCCGTGCTGATTCAGGATGCCGCGCATCGAAGTCTTGGAAGGCTTCCGCAAAGGCTAGCGCAGCAGCGCCAAGCCACCCCCGCGTACGCAAAAGGGCCCGTGACGCTCACGATCACGTCGCGGGCCCTTCGCCGTCATTCGGCAGCGCCAGCGCGCCGCCAGCGCCAACTCGCCAGCAGCAGCGGCAGCACCATCGGCGCCACCACCTCACGCTGGTGCCAACGCTACCTACTTCGCGACATCACCGGCCTCGGCAGCGGCGCGCTTCTTGCGGCGGTACGCGTACACGCCGCCTGCCGCGGCAGCAGCCACGGCCAGCACGACCACGCAGCCGATCGCCACGTCCTCGATTGCGCTGGCAACGCCGCCCTTGGCGCTTCCGGAAGCCTTACCGTCGGCCGTCTTGCCAACCGCGGCACCGTCGGCCTTCGCCGAACCGTCCTCGGCCGCGGCAAGCGCGGCAGCCGCCGCGTCGCCTTCGCCGGACACGCCGTTGGCGCCGTCCAGAATGGCCTGCGCCTCGGCGGGCAGCCGCCCGCCGCCGGAGGCCGGCAGCGTCGAGCCCAGGTCAACTTCCCAGTTCGTGGACCAAGTGTGGTCCCACACGCCGTTGAAGATGCCCGCGGCGATGGTGCGCGCCAGCCAGCCGATGGTCACCGAAGAGGTGCACGTGCCGGCAAACGAGGTGCGCGACGCCGACGGCGTGCCCAGGTCGATGGTCACCGTGGAGCCGTCGAAGCTGACGCCCGAGCCCCACACGTTGTTGATGGTCATCACCTTGTCCTGGATGACCACCGGGGCGCTCACCCACGCATGGCCGGAAGCGTCCACCGTCATGGTGGCGTTGTTGCTCACCGGCGTCGAGGGCGGGAAGCCGCCGTTGGTCAGGTGCGGGTTCAGCGGCAGGCCCGTGGTGGCCTTGTCGAACCACAGGTTGGCCGAAACCGTGTACGTGCCCGCGGCGAAATGCCCGTCGGTGGTGGTGCCCACCTCGGTCGACCCGTTCGGCTGAGCCGGCGAAGGCGAAGGCGTCGGCGTCGGGGTCGGATCAGGCGTCGGGGTCGGGTCCGGCGTCGGCTCGGGATCTGGATTGGGCACCGGATCGACGCCGTCGGGCAACGCCGAAGCAGGCAAGCTGCTGTAGTTGACCGACAGCTCCAAGGCGACGCTGCCCGAAGGTGCGATGTCCATGCCCAGCGGCACCGCGTACAGCTTCGACCCGCTGAAGTAGTACGACTTCGCGCCCGTGACCATGTCGTCGGTCAGCTTCACCGAAACATGACTGATGCGCGTGTCGTACTTGCCATAGCTCCAAACGCTCGCGTCGGCCGGGGCCTTGCGCGTCACCTGTACGTCGGCAAGCTCGGCGCACGTGCCCAGCTCCTGCGTGGTGAACACGGGGTTCAGCACGTCAAGCTCCAGCGTCTTCGTGCCGTCGGCAGCCACCACCAGCGTCGCGTTCTTGGTAAGCGGCGTGGTGGGCGTGGTGGGCACAACGCCCACGGGGTTGTTCCCGTCAAGCACCGGTTCGTGGCCGGCCTTGTCGCGGAACGGGTTGTTCGGGTTGTTCACGTACACCGTGGCCCCGGAGATGACCGGGTTGTAATCGCCCGGCATGCTCAGGTTTGCGGTGATGGCGTACGTGCCCGCCTTCAGCGTGCCCGAAGAGGCTTTCTCCACCTTCAGCGTGCCGCCCACGTACACGAACTCGTAGTTGGCGGCCGCGCCGCCCGAAGGCACCAGCTCGTAGGTCTTGCCCGCCTCAAGCGAGGCCGGCGCGCTCACGGAAGGCGCCTGGTAACCGGCTGCGGAAAGCGCCGTCTCGCCGCCCACGAAGCCCGTGACCTCAACGCCCAGGCCAGGCTTGGCGCCGGGCGAGACGGTCTCGCCGGCGTACGTCGCCACCAGCTTGGCCTTCGCGATGGACCACGTCACCTCGACCGGGTCGACGGTGCCGTCGGCCCACGTGAACCCGTCTTTCAATGTGGCCGTGGCCACGTAGTCGCCGGCGTCTTTGCCTTCGGCACCGGAAAGCGCGAAGCCCTCCGCAGCCTCAACGCCCGCCTGCTCGGCGCCCGTGTACACCAGGCCAGCAACCGCAGAAGGCTTGACAACCTTCACGCGCTCATCCTTGGTGCCCGGCTTCATGGAAGCGCGGAACGCGTCAGCCGCAGCCCGCAAGGCATCAGCAGCATCGGCCACCATTTGATTGGACACCAAGTTGGCATCGATCACCGCAGAAGCCTGAGCAATAGCGTCCTTGAACGCCGCCATAGCTTCCTCAGTCACCCACGTGCCCTCGGTCGATACATCGGAGCCGTCTGCGGAAACAGCCACGCCAGCAGCAAGCTGCTCGGCATCGGTCACCGCAGAAGTCAACGCCGAACGATCAACCACGGCATCAGCCTTGGCCGACGAGTAATCGATGTCCAGAATCAGCGCATCCTTGCTGGCATCAGGAGCAATGTCGGTGTTAATAGGCACCGCGTACAGCTTACTGCCTTTGAACACGAACTGCTGCTCACCGGAATCAGCACCCTCAGGCAGTTGCACCGTAATGCTGCCAACACGCGTGTCGTACTTACCGTAATCCCACACACTCTTGTCAACAGGCGAAACGCGGTCAACCGTCACGTTGGGAAGCTGGTCGCACGTACCAAGCTCTTGCAACGTGAACACCGGGTTGGGAAGTTTCAGCGTCAGCGTCTTGGTGCCGTCGGGAGCAACCGTAATAGTAGCGTTGTTCGCAACCGGCGTAGTCGGAGCCGAAGCCTCAACACCAGCCGGGTCGTTGCCGTCCAAAACGGGACTATTACCCGCCTTGTCCGCAAACGGGTTATTCGGGTTGTTTACATACACCGTTACGTTCGCAAGCACCGGGTTAAACTCACCCGGCATGCTCAAGTTAGCCGTAACCGTGTACGCGGTGCCGGCGTCTTTCAGGCCTGCTTTTTGCGCGGCTTTGAACGCTGTCACAGCAGCGGCCAGGGCGGCTGTCTGGTCCTCTACCGCTGTTTTGCTAACCGCCTTCGTGCTGCTGGCAAGCGCCTGAGCATCGGCAATGGCAGAAGCAAGCGCATCGTGGTCAGCTTGGGAAACCCACTGGGTGCTGGACAAAACATCCTTGCCATCAGCGGAAACCGTGGTGCCGTCAAGCAGAGCCTGCGCCTCGGCGATAGGCTGGGTCAGCGTGCTAACGTCGCCAGCCTCCACGATCTTCCACGTAAATGTGCGCTCCGCGCGGGCGTCGTCGCCCGTGCAGCCAGCCCATCTCACAAACGGAAGAGCCTGACGAACCGTGCACGTATACTCGCCCACCTCGGTAGCCTTGATGTCGCCCGACACAACCTCAACCATAGGCGAGATACCAGTACCATAGCGAACGGACGAAATAGTATACGCAGACTGCTCCTTGCCGGTATACACAAGTTCCTTAGCAGTAGGCGCCTCAACTTCGCTCCACTGCAGCCAACCCCATTGATCATCAATCAGATAACAATCCTCAAAACCACCTAGATAGACTTGGCTAATCCACTGACCATAGAAGGTTTTGGTTCCATCCTTTTCGTCCACGGCTTTTATTGAATCGTAACTTGCAAGGCCTTTTTTCTTGCCACTCCATACCACAGAGCCATCCGAGGCGCACTGAATCAAGTCGAAGGGCTGCTGAGTTTGCGATGTACCATACAGGGCGGAATTGTAGGACCACGTTTCCGGCCCAAACAAATTCGACAGCCTAATCGTCGTATAAGAATCGCCGTAAACACCTACGTACTGCGGTTCCGCGTAGCTTCCATCAACGCCGCGCAAGCGAATGGAGTAACCCACATATTCCGGAACGCGGTACGCCGAAGCCTTCATGGCCGACTCGAATACGTCGCTCGAGTCAATCTTTTTCACCTCAAGCGTTGCAGCGCCCTCGTCCTTCAGATACTTCTCCATGCACGGCTCAGACGATGTAACCCTAACGGTAAGATCACGGCCATCAACCTGCGCGGCGAAGGTCCTATCGTACTTTTGACGCTTATCAGCATCCGACGTATCCGCCAGAACAAGCGACGAACCGGGTACCACGTCGCTATCTTGCAACATGCCGTCTTCGCCGACGGACGCATGTCTATTGGTAATAGAGTACGCGCCGTCTTTCTCGTACAGGGAATACAAGCTAGACCCGACCTTCGCGGGAAGCGAAAGCGACAAGCAGAAGCCCGAACCAAAGTTGATGACGTTACCATCTTTATCCACCAGATCAATGGTGTAAATCGCAAAAGGAACTTCCTGAACATACTCCTGCTTCAGCAGCTCAGCCGTTTGCTTATAGCTTTCGCTATCCGCATCCGTCTTCGTCACCTTCAGGGAAATGCCCTCGGCACCAAGCTTCTCGGCAAAGGGCTTGTACGTCGTAGAACACGACGCGACGATGCCGGTTTCCTCATCCTTGAAGGTAAACGAATACTCTTTGGGACGTGCTGTTCTCGCGTCAGCAAGGATGTACGTTCCCATTGCCACATTCTTTAGGGTAAATGAATCGTCGGAGCCTTGCGTGAGCAAAGTCAACCTCGATCCATCCCATTGATAGATGCGACTGTTTGCGTAGCCCGACTTCAGCGTAAGTTCGGTTTCCTCGTCAGAACCAAGAGCGATGCCATTCCCATCAGCGCTCTGAATATCCACATTGAAAACGCGGAACGTAGGGTTGATGTTAAGCTGCGCATCGAAAGCATCCTTAATGGGAGACGCTTCATCGGCTGTAGACTCATACGCGCTAAAGTTAGCCCTCGCCTGCTTCAAAGCAGCCGCGATATCGCCCTTATAGGTGGAAACCTTATAGCTTGCATCAGCCGCCGCGCCCTCGCCGGTAAACGTACGCTCATATTGCTTCGCATCCGCGCCGGAGGCAAACACGATATAGGACTTGCCATAGCTATCGTATGCCGAGTTCGTTTGGCTGCCCTCGCCGTTGAAAAGCCTGGTAAGACGCGTATCCGCCTCATCGCTTGTAAGCGTACTGGGGAACACGGTAACGTCCACGCTGCTATCGGTCACGCTGGTCGGAAGAAGCTGCACACTCGTTACGCCATTTGCAACCGTAATCAGAAACGCCTTGGTGTCGGAAGTTACCTTGTCGCCATCGGTGCGAGGAACGGAAAGGGTACGCAGGCTTTCACCCTGCCACCATCCGCCAACAGCTTGATTAAGGTTGAAGTTACGCGGAAAACAACCGAATGCGTTTATTACATTTGTTTTTTCGGCGCCGTCGGCGAATGCGGCATCAATGCATTTTTGCCAATCGGCCAGAGTATCGGAGTCGTTCACCTTCGAAACATCAAATCGGACAATACTCGACAAGATACTTCCAGGCGTGGCTCCGTTTCCATTTTTGGAAGCATCATCCGTGTAGGATTCTGTCCAAGAGTAACCGGTTTCGCTGTTTACCAACGTTTTGCTTGTCCACTTGCTAGCCTTGGTTTTATCAAGAACGGCAAAGGTACCCAGCTTTTCGCGGACAACCGAAAAAGCGCCACCCGTTGCCTTTTCGTTCTCAAAAAGGGTTTTCGCAGACCCGTTCTGCAGCAACGCCACGTCGCAGATATCGCTCTTAGAAGTGGGCAATTTGATTTCAACCTTAGTGTTTCCAGCAAGCTTCACTTGATTGCCGGAAACATCAACCAGCCTTGCGTCGTAGAAATCAAACTCAAGCTCCCCGTTATAAAGCGGGGCCAAAATGTTCTGTGCGTTCTTATACGCGTCGCCGGAAGCAGAATTATCCACAACAAGCTTCGTGCCGTCGTTTTTCAACGCAGCAACAACACTTTCTTCTGTTGTGGTCACTTTGGCAGAAAAGCCGGTAGCGGCATCCGTGAAATCGCGAGAAACCACGTCGGCGGCGTTGTCCGGCTCAACGTAGCTTCGACGAGCACTGGACAAATCAACCGAAAGCCTCACCTGCATAGTGGTGTAGCGGCTCAACGGAGTTGGGAACTCCTTATAAGAAGTGAAGGAGTAGTCGCCGCTATCGTTAAGCAGCTTCACATCAAACGAGCCCACGCGGCCATAGCACTTGGTATTCGTGCTGGCTTCCGTGCCATATAGCACATCCTCTTTGACGCGCTGCACGTTGGATACTTCGGTTTCGCCCGGGGCACCCGCAATATCTTGCAGCGTAAACACATCAGAAGGACCGTTGTCCAGCACGAAGCTGACGGTCTTATTGCCGTTTTCGTCTACCACCATCTTCGCGTTATCGGAAACCGGGATGGTGGGAGCAAACGTCGGACACAGCATATACACCTGCACACCCGGAAGAACAATGTTCTCCGAACCAGGGATATATAGGTTGGCCGTTACGGTATACGTTCCAGCCTCAAGGGTATCGTCAGTTTTCTCGGAAAGCTTCGAGGCGTCGGCCACCACCACGGTCTGGCCGGGCTCGACGGAAAACGTAGCGGTCTGGCCGCCGCCGTAGATGGCGGACAGGGACTCGTCATCGGCCAGCTCCACCGGCGTGAGCGCCGAGCCGTCCCACGCCCAGGCCTTCAGGCCCGAGGAGGGGGCGGCCTGGCCGGCGCTGAGGCGCCAGGCCGTCAGCTTGGCGTCGGAGGGCATGGCCTTGCCGTCGGGCAGGCCGAACGATCCCACGGACACCGCCGAGTCGTCGGCCACGTCGTATAGCTCGGACAGCGCGGCGCGGGCCGCCTTGTCGGTGGCCTCGTCGGCGGAGAACGTGACGTTGGCCGCGCCGAACCAGCTCATGAGGTCGTCGGGGGTCGCGGCCTGCGGCATGTCGCCGTCGGCGGTGTTCACCTTGAGCGCCCAGCTCGCGCCGTCGATGGTGTCGACGTAGTAGTAGTCCTTGGGCTGCGCCTTCTCGGAAAGCTTCGAGGCGTCGGTTTGCTCTTCAACCTGATCGCCAGTTCGACCCGCAACATCGCAGGAGTGCTCCGAGGCCTGGGCATACGAGCTAGCCGAATCGACCTCAGATAGGCCAACGGAGTCGGACGTGGACTCGTCGGCGGCCTCGATCGTGTAACAATTCTCGGAGGCATCGACTTGCTCTTCAACCTGATTATCGGTTCGACCCGCACTATCGCCATATGCCGAATAAGACGGCATCAGCGAAACCGCCAGCACTATCGCAAGAAACACGTTGCCCAGCGCCGCTAAGGGCGAAGGCTTCTTTTTCGTTGTACGACGATCAACCACGCTGCACCTGCCTCCTTTCGATTTCACTATTCATTGCGAATCACCCTCTCTTTGCGGCTCGTTTATATTGGAAACGCAACTTCGGGGCCGATGCCGCATCCTCGGTCCCGAAGCATCCCGCGGCGAGCGCAAGCGCTCGACCAAGTGGAATCTAGGTACGCCAAATCAGACGCGCGTTCGCGTTGCATGCAGGTTGATTACGTTGCAAGAATGGGAATACCCCGCGAGACGATGCCGTTTTCCCTGGTTAACAGGGTGTTTCATCAGGCATGTTACACAAGGATAACTGATTCGACAGGGCTAATTGTATGCCGAGGGTTACCCAAAACACAAGAAAAAAGTTCGAAAACGGTTCCTTTTTTGCCAAAATCTTGCCCAAAGGTAACAAATGTCACTTTCCCCAGGTCAAGGGGTAAAACGCCATCGCTCGCGAAATTCGATGCGGGACGACGGCAAAGCGGCGGGTTCCGCCTCCGGCACGACGCCCGCCACAGCCGGGCACCCGCTTTCCATAGGCGCCACGCCAACTTACGCAACAAGCTGTTCCGGATTTTCCGAACCCTGAGCGACGGAAAATCCAACCCGCAGCAACAGGAAATTTCAAATCTGGACAGCAGAATAATTCGAATGGGCGCATCGAAAAAGTAGGGCCTGTTACGCTTCGCATTGCACTCCATTAATCTATATATACCAAACATTTGTTCTTGTGTATCGAACGTTTGTTTGGTAGTATACGTGTAGTAAAAGACGATCTTCGGCAAGTTCTTCCATTATTCCTTAGCGTTTGCTAATATTTAACGAAAGGTGGCGCATGACAAAACGAAGGGACTTGGTAAAGCAGTTAGAACAAGCTGGTTTTTGGTCGTGCGGCGGCACCAACCACGAGCATTTCACGAACGGAACGGTTAGCGTTCTCATCAAACGCCACAGGGAAATACCCGATGCAATTGCAGCGAAAATCCTTCGCGAAGCAGGTCTGCGATGAAGGGCCATTGGCGGAAAGAAGGTAGCATGATTTATATACGCGAGTTCGAATTCTACAACTCCGACGGCTGTATGCTTGCCGTTCCCTGCGACATGGACGGGGGCACGTTCGGCGCCACGCTGGAAGATGCCGCAGAGTCGGCAGTTGATTGGCTGTTCGAGACGATCACCGACCACCTTATCACCAACAAAGCCGTCCCCGGGGGCAAACTTGGACATGAGCCGGTTCATGGCGGGAAGGTCATAGCGATTACAGTCGACGCTTCGCTGGGAAACGTCGACGCGATGACCGCCGCCGATGCGGCGCGCATGCTTGGCGTCAGCACCGCGCGCGTTGCGCAGATGTGTGCCAGCGGAAAGCTTGTATCCTGGAAGGACGGGAGCAAGCGAATGGTTGCGCGCCGTTCGGTTGAGGCCAGGCTAGCCGAAGCGCCTGCCCCCGGCAGGCCAAAGAAAGCTGCACAGCCGATGGAGGCGTAGCCGGGACCAGTGATTCTGCTTGGCGCCTTTCGGACGTAGAGCGGGCACTCGATGCCGCCGCTTATAGCACGCGGATGTGGCGGCCGTCTACTTCCAGCAGGCTGTCGTTTTGCATGGCGCGCAGCTCGCGGATGAGCGACTTGTCGGCAACGCGCAGGTAGGACGCCCATTCTTGGCGGCTCACGGGGATTTCAACATGGCCGTCGGCGTCGACGGGAAGCGTGCGCAGGTACGCCAGGATGCGGTCGGACAGGCGCGGCTCGCCCACCACCGACAGCGTTTTCGTCAGCACGCCGATCTTCTTCGACATCTCCGCCGACAGGTTCTCGCGCACCAAAAACGCATGCGGGTTCGTGCACGCCTCCAGCTGCTTGGCGGGGATGCACAGGATGCGCGTGGGCTCTTGCGCGCAGATGTTCACGGGCGCGTATTTCAGCGTGGCCGGCACCGCCTCGGCGAACGACTCGCCCGGCCCAAAGTGCGCCACCGGCCGGTCCTGCCCACCCTGCGGCATGCTGCTGAGCACACTGCCCTCGATGACCACCGGGTAGAAGTCCAGCGCGTCGCCCGCGCGGCGCAGAAGCTGATCCGGTTCAAGGTCGACGATACGGGCGTCAACCTCTTTCAGCAGGTCAAAACGCTCTTTCATAGGAATACCGCGAAATACAGGCGACGTTTTCAATCGATGGATGTCTTCCTGCTTGATTCCCATGTGCGCCCCGAACTCCTGTTCGCGTCCTACCGAGGTAACAACTGACACCAAAATGTTAACTATGTCTAATTAATTATCGCACGGCAGCAGGATTTGTACAAGTCCAACACCACATTAAACGCAAGACAAGGCCCTGAAACCCCAGCGGATTTCAGGGCCTTGAAAAGCACGCGGCGAAGGCAAGCTGCCGCAAGACAATCCCCGAGTCGATATTCAAGCTGGCAGAATCTCCAGCTTGCGAGTCGAGTCGTTAAAACTCCAGACCTTCGAGGCGCTTGAAGACCTTGTCTTTGCGCGTGAGGAAATCCCACGGATTGAAGATCTCGTCGAGCGTTTCCTTCGTAAGCTTCGCCTCGGGGTCGGCCTCCAGGCGCTCGCGATACGTCGGTCCCTCGACGGCGTTCTGGATATCCTCCCACACCTTCATGGCGTTGCGTTGCACGATAACGTACGCCTCTTCGCGCGTGATGCCCGTCTGCACGAGCGCGAGCAGCACCTTCGAGGAGAAGATAAGCCCGCGGGTGCGCCACAGGTTGTGCTCCATCTTGTCGGGGTACGTCTGCAGGCCGTCCAAGATCCACTGCATCTTGCCGAACATGTAATCGAGTGCCGTGAAGGAGTCGGCAAGTGCGACGCGCTCGGTGCCGGAGTGGGAAATATCGCGCTCGTACCAAAGCGCCACATTGTCAAGCGCCACCTGGGCGTTCGCCTTCACCACGCGGGCGAGGCCGCAAACGCGCTCGGCGGTGATGGGGTTGCGCTTGTGGGGCATCGCCGACGAGCCCTTCTGGCCTTTCTTGAACGGCTCCTCCGCCTCGATCACGTCGGACTGCTGGAGCAGACGCACCTGCATGGCGATCGACTCGAGCGTCGCCGCGGCGCATGCGAGCGCGCACATGACCTGCGCATGGCGGTCGCGCGCGAGCACCTGGGTCGAAAGCGGGTCAGGCGTAAGTCCCAGCTTCTCGCATACGTACTGCTCGACGAACGGGTCGATAGAAGAATACGTGCCCACCGCGCCCGAGATGGCGCCCGTCGCGGCAACCTCGCGTGCCTGCTCGAGACGGGTCTGCGCGCGCTTCAGAGCCCATGCCCAGCTGCCGAACTTCATGCCGAAGGTCATCGGCTCGGCATGGATGCCGTGAGTGCGGCCCACGCACAGCGTGTTCTGGAACTCGAAGGCGCGGCGCTTGCACGTCTCGCCAAGCTGCTTCACGTCTGCCAAGATGATGTCGATTGCCTGGGTGATCTGGTAGGAAAGCGCCGTGTCTCCCAAGTCGCTGCTGGTCATGCCGTAGTGCACCCAGCGCGAGGGCTTCTCCTCGCCCTCCGGCACGTCGGCATCGATGTACTCGGCCATGTTGGTGGTGAAGGCGATGACATCGTGGTTGGTGACCTTCTCGATCTCGTCGATGCGCTCGACGGTAAAGTCGGCGTGGTCGCGAATCCACTTCGCCTCTTCTTTCGTGATACCGGCTTTTCCCAGCTCAGCCTGTGCCTCGCACGCCAGGATCTCGATTTCCTTCCAGATGGAGAACTTGTTTTGAAGCTCCCAGATTGCGCCCATCTCGGGACGCGTGTAGCGGTTGATCATTGCGCTTGCTTGCCTTTCCCGTGTCGATCGTTCCCGTTTTGCTTGTCGCTAGCATACTATACGCCCGCGCGCACTGGCTAAAGCCCCTTGAACAAAGCGCGCACGCGGTCGAGTGCTTCGGTGTCGGCGACGACGACCGCCTTGTCACCGGGGTGCAACACGGTGTCATGGCGCACCACCTCGACGTCGTCGGCGGTGTCGACGGCGACGATCAGGCTGCCGTCGGGCATGGGGATGTCGCGCGCGAGCACGCCGTCAGCGTTCGAATGGTAGCGCATGCGCGGCACCGTGACCTCGGAAAGCGCAACGTTGCCGTGCGTGAGCGAGGACACGACGCTCACCGATCCCATAAGCGCTTCCTCTTCGATCATGTTCGCGATGAGCGTGGTGGAAGAGACGCTCTCGATGCCGACCTCATGGAAGATGCGCATGTTCTTCGGGCTGTTCACGCGCGCAATGCATCGGGGCACGCTGAACACGCGCTGTGCAATCTCGCACGACACGAGGTTGCTGTCGTCCTGGCCGGTCGTGGCGACGAACACGTCGGCGTGGCGGATACCTGCGTCCTCTTGGAACTTCGAGTCGCAGCCATCGCCGTGGATGATGAGGTAGCGACCCGTGAGCTCCACCGACAAACGGTCGGCGGTGCGTCGGTTCTGCTCGATGACAGCAACCTCGTTGCCGCTCTTCAGAAGCACGTTCGCAAGATAGGCGCCGATCTTTCCGCCGCCGTTGATCACTACATACATGAATGCCCTTTCACAAAAGGGGCGCGACGTCCGCAAGGCACGGCGTGCGATGCGGACAGATGAGCCCCTACTCCTGGATGTATTTGCTGAACATGGGAATAAGCTCGTGGCGCACGCACGCGAGCACCGAATCCCCCTGGTAGAGAACGCTTTCCTTGTTGGGAATGGAACTCGCCGACCCATCACCGCGCTCGAAGGCGATGATGCGGATGTCATGATCGCGCTCGAGCTCGCCCACTCGGATCGTGCGCTTCCCCTCGCGAGAGCTCAGGTCGAGGGAGAATCGCAGCACCTCGAATTCCCCAAAGGTGTCGATATGCGCGCCGTGGCCCGATACCACCTTCGAGAACACATCCTCGGCGACGAGCGATGTGCCGCACACGTAGTCGATGCCGAGCTGCATGTAGGCTCGCTCGTGGTCGGGGTTGTACAGGCGCGCGATCACGTGGGGAACGCCGAACAGGCGGCTTGCGACCTCCGCGACCATGAGATTCGTGTTGTCGAGCTGCGTGACGGCCGCAACGACATCGCAGTCGTCCACACCCGCCTTCACGAGGGTGTCCTCGTCGAAGCCGACGCCCTGCAGCGTGGAGCCGTTGAAGTTGCGACCGAGGTTCGCGAACGCGTCGGCGCTCCTGTCGATCACACAGACGTTGCTCCCGTTGTCGGAAAGCATGTTGGCGAGCTGCGAGCCCACGCGCCCGCACCCTACCACGATGACATTGCTCATAAATCGCCTTTCGCCACGACGCCGTTTAAGTGCTTAGCATAGCGCATACGGAAAAGAAAAGGCCGGACTCGCGCCCGGCCTTCAACCTTACGTTAGATTTTCGACATTTCCCGAAGCGTGTCGCGGAACCAGTTGTCGTAGTTCGGCGGACAGTACTTCTGGGCGTTCGAGTAGCTGATGGTATAGCCATACCCCTTCGCAAGGCCTGCGACATGGGCGTTGATGGCTTCTTCCCACGAGCTCCAACCGGTAGAGCCCCAGCCCCACGCGTTGTGCGGCAGGAAGCAGTTTGCACCCTTGGTGGACTCGGTATTGGAAATAGCCGGCGACCAGCGAGGATCGACACCGTTTTCCCATGCAGCGGTAGCGAAAGTCTCCCCTTGGCCGGCAAGCGGGGACCCCGCGAGATAGTTGTTGATGCGGTTTGTCCATTCGGAGATGAAGGCGTCCTTGCCGCAGCTCCAATCCACTTCGGCGAGCTGAGACATCGCAGAAGAGGCATCGGTGGTGCGCGCCTTGGCGAGCGCCTGCTCGGCAGCCTGGATGCGAGCCTGCTCTTCGGCGAGGGCAGCTTGCTCGGCGGCGATGCGCTCGGCTTCCTTCTCGGCCTCGACGGCCTGAACGCCTTGGGAGATGTCGCGCGATGCGGGCTGCGACAAAACGCTGCCGACCGATGTGTCGGACACGTTGGAGACAAGTACCTCGGCAGCCGGCGCCGAAGAGGCAGTGCCGCCGAACGGAGACGACGAGCCGCCTGCCGCGGCAAGGCCATAGCCGAAGCAGCCGACCGCCACGACGGAGGCGCACCCGATCGCGGCGATTTTCGCGACCAAGCCCGTCTTCTTCATATTGTTTCGACGTGTTACCACGCAGTGTCAACCTTTCTCGAACAGCACGAGACTAACCGCCGAAGCGGTGACAGCGTATTGAATTGTGGGTGGGATTGCTGCCAAGAGAAGAACTTATGCTGTTGTTTGCAAGGCATAATTTTACCTTATGCGGGGGTTTCAACGCAAAATCTTGTGGAGAACGCTCCACGGTTTGTTCGATATTACGCAGCGGAATTTTTATCGTACCTGGTAGTTGTTATTCTCAATTTTGGATTGAACAAGAACGAATTTCACACTCAGCGGAACGAGCGCGGCGGTTTCGGGGGCAAATGGCCGACCCCCACATAGGTTTGCCGCTCGCTTTCGGAGGACGGCGCGCTGCAATCGATGGGCCCGTATTTCTCGGAGGACGCCGACTCCGGACGGACGTCGAACACGTCTCCGGAAACCGACGATTTCGGCAAGACGAAGATGAGCGCCACATAGGCAACGACGAGAAGGCCGCCCGTGAGCAGCGCGCCCGCGACGACGAGGATGCGCGCGACGATCGGGTCGATGCCGAAGTAGCGTGCAACGCCCGCGCACACGCCTCCGAGCCGCGCGTTCGCATCTCGCGTGAGCTTCCTTCCGACCACGGTGCCGTCCCTTTCGCCCTAGTGCGTCTTTTCCTGTTGGCCTTCCCCCTCTTCGGCGACGTCGGCCCCACCGGCCAAGCGTTCCACACGAATGGTGGAAATGCGCGAGCGGCGCATACGCTCGATTTTGAACGAATAACCGCCCACCGTGAACTCATCGCCCATCTCCGGCACGAAATCGAGCGTGTCGATCAGCCAGCCGGCGATGGTCTCGTAGTCCTCCGACTCGGAGACCGGCCAGCCGAGCGCCGCCGCGTCCTCGACCGGGAAGCGCCCATCGACACGCCATACGCCGTCGGAGAGCTTGGTGATTTCCTTGCCCTCCATGTCGTACTCGTCGACGATTTCGCCTACGATTTCCTCGATGATGTCCTCAACGGTAATTAAACCATCGGTCCCACCGTATTCGTCCACCACGATGGCCATCTGTTGCCGATTCGTTTGCATTTCCTTGAGCAGCGGGAAGATGTCCTTGGTCTCGGGGACGAACAAAGGCTCGAAAGCGTACTTCGCGGCAAGGTCGTCCTCGCGGCCGTCGATGAGCGGCCCGACGAGGTTCTTGTAATGCACGATGCCGATGATGTGGTCAGCGTCCTCGTGAAAGATGGGAAGGCGCGAGTAGCCCGTGCCGTGCATGCGCTCGACCGCCGTGCGCACCGTCTCGGTGTCCTCGACCATGATCATGTCGACGCGCGGCTGCATGATTTCATGCACCGACATGTCGCCCAAGTCGATGATGTCGTGGATCATGCGCTTCTCGTCGTCGGCGAGCTCATCGTTGTCGGCGACGATGTCTTTGATCTCCTCCTCGGAGACCGTCTGCTTCTTCGCCGACCCGAAACGTGAGAAGAAGCCGGTCAGGCCCTTCTGCTCCTCGTCGCTCATCGTAATCATCCACTCCTCGTACTCTCAAGGGACGTTATCCCCGAAAATCCATCCGCCGCGCCCGTGACGGTGCGGACGCCCACCTCGCCGCTACATCACATACAGCGCCACGGCCAGAAACTGCAGCACGCTCGCCGCAACGACCATCACGTGGAACACCGAATGCATATAGGGAATCTTCTTCAACACGTAGAATATGCAGCCGACCGTATAGACCAGGCCGCCCGCGACCAGGAGCGCAAGACCCTCCATGGGAAGGTTCGCCACAAGAGCCGGCAGATACGCAACGACGCACCACCCTAAAAGAAGGTAGAGCACCGCCGAGATCCAACGCGGGCGAAATACCCAGAACGCCTCGCAGGCAATGCCCGCAAGCGCTACGACCCACACGAACACAGCCAGGTAGATTCCCCCGTCGTTTCCAAGCGTGACCAGGCAAAACGGCGTATACGTTCCCGCGATGAACAGATAAATCCCGCTGTGGTCGAGCACCTTGAACACGCGCTTGGCGCGGTCTACCGCAATAGCGTGGTACAGCGTCGACATGAGGTATTCCACCAGCATGGTGATGGTGTAGACGAGCGCCGCCGCAAGCTTCACGCCGCCGCCAGCGCGCACCGCGATCACCACGAGAATGGGAATCGCCGCGATGGCGAGCAGCGCACCGATGCCGTGCGTCACGGAGTTGGCGATCTCCTCGCCGAGCGTATACTCACGAACGTTGCGGCGCGCGCGATCGGCGTTCGCAGACGTGTTGGCGGGCTCGTTTCTATGTTCGCGCGCCTCAGAGAGGGTGCGCGGCTTGAACTGAGAAGGAGTCCATGCCCGAGGCGTGGGAGGATGCTCTTGCGCACGCGAAGGCGACTCAGCGGGCAGAGGGGCGTCTTTGCGGGCGGCAGGCCCAGGCGCCGAAGGGTCAGACGCCGAACTTCGGCCGCCTTTCGAATCGGATGTCGCATGTGTGTCCATGCGTATCACTCTATCACATTTCCCCCAGGGACAAGCCACGCCAGCCATGCGGCGGCATCTTCTTCACATGCGTCGATCAGCCTGGTCGAGGTGCCCTGCAAACCCGCAGCTGTCCGCGCGGTGATGGTCGCCACCTTCGCACGGCGCTGGAGGGGGTTCGACTTCGAGAAGCCGAACTGGATCTTCTCTCGAGGCAAGCAAACCGAGACCGAGCCGAGGCCGCCGTTTTTCGCCTGCATAAAGCGTCTGTTGAACGAGAACCACGACGAGCGGGCCCAGAGAACCGCACTCACGGCGGCGAGCACCTCAGCAACCGCGCACGCGACGTAACCCACAAGCGCGATCCGGTCGAACCAGAAGAGCTCCCCCGCCGACATGAAGCCGTCGCCATAAGCGCTCACGCCGAACATCACGCCCACGTGGAGAAGCGCAAGCGCCACAGCGCACCAAAGCCCCCATCCCTGGACGATCGTGCGTCTGACCAGCGCGCGGCGAAGGGCCACCTTGGGAACACGGCGACGCTCGGTCGGCATGTCGGCAAACTCGGGAACGAGACCCGCGACGATCTCGGGCACGCGGTCGACCTTCACGAAGGGATGCACGACAAGCGCGCCTTCGGAAAGGGAATCCTCCATGCCACCCGACCCACTCGACGCATCCACCTTCCCGAGCGACAGCTCGCAGAAGCCGAAGATACGCCTGACGAAAGTCTGCTTCACGACAACCGACTGCACGCGATCGACCGACACGCCGTGGAACCTGTGTTGGAGAAGGCCGCGCTCGACCTCGATGCGATCACCGCGACGGCGCGCCTTGAAGCCTCCGAAGGAGATGCAGGTACCGAGCGCCGACATCACCCACACGAACAGGGACAACGCGATGATCCCGACAACGATAAGGGCGATGAGGCTATTGCCGAAAAGCGCGAGGCCCGCGTCGGCGAGCACTTCTGCGACGGCTCCGCCCGCCTCGCCCGCCATTTGCGAGACGAAGTCGGCGACCTGCGAGAACACGCCGATGATGCCGACGACGACGAGAACCAGCGTCGTGTTGTTCGAAAGCCCGGTGAGGATGAGCTCGCTGTTGGTTATACCGTACTGAAAAGAAATGCGCCCTGTGTCGACCTCGCTCCCGGCGAATACGCCGCGCACGTCGTCCCACACCTCAGCAGGCGCATCGAGCACGTTGCCGAAGCTGCTCGGGGCGTCGGCTTCCCGAAAGGGCGCCCCGACGGCCGCCGACTTGCGAGCGAACAGGTCGGCCCGCAGCGCCTCCGCGTCAGCCTTGCGCAAAAACGGCACCGACACGGCCTTGTTCGACGCGCCGCCCGCCGTGTCGATCTGCACCGTGCACACGCCGAACACGCGCTGGAGAAGCGAGGCTGCCTGGTCGACCGACTGGATGCGCCGGTAGGGCACATGCACGCGCTTTTTGCTGAAGATGCCCGAATAGAAGCTGAATTCCTCGTCGCCGAACTCGTACCAAATGTGCTTGTAGGACACGAGTCGGTAGATGAAGCTCGCAGCGAGCGAAACGATGACCGTGCCCAGGAAAAGCAGGGCGATGATAATAGCCGCAAGCCCGCCGTTCACGAACTGCCCGAGGCTGTCGGGGTTGAACAACTCGGGGATGATCTGGGGAAGCACGCCGACGAGAAGCGCCGCGAACACCGCAGCGGCGCCCTGAAGCCCGCCAAGCCAGATGTAGCTGGAATGGACAGCATGCCTCTCGCGATTCTCGCGGTTTCGGACCCCGTCCATCACATGTCCTCGCGCGCGATGCGGGCAAGCTCGGCCGCGCGGTCACGCACCTGGTCGGCGACGTCGTTCGCAAGCCCGGGGATGACGTGCTCGCCAGCGGCCGTGGCGACGGTGACGCTCGAGAGACCGAAGGCACGCAGAATAGGCCCCTGACGCGTGTCGGTGTTCTGGACGCGGATGAAAGGGATGATGTAGCGCTTGCGCCAGACGATTCCCTTGGCGATGTCGAGGTAGTCATCGTGAAGCTCATAGCGCCAGCGAACATAGCGAATGGGTGGCAGCACAACGAGGAACACCACGAGCAGCACCGCAGCAATGGCCGAGAGCACAGCGACAAGGGCGAACGCCCAAGGCGCCGGTTCGATGGCGGCGCAAATGGCGAAGGGGACAGCGCAGCAGAGGTAGCCGAGCACGATCCAGATGGCGTCGTTTACCCGCCACACGTTCTTCACCCGAGGATCAAGCTTGCTTTGAGGGGTTCCGTTCATGAGGAAAGCCTTTCTCGAGCGCGCCCGCGATGCGAGCGCTTTCCCCATGATAGCAAGTGTCGGCAAACTTTTCGTAAAGCGAATGGGAAAGCCCGGTGCCACCAAGGGGTGATGTTGCCATCGAACCTGCTCACGGCATCGATGGCATTTGTCGCCTTTTTGCAGAAGGCCGCATGGGCCAGCCAAATTGTGTACGATGGAAAGGCTGAATCGATTGCGCAGCAGAAAAGAGGGAATCATGAAATACCAGGAGCTGCAAGACGAAGTGAAGGCCGCGTTGAAGGCGCACGACAAACCGCGCGTGTCCATCCTGCGCCAGGTGCACGGCGAAGTGAAGAACATCGAGGTGAACGAGCGCCGCGAGATCACGGACGCCGACGTCGACGCCATGCTCAAGCGCGTGATCAAGCAGACGAAGGAGACGCTCGAGGGCTCCATCAAGGCGGGGAACAACCAGGAGCGCACCGACCTTCTCGCCGCTCAGGTGGAAATCCTCGAGTCGTATCTTCCCAAGCAGGTTTCGGGCGACGAGCTTATCGCGCTCATCGAGAAGACGCTCACCGAGACCGGTGCCACCTCGAAGAAGGAGATGGGGAAGGTGATGGGAGCGCTCACGAAGGCGACCGGAGGCAACTTCGACAAGGCCGCGGCCGCGGCCGAGCTCGGCAAGCGCCTCGCCTAGCACAGAACCCGCGCGACCCGCTGCTACGTTCTGGAAACAGCGCCCGATCGTTTCGATACCCGCAAGGGCTTCAAAGCGGTCGGGCGCTGTTTTTTTGCGGGCAATCGGCTTGCGTTGTGCGAGATGACGGGCAGAACCGCTGTATGTGGGACAATAAAAAACGCCCGGAGGCGCTTTTCGTTTCGAGGAGAGGAGGCCGGTGAGGGCGAGGGGGGTAGGCCCTCACCGGCTTGTGATGGATGGCCAGACGAGAGGAGCCTCCACCACCGGGTCAGCATTAAGAAGTGTGCTGGTCAGCGGGTTCGTTTTCTTGAGAGAGGGGGGGATTCGAACCCTCGCTGCTGACATTTGTTATCTTAGGTTAACCTTGCTGGCGCGTCAACGGGGTTAGCCGTGGTTTACAATTCCTCCACAAATATCTTGCAAGTTGGTAGGAAAAATAGCCATCCCTAAGAGCGGCCTTATCCCCGAGGGCGATCCCCTGCTAGGAAGATGCTCACAGGAAGGCCTCTCTAGACGCAGGAAAGCCGGGCACTTTCGCACCCGGCCTTCCCATTGGCTCGTAAGAAAACGCGCTACCCGAGCGCCTTGTCCATGTCAGCCACCATGCACTCGACCGCTCCGCAGCCGGAACAGCCATGGCAGCTTCCACATCCGCTTCGAGGGCTATCGCTATCCCCGCAGTGGTCGTGGCAATCGCACAGGCCGCGCGTCGCGATGCGGCGCACCGCCAGCACAGCAAGTACGGCGATGACAAGCGCGACGACGATCGTCGACGGCGTCCAAACCAAACCCATCATAGGTGCGCCTCCTTTCTTGCGGCTCGATATCGGGGAAGCGCCCGAAAGCGCATCCCCAAAAGTTACTCTCAGTATACTTTACGCTGCCTCGTTCTCGGTTTCAAGCTTGCGAGCGACCTTTTCGTCCTTCTTGTCGTAATTCGGCATCGGGCGGAAGATTTGGAAGAGCATGAGCGCCGCGATGATGATGGCGATCACGGTCCAGATGCTGAAGCTCACTTCGCCCAAAGCCAGGCCAACGAACTGGTAGAGCATGCAACCCACGCACCACGCGAAGCCGCACATGTAGCCGATGGTGATCCAGAACCACTTAGCAGAACGCTGCTGCTGGCGGATGGTGCCCATCGCCGCAAAGCACGGCGCGCACAGCAGGTTGAAGGCGCAGAAGGCGACGATCGCAGCGGTCGACCCACCGAGCATCTGAGCAAAGCCGTACCACAGCTGCGGGTCCGCCTCGCCGAAGTCGCCGAGCTGGGTGATGATGCCGACGGTCGCGACGACGTTCTCCTTCGCAACGAGGCCGGTGACGGCGGTTGCGGTGGCTTGCCAGTTCGCGAAGCCAAGCGGCGCGAAGATCCAGGCCAGCAGGTTGCCGAGGCCAGCCATGAGGCTGTACTCCATGTAGTCGGGCGCCTCGGAGTCAAGCAGGCCGAAGCCTTCGCCCGCGTCGCCGAAGTTCATGAGGAACCAAATGACGATCGTGGACAGGAAGATGATGGTACCTGCTTTGATGATGTAGCCCTTCACGCGCTCCCACATCGAGAGCAGGATGTTCTTCACGCCCGGCATATGGTACTGCGGAAGCTCCATGATGAACGGCGTGGTCTCGCCGGCGAAGAGCTTGGTCTTTTTCAGCATGATGCCGGAGATGATAATCGCGATGACGCCCATGAAGTAGAACATCGGGGCGACATACCAGGTGGCGTCGGAGTTGCCAGAGGCAATCGCGCCGAACACGAGGGCGATGATCGGCATCTTCGCACCGCAGGGAATCATGGTGGTGGTCATGATCGTCATGCGGCGATCCTTCTCGTTCTCGATCGTCTTGGTTGACATGACGGCGGGCACGCCGCAGCCAGAAGCGATGAGCATCGGGATGAAGGACTTACCGGACAGGCCGAACTTGCGGAAGATGCGGTCCATGATGAACGCAACGCGGGACATGTAACCGCACAACTCCAGGAAGCCAAGGAGCAAGAAGAGGATCACCATCTGCGGGATGAAGCCGATAACGGCGCCAACACCTGCAACGATGCCGTCCATGACGAGCGACTGCAGCCACGGGGCGACGTCGGCGGCCTCAAGGGCGTTGCCGATGATAGCGCCAAGACCCGGAATCCACAGGCCCCAAGAACCATCGGAGGGGTCGGGCTCTTCGACTTCAAGAGCAGCCTGGTAATCGGCGAAGGTGATCGCCTGCTCCTCGACCTCGCCGTCGTCGCCTTCGACTTCCATCGTGGCAACAGCGTGCTTGGCCTGGGCCTCTTCGTCGAACGCCGCAATCGTTGCCTGGGCATCGTCGTACTCGGCAACGGCGTCTTTGTACTCGGCCATAGCATCGGCGTCGGTGGCGTCTTCGGGAGCCTCAGGCTCGGCCAAGGCCAGAGCGTCGAGCACTTCCTGGGAGTCATCGGAGGGAAGGCCAGACACCTCGTCCTCGCCGAGGATGTTCTCGACGTAGGCGGTAATCTGCGCCTGGGCGTCTTCGTACTCGGCCGTGGCCTCGTCGAACGCCTCGCCGCCGGTGTAGAGCCAGCCGTCGCCGGAGATGCCGTCGTTGGCCCAGTCGGTCACAACGCCGCCGCCGACAGAGACGGCAAGCCAGTACACGAAGAACATGATGACGATGAAGATCGGCAGGCCGAGGAATCGGTTCGTGACGACGCGGTCGATCTTCTGGGTGGTGGACATGCCCTTGGTCGACTTCTTCACCGTGTCGTCGACAACACCGGCGATCTCGTCGTAGCGGGCAGAGGTCACGATAGACTCTGCGTCATCGTCAAGCTCGGTCTCAAGCGCATCGCGGATGGCATCGACCGTTTTCTTGTCGGCGTCCGTCAGCTTAAGCTGGGAAATCGTGCGCTCCTCGCCCTCGAGCACCTTGATGGCGCCGATGGAGACCTGCGTGGGCATGGCGTGATACTTGTTGGTAAAGCCAGCCGACTCGGTGGTTCCCTCGAGCTTGTGCGTCGCGGTCAGCGTACCGTCGCCGTTGTCGGAAACGGTGGTCACGACGGTGTAGGTCGTGCCGTCATAGGTGACGCCCTTGTACAGGCCGAGCGCGTTGGGGCAAGCCTCGCGCAGCGTGTACGTGTGCGTGCCGGGTGCCTCGTAGCGGATCGGGCTCAGTGTCACAGTGCCGTTGGCGTCGTTGGTGCCGCTTGCGACAACCACGTCGTCCTCGAGCAGATCGAACGTGAACTCGCCGACTGCAAGGTCGCGTCCGGTCAGACGCTTGACCGTCTTGATCTGATCGGTCACGGAAGAATCGGTGGGCGTCACGCTGTAGGTGTTGGTGAACGTGAAGGCCGCGCCGTCGTCGCCGTTGCGCACGACACGCAGATGTCCGGCACCGTCGTCAGTCACGGTGTAGGAAACCTTGCGCGTGGCGTTGGCGTCGTTGGTCACGCCAGGGGCGCTACCGGACTCGGTCACCGTGTAGGTAAAGGTGTGCGAGCGCGGGGCGGTGGGAGCTGCGGGCTTGGACTCATCCTTGGTCTCGTCACCGCTGGCGTCAGCGTCAACCTCGACCTCGTCGGCGTTGGCTTCAGCGTCGCTCGATGCATCGCCAGAAGCATCGGTCGTCACACCCAGGGCGCGGTTGAGGTCGTCGAGCGTAAAGTGGATCTTGCCAAAGTCCACGTTGCCGGCCGCGTCGTTGGTTGCGGTCGTGCGCTCGGGCATCGGGGCACCAGCCTCGTCGGCGGTCACGGTAAAGGTGAACTTGCCGGCAATGTCAGCCGGGGTCAAGCCGTCGGCGACCTGCAGGTTCTTCTTGCCCACAAGTGATACCTCGGCAGCATTCGTGGTGTAGGCGTTCTTGAACTCGATGCTCTTGACGTCCTTGGCGTCCTTCAGCTCGTGCGTGGCAACCAGCTGGCCCTTGCCGTTATCGGCGATGGTCGTCACGATGGTGTAGACCGCGTCATCGTAGTCAATACCGCCGGCGTTGCCCTTAACCTCATGCAGCATGTAGGTGTGCCGGCCGATCTCGGTGTACTTGATGGCACTGAACGTCACCTTGCCGTCGGCGGCGTTCTTAACGGTCTCGATAAGCTCAGAGTCCTCACCCTTAATCTCGCGCAGCTCAAAGCTGAACTCACCGGCCGTAAGGTCGCGCCCGGTCAGAGACTTGGTCACGTCAATCTTGTCGGTAGCGCTGGACTCAACAGGCTCCGCAGTGTAGGCGTTCTTGAACTCGGTCTCGTCGGCTTCGCTCCAAGTCACCTTCACAGCGGCGCTGAGCTCGCCCCTCTTGTTGGGCGTTACCGTCACGGTGACCTCCGCGACGTTCTTGCTGTAGGCAATGCCGTCAACCGTGGTCCCGGCGTTCTTTTCGCTGACCCTGTAGACGTACGCGCCAGGCTCGGTGTATTTGATCGTGCCGAAGTCGATAACAGCCTTACCATTGTCGTCCAGATCGTCCTTGG
>ERZ827168.2229-NODE-2229-length-23504-cov-4.644036_pt1 | contig 23504 bp, 22 predicted proteins | sample MGYA00519868_ERZ827168 | MGnify/ENA primary metagenome ERZ827168 (study PRJEB31778, sample SAMEA3449271) | human gut metagenome | biome: human gut; feature: human-associated habitat; material: faeces | place: United Kingdom | collected 2010/2012 ...
CATGACGGACGCAGAAGGCCGTTACAGCACGGATATCGCCGTTTCACTGGAGGGCAGCGGCGGAAGCTACCGCGTTACCTATTCCAACGGAAAAGGTGAACCGCGCATTGATAGAGAAGTTCTTTGACTCTATCATTTCGACTGCGTATGCACCGGGACTTTCGTATGTGAAGGTAGTTGCAGATGAGGCTTTCTATCCTATAGAAATCAAAAATGCTCTGGATTGGACAAAATACAATGTTGTTCTTCCTATTGAGCAAATGACTGAGGAAGATTGGAGCAATCTATGGTCTGCGACTGCGGAACGGTATGATAAATACGTCAATCAAGGTGGTGTGTATAATACCATAAATTTCTGGGGAAGCGGTATCCCAGAAGCAGTCGTCACGCTCCTTAAAATCAATGGTCATAATGGACAAATTGCTTGGAATGACCCCAGCCTGTACAATTATGCGAATTATCTGACTATGGGGTTAGTCGATCAATTTAATAAAGCTGCAAATACACCTATGTCCGATCCAGAGTACTGGAGGGCAATGCGTACGCTCTTGACAACAGAAGCGACTGCGATTGGCATTTATAATGCGATTGCGAGTGGAACTGCATTGCCGACGACAACAGAGGAACTTATTAAATGGGGTGATAAATACAGTAAAACGCCCAGTGGAACGGTGTCTTCTGGAACATTTGATAGTGCATTTGAAATATCTGCAACTGACAAAGCCAAATTGGATGGCTGGAAGTTCAGACCTGATGATCAAACATACGCTAAATACAAATCTATTTATGATAATCCAAAGTATTTTGATCAAAATACAGGAAGTATTCAGTGGCCATCAAATGATGGATTTGATGGAAGTTCAAAACAAATAACACTTGAACCAGGGATGAGAATTGATAGATATGGCGAAGGAACAGGATATTATACATCGCCATTTGGAACACCGTATAGTGAACGTTCATTGGCTCCAAATACTGATAAACGCCCCTATACTGTTTATGAAGTTGTAAAACCAATTCAAGTGGAAGGTGGTAAAATTGCTCCGTGGTTTGACGAACCGGGCGGAGGAATCCAATATATAATGCCTGAAAGTCTAGATCAATTAGTAAAAGAAGGTATATTAAAGGAGGTAAAGTAAACATGAATATTGAGAATTTGAAAGAGAAATTAAAAAAATGGGTGTATCAAACGAACTGTACTATATTGGAGAGGGATTTCCAAATGAAGCTTATTGCCTAAATAAAAGAAACGATGAAATAGAAGTATATTATAGTGAAAGAGGAAAAAAGAGAGGGACGAAATATTTTTTATCAGAAGATGAAGCGTGTGAATATTTTCTTGAAAAAGTTTGTGCTTATGCAATGAAATGTAAATGAGAACGGATTAAATTCTTGAAGAAGCCCTAATATAAAATGTACCCTCCAATACTTAGGTATCCGGTTTTCTGGACACCTAGCATTGGAGGGACAATTTATAAAATTTGAAATAACAGAGCTTTATCTAAAAAAGGAAAAAAATCCTTGACAAAAGTCATACCATAATCACATAGAGTGGAACGCCGTTTCACTGGATGCCCATCATAAATTCAAAGACTTCTCGTTTTCAGCTCGTGCGGTTGCCCGCCTTTCGGATATGATTTGTCTGGAACACAAGCTGTCCGTCATCAAGCACCCGCAGCATACCGGCAAGACCTACGATAAGTGGCTTGAAGATCGAGCCGTTCCCTCACATCGCGATGTTCTGCGCGCCGATATAGATCGAATGCTGGAATGGGAACCCAAAAACATGGGTGCGCTGCTCGATGGTTTGAAAACGACGGGCTATGAAATCAAGCACGGCGAACAGCTTTCCTTCCGAAAAGCAGGGCAAAAACGGTTTATCCGCATGGACACACTAGGCGACGCATACAGCTATGACGCGCTTTCCGCTGTGCTTGCCGGTTCGCAGAAGCACCGCCCGAAAGCAAAGCCCATTCAGCAGAACGAGCTAATCTCCAAGGCTATCGACGCACAGCGAATGGAAGCCAAGGGAAAGGGTTACGCCTATTGGGCAAAAAACTTCAACAGCAAGCAATATGCCAAGTCTATACTGTTTCTAACGGAGAACCATCTTTCCATCGACGATCTGCCACGCGCCGTCGAAGAAGCCTGCACAAAAGCGGATGCTTTAACCGCAGAACTGAAAAAAGTAGAAGCACAAATCGCTTCCACTTCGCAGCTTATCGACCAGGTTCGGGTCTATCTGTCGTCTGTTTCTACCTATAAAAAATACAAGGCTTCCGGCTGGTCGCGATCTTTCTTCGCGGAACACGAATCCGAAATCCGGCAATACAAGCAGGCGCTCCTCACATTCGACGAAGCTGGCTGCAAAACCGTCCCCAAGTTCAAGGCACTTTACGATACGCTCGGTCAGCTCAAAGTCCAGCGGCGGAAGCTAATTGGGGATTACGCCGCCGCAAAAAAGACCAAGCAGGAGCTTTTAACCGTGCAGGCTAACCTCAACGCATTGCTTCCGCAGAACGAAAAAGAGTGCACCCGTTCCGACGCAGAGCGTTCGTAACTCAAACGTCCGAAGGATGCGCTGTCCATCCCACAGGGACGGCCCAAAGGGGCTTGGGGGAATTTCCCCTCAACAAGCAGGTTTGTCTATACACAAACACTGCTTGCAAGTATAGTTTTTCCTTAATTTCAGACGGCCGCATTTCAATTATTTTTCTCCTGACATTTTTTTATTGTCTTGACAAAACTGATTATCTGCCGAGTATTTTTTTGCGATTTTTTTATTGAAACCTATTGACTTTTATTTGCAGGACTCCATTTCAGTCAACCACCAAGTCCTCTTTTTCGGTTATGTGCTATTTTTCAAGATGTCACGCCCACCAACCAAACAAACTGCAAGTCGAATGCTTACCCCCCGACCTGCAGCTTGTTTTGGTTATGCTTTTTGTTGGCAGCGCACAGCGATACGCGCCTGACCGCTGTAATCGCAGGTAAAGAGTGTCAGGGGGTAATCGCCCGCCGTCATCTCTTTTGTTGCCGTGGAGGTCAGCGTTTCCAGCGTTGCCACTTGATAGCAATATTCCTGCCCGTCCATGGTTTGCAGCGTCACCTCATTGCTGGGCTGTAAATTGGTCAACTCGCCGAAGTGCTTCTTGTAATTATGTCCCGCAATGACCAGATCTTTCGTATCTGTACTGCCGGAATAGCGGCAGACAGTATCCGCTGTTTATTCATTGCAAACTCCCATTATAATTGTAGGGGCGAACCTTACAGTTCGTCCCTACAATGGTTTGATTTATTTTCTGAATTGCTTTTTACGGAATCGCACCCAAAGGCAGCCTGCCAAGCCCAGCGCGGAGACCACCAGCAAAACCACCCACAACAACAGCGGCGTAGTATCCCCTGTCTGAGGCACAGTATCCTGTACAGCCGTGGGCTGCGGCGTTACCGTGGGCTGCGGTGTTGCGGTAGGCTTAGACGTTGTCGTGGGTTCCGGCTTTGTCGGACCTGCCGGATTTTCGGGAGCCGATGTCGTCGGGGGTTGGGTGGATGGCGCTTCCCGGTTGTTGGTAAATGCCGCCACTGCGGTACCATCCTTCGAGATCGTGCCGGCTGCCCCGTTGGCAGTCACTGTATAGCCCTCGTTATCGCTTTCCGCTACTGTATAAGCGGTATCTGCGGGCAGACCCACAGCCGTAAGGCTTTCGCCGTGCCGCAGGGTAAATGTTGCAGAACCTGCGGTAAAAGTCATTTCGCCGTAGGTGCCGTTTATGCTGCTATCCACCGTAACCGTAAAGGTAAAGGGTTTTGTTGTATCCCCTGCCGACCCGGAAACCGTGTTGCTGACTTTCAAATCGCCCTTAGCGTTGCTTTTCCATTGTGCATAAACCGTCATATTTTCCGTCACATCGGTTGCTGCAGTAAAGATGTCGCCTGTGCCGTCTTGTTTGGTATTCCAGTTTACAAAATCGTACTCTGTACGGGTAGGCTCCACGGTCGGCAGCGCAAAATGGTTGACAACACCAACGACCTTATCCTGAATCATAACGCTGGGCGATGCCTCCGTATCGCCGCCGTTCTTGTCAAAAATCACGCGGATACCGTTGGCCACCTGCCACATATAGTAATCGTTCGAGCCATCGGCGTCGGGCATACGCTTAAGGAACCATGCATCTGCTACGGCATCCGCATTGCCCAGCACAAACACATCCTGCGCGGGGGCGTCTGTGTTTTTCTTTGAGAGGATATAGTTGTCACCAAGGTTAGGCTTTTTCAGGGTTTGCCAATCAGCGGGGTCCACCGTGTTGACCGTGGTGGTGCCGGTGGAAAGGCCCTTGATTTGTACAGGAATCGTACCGGTATCGTAGTTTGCACCGGGCGCGATTGTCGGCAGCCGCAGTTCGCCGTTGGTGGCGGTGTAATCATTCTGCAAATAAGCCGATCCCATCAGCGCCATTACGCCATTGTTGGTTACCGCACCACTCAGGTTGCTTGTGCCGTGATTGATCAGATGGCCGTTGGAGCCGATCTGCGTTGTGCCGTTGACAAAAATATCGTTGTAATTGTCGGTCTGGCTGTGCAGCTGCTCCCAGGTGCCGTTAATGACAGTATCGCCCCAAATCCAGACCTGACCGTTATCCGTGGTCAAGGTGCTGCCTTCCTCTACCATCAAGCCAGCATTGCTGGTCATAATATGGGCAGTCACTGCGGAATTGTTTGTGATATTGACTTGCGACATTCCCTTGATGAACGGAATGGTTGCCTCACAGGCATAGACATTGGCAACCGGGAATTCGGTCGAGTAGGAGCTCGCCTGCGTTCCGCGGATACCGGAGCGGATTTTCGGCTTTCCGGTGACATTGATGGAAGACCCGGCCGGTACAGTTGTCTGATCGGTAGCCATCACAAGGCCCACATCACCGCCGTTTACCGTTACAGTTACAGGACCGTTGGCAGTAGCCGGGACGCCTCTCTCCCACAGACCGAAAATATATCCCTCGTCGTATTCAGTATTGTACTCACTATTTTTCAGTTCAACATCGGTTGCATTGACCGTAACTGAACCCTGAACAACCGAATCGCTTGCACCGAAAATGTTCTGTACATGAGAGCCGTGGGCATTGATCGTAATATTGCCGCCTACGTTACCGCGCAAGGCTCCGTAGATTTCCGGCAGATCATACGAGTCGGGCGTAGTTCCTTTGTCCCATGCCCATGCATTTTCGTAGGTGTCGATCGTAATGTTGCCGCCTACCGTATAATTGCCCACGGCACCGGGATAGAGAGCAAAGCTATTGCCTGCGCCAATAATCGGCCAGTTGCTACCTAACCGCAGAACCTGATCGGTATTCTCATAAGCAGGATTACCTGCAATGATATGCAAATTACCGCGAATGATGGATTTATCGACCGGTTCCTCCGTACCGACAATGCCCGCTACACTGCCTGCACGAACATCCAGCGTGACATCTCCCCTCATTTCGCAGCCGTATGTGCCTTCAATTGCAGGAGACGCGGCGGTACTATTTTTGTTGTCATAAATCAGCGTAGCATTGCCGCCGACATAGACATCGGGCACATCCCTGCCATCGCCGCTGCTGCCGTCGCCCTTCATGCAGCCGGGGTTCAGGTGGTTGCCGCCCTGCATTTTAATATCGCCCGTGATTTCCAAATAGGTATCGCCCACAACATTGCCCTGATACGAGCCGCCGATCACATCGTGCAGACCGCTGGAAGAGGATGGGTTGATATAGCCGCTGGCGGCAATCACTACATGAGTTTTGTTCACTGTGGTTTTGTAGCCGCCGCCGTAGAGTGTTTCGCTTAAATGGATCTGACCGTTTCCCGTAAAAATTGTATCATAGCCATTGCAGAACAATCTAGTGCCGGTCACATCAACATTATCAAAGGTGCAGTTGCCGTTCAGAATTCCATACCAGGGAAAGGAAAGTTTCTTCATTCCCCCCTCGTCGCTCTTTATCGTAATTTGCTTGCCGTCAACGCCAAAGGTGGTTGTATAGCTCCCCCCCCCGGTAACTGGTGCATTCAGGTCGGCTTTCAGAACAATGGTTGCCTTAGTATCTGCGCTGTCCGCAATATTTTGCAGCGCGGTGCTCAGTTCGACATCCGTTGAAACTTCGTAAACGTTGGATTCCGCTGCTGCTGAAAATGCGGATGCAAACAGCACGGTCAGCATCACCAAAATCATCAGCATTGTTTTTGCAAAGTGCTTTCTCATTTAACTTGTTTCTTCCTTTCCCTGCTCCTCTTTGACAGTAACATTCTTCCCCTGTTCTTTTTTACAAATAGATAATTTTACTACCTTCCAATCTGAAAATCAAGACATTTTTTTTGAATTTGTCCGTTTTTTTGTGGAAAAGAAAAATGTGTTCCGTCATAGGATTTTTGACGCCTTTCAAGACTAAGTTTCTTGCAGACTGAAACGTTTTGGCACCGCCACATCTTGCTCACACCGTTTGCCACGGGATTACCCTCAGGGATTACTTACTCAGTAACTGAGGCTGAAGCAAATCAGGACGGCTACACCACGGCGTCTTCTAAAGCAAGTGGCAGCATCGTAAATAACGATACCGTAACAGTAGCCTTCACCAATACTAAGAACAGAAATATTTCGGAGGGGCCGAAGGACGACGACAAGACCACCCCGGCTCCTGCTACCCCGGCACCTGCTGCAACAGCCACACCTCAGTACACCATTCCGCAGACCGGCGACACAAGCAACCCTGCCCTGTTGGTTGTGCTTATGCTTGTCAGCGGTAGTGCAGCCATTGGTACAGCCGTTGTTGGCAGCAAGAAAAAGCACAACAGATAACTGAACAGCCCCCGTTCCATCTTCCGGGCAAAGCAAAAGCGCCGCAGCGATGTGGCGCTTTTCTATTGCCACAAAGCAGCAAATAGAGGGCTTCCCCACCATCGTAAAGCCATATCAAATAAAAACGTCCAAAATCGCCCCGAAAGCGAACAGTTCGGGAGATGTTGGGCGTTTTTCTATGCTCTACTTGCGGACAATTTGAGAGAGCATAAGTCCATCTCTTTACGCCCGTTTGTCACTTGTCTTGCGCCCACCCAGACAGTATGTTATAATGTATAATATTTCATGGAATTGTTGGGGGGCTTACTATGTTTGCTTTACAAGTGGTCTGGTTCTACTTACTTATGCTTGCCGTTCCGCTAGCCATTGGCGGGTTGTTTTTCCCTGAGCGGAGCGTAATTTCTCCTGTGTCATATCTGGCAGGACTTGCCACTGCTTGGGGCACATATGAGATCATCGGTTTGCCCTGTGCGCTGTTGTTTAAAACATCACTTACCACCCTTACTGTGTTGTGGAGTGCAGTAATGATCCTGTTGACCATTGCTGGTGTATTGGTTCGGTATACCCACGGTCGAATGGCACTATTACCTGCAAAGGGCTTGCAACTATCCCGGACAGCTCGGATCTTATTGACGCTGGTTATTGTAATGGTTGTGTTGCAGACAGCCCGCACCGTAACTGGATATTTTCTTGCCTTCGATGACTCAGATTATTTAGCTCAATCTACAACCGCCCTCTACACCAACACCATCAACCAGTATGAACCGCAGACTGGCCGCCAAGTTGATATTTTGGATCAAATCGAGCCACACCATAAAATCGCACTCTGGGGCATCATATGGGCCACAATGACTCAACTCACAGGCATTCACCCGTCCATTCTCTGCCGGACGCTCCTGCCTGTTATTGTTATTCCTGCCGCCTATATCATTATGTACCTGATTTTGAAGGACATGTTTGGTGGCGAAGAAGAAAAGCCCTTGGCAGGTCTACTATTTCTTCAGATTGCTTATGAACTGGGTAGCTGTGGAGGCGGCGTCCGACAATGGTGGTTGCTTATGTACAGCTGGTACGGCAAAACTGTGACCGCTATGCTCATTTGCCCGTTTATTCTGTACCTGTTCCTTATTCTCGAAAACGAAACCAACAAAAAACATCAGCTACAGCTCTGGGTTCTGCTAGCCCTGACAGCTTGGGCCGGCTGTATGGTAGCAGCCTCGTCCTTCCTCATGGTTCCCTTCCTCTTAGGCGTACTTGGCCTGTGTCATTTTGTCCGAAAGCGGAATTTGCTTTTCTGCATCAAGTTAGGCATCTGCATCATTCCCTGCCTGGCTCTTTACTACATCACTCGCTAACTGGTGGAGGCAGGAAAAATGAATCGTTTACATGAATTGTTTTCAATCGCTCTTGATGTATTTAATCTTGCTACGTCCCGTGGGTTTTATTTTCTTCCCTTTTTGTTTGCTATTGCTTATCTCATTTTATCAGATGATGAAAAGCACAAACGAGCCATCACATTTCTTTTGGCTCCGACTGCATTGGGAATGCTTATCCTGCTTTCCCCATTCGTAGGTAGCTACGCCGAGGGACGCGATTATATACAGATATGCCGCTTTTACTGGACATTACCGTTCGACCTAATCGTTGCATACTGCATTGCAGACAGTCTGTGGAAGGCCAAACGTCCAGCAACCAAGGCCGCGCTTATAGCGGTATTAGCTTTGGGCGTAATGTCCTCCACTCGTCAGTATAACACCATCCTCCCTAAGGTAGACATCGGCTGGCCTTGGGAAGTAGCTGCGAACCTGTATAAGGTACCCGCATCTGTTGAGAAAACCTGTGATATTATTCTAACAGAGCAAAACGGTAAAGCCTGTCGTGCTGCTTTTCCTCACGATCTAGCCATGTATGTCCGTCAGTATGATGCAACAATCATGATGCCATATGGCTCTTATGTTGAATGGAGAAATTCTGAATCTCCTTGTTTTGGGCCTATAAACACTGATCAGATTAACTTGGATGAGGTCGAGCAGGTTGCTCTAGAGGACGGGCTTGATTATTTTGTACTAGATCAGAGCAAAATAGTCAGTGGTTCTTTGGAGAACTACACAGAGATTGATTCTGTTCCGGATGGAGAAACATCCTACGGCGTATACGAAAGAATCAACCATGTAGCATAGATTCCGCAGATGATGTATTTTCTCCTGCAAAACACGCCATAGCCAAACCTGTTGAAGGGAGCCAATCCGAAAAGGCTTTTGCATATGTTGAAAAGCTTTTCGCATTAGAAGCTTGCTGGAGAGATATGTCACCTGACGAACGTCAAAAACACCGTATGGCTGAAATGAAACCCGTTATGGATGCCTATTGGGACTTCCTTTCCAGTTTTTCTTCTGAAAAAGATTCGAATCTGCAAAAGGCACAAACATACTCGCTACACCAGAGAAAACAGTTGGAGGCTGTTCTGCTGGATGGAAGACTGTAACTTACGAACAATGTGGCGGAGCGAACCGTTAAGCCGTTTGTTATGGCCAGAATGAATTTCTTATTCTGCGACACCGCCAAAGGCGCAGATGCCAGTGCCCTGTGCTTCAGCGTGATTGAAACAGCTAAACGCAACAAGCTGGATCCCTTTGGATACCTTCTGTTCCTTTTGCAGGAGCTTCCCAAACTCGGAAACGAGCCAACTCGTGAGCAACTCCTGCCGCTATTGCCTTGGTCTACGGCGCTCCCTGAATATTGCCATCTGTCTTGATTTTTTGAGCATCTCGGTTTCGAGGTGCTCTTATTTTTTGCCTTCACGGAGGATTATTGATCGCTTACGCCTCATCCCTAAGCTGCACCTGCCAGCGCATGAAGCTGGAATATGCAATTCCATTCTCGGAACACCATGTACGGTTGTCTTTCCCACTTTGAGCACATTCCTTGATAAGTTTCAGATAGTGCAGCTTCTTTAATTCGTGATATGCGCCTGCCATATTTTCACTCCGTCCTCTGAGGCTTATTAGACTTCTAAGATTGTCTCTTTAACGATTTGAGACTTCCATGGTTTCCGGATCTTCTCAGACTTCTTAGAATCTATTATCGCACTTAATGGAGTCATTTTACAGACGGGTGATTATTGAGCGCTTACGTTTCTTCTGCTATGCGGCATGTTTTACCTCCCCCCTATTTTTAATTGTTGGTTTTTAAGGCTTTTTCAATCTCCTTGGCTTGACAGCGCACATAACTATCATCCAAGCCGAATGCATCCAGGATTGTTTTCTGCGTCGCAGTAACCGCATGGTCCAGACGGTAAACGCCATCGAGCTGCCGAATCATAACAATTTTTTCCAATTCTTTCATTGCTGCCGGAACCGTCATATAGTTTGGAGACTTCAGCATTCGTTCACGCTTGTCGCTTAGGCAGGCAAAAAAGTTGTTACGCAAAATCAATGCAATGAATTGAATAAACACCTTAGCTGACAACGCCTCATCCGTGGCGATTCGCATGCTTTTGTTGCCCAAGTAGGACTTATCCGCACGAAAAAGTTTTTCTGAAGCATCACGGCTTTTGTATAAGCAGATTGCCTTTCTCGCAGTCATTTTGTCAGAAGAAACAATTGCGAAATATCCCGCCAGGCAGAGTTCTTTCTCGATTTCCGAAGCGTTTTCTTCAGCCAATTTTAGCGTCACACCGTCTTTCTCGTAATGCAAATAGAAGTAGCGCTCTATTTCCGGGCCGAAAGGATTACATCTTTTCCCTACGCAGGCATTCAAATATCCCTTAAGACGCTTAATTTTCTGCTTGAGTTCCTGTTTTTCGCTATAAGCACGGCCATCGCTGTAGTAAATATGGAGATGCCGCCGCTTTTCCTCGTTGTCGAAGAGCTTCGTTTCCATGGTAATGCCATAGAGATCATACTGCTCAATGTATTTTGCTCGACTGCTTTCAAAAGTCCCTCTGTAGTCCAGAACAGCGCTGCGGACAAGATCTTTCATTCCTTTGACCATAATCAAAAAGCTGTAACCATGCTGGTCAATATAGGAGAGGTTCTTTCTGCTAAAATATCCGCGGTCAAGGATAAAACCCAGATTGCGGTAGCCATACCCATATGCTTTGTCAATCATGCAGGTAAGCTGAGAAATATCATTAATGCTGCCGGGATATTGCTCATAGAACAGTGGCTCTTTGTTTTCTGTATCAAACGCCACAGAGTAATTGAATACAGGCGCGCCAATATCGTCTTTTGCATGGCCGTATTCTGCGATGTCAATGTCTCCGGACTGGCAGTTTTTGTTTGTGGAATCGTAAGAAATATAGATGCGCTGGCGCTTGTTTCGGCTGTTGTTCTAGCTGTTTAGAAAACCGACTGTCGGTTTCATATTTTGCAGAAAATCCGAAACCTTAGCATCTGAGTACATTCGCATTTCTGGGGTAAAAAGTGGATGGTTGAATGCATAGTCCGGATAGTATTGTGCCGCATTGTTCTCCGCAATAATGCTGTAGCAAGCCAAATCCAAGAGAAGGCCGGCATCCTTATTGCCCATGTATTCTTGTAAGATATCCAAGATTTTGCCGTCTTTAATCAGTTTGCGCAGTACGACATAGGCGCCAATATTCAGATATGGGCTGCGGTTTTCTCTCTCAAGTTCTTCCGGTGGCACTGCATCCGGAAAATACTTCAGGAAATTCTCATTGGGCGTCATGAGGTTCTCGTTTTCACTTCCAATTGACGCACGTTTCGGGTATGTATACTGCTTTACAGGGTCGTATGCTCGGTCATACTCATATTCGATATATGTCTGCCCGCCACGTTTTTTACGCACCAATTTGCCGGGAGCTTCCGGAATCTTCACCTTGAATTTCAGAAACACACGAATCACCTATAATACGACTGGATGGCGGAATAGTTATAGGGTATAAATACCCTATAACTATTCCGCCACAAATCCCGGCAAAATGCAAGTGAAATTTCAAAATAATATTGATTTTACGCCAAAATTTTGCCGGGGTAACAATTGAATATTCAGTTTAGGAGACACAAGATTGGAAGTTCAGATTAAAGTGACAACCACATAAACTATTTTTTTAGCTTACTTAGTATCTTGTTTTTAGAAGAAACAATAAATGTGTTTTTTAGTAAGAGCAACCATACTCCGTATATGAGAATTGAACCAGTTATTCCAATTATGAGTCTTGTCACCGAGCTAATGAATAGATTTCTTACAGCAAAACAGACTAAAATAATTAAAATGCAGCCTGATATAACGTGCAATATATTCTTCCATATGTAATGATCATTTAACTTTACGACTTTATTTCCCTCATACATACAAATAACCATCATTATTGCTTCTGCTATTATTGTAGAGAATGCAGCTGCATTCTCCGCAAATAAAGGGATTAAAACCAAATTAATCGCCATATTTGCAATTGCACTTATAGTTGTAGCCATGAGTACAATTTTTTCTTTTCTGGCCGGAATAAGTACACAGTCATTAAAAAGCCAACCCATCAAGCAGAACAATAACGCAATGCTTAATAGTCTCAATGAAGAATTTGCCTGTTCATAACCCAATCCAGCGATTAAATCAACAATTTCCTGGCTTAGGCAAAACAGCCCAACAACTGCCGGAACCACCAATACGATTAACGCATTTAATATATCCTGTATAAGCTTTTTATATTCTTCGTGTTTATTTTGCCCCAGTAATAATGCAGCCCTTGGAATGATTACAACTAATACTGCTGACAACATATTCTTTACAATATTATAGATTTTCGCTGCTACAGTATATATTCCAACCACTTTATCATTACACATCAATCCTAGCATGGTCATGTCTGAATTAACATAAATTTGAATGGCAATAGATGAGGCAAACATAATAAGAACAGGTGGAAGATGGCGTTCCCAATTACATTTTAACGTAAAATGTAATTGGCATCTTTTCTTTAGATAAAAATAATTAAGAGAATTTGCTCCTACATTTGCAAAAACGGTAATCCCAGCATATTTTAAATAGTCATCTGCATCCTTTACGAGCAAAAACAGAAGAAGCATTGATATAACTTTAAATACTATACTTCTAACCGTTATATATCCATACTCTTCAAACGTTGAAAAAATCCACTCTGTTCCGATTGTCGTAAAAAAAATTTCAAGACTAAAAATCAAGATAATGATTCTATATGGATATAACTTTCCAATATTAAAAACGCAAATAAACAACAGTACATATGAAATAAGTGAAGAAATAATATTTATTGAAAATACTTCACTAGCAAAATTTTCATATTGCTCTCTATTATCTCTATATTTTGCACCTTCACGGATTGCATATTGGGATATTCCAAGGCCTGCAATCATTATAAAGTAAGTAATAATAGATTGCGAAAAGTTATACTTGCCAAGGTTTTCCGATTGTAATACCCTCGAAACATATGGAAAGGTAATGAGTGGAAATAACATATTAAGCACTGTTTTTCCACCATTTAGAATTGCATTTATTCCGATTGACTTCTGTTTCATACTCTATACCTCAAAAGGCATTCATCTAATTTTCAACTTAATAAGTGTAATGAATAGTAGCAACCAATAATATTGCCTTTTTACCATAAATGCCCTAATATTATTTATCTCATATTTTTTAAAAGCAGTTTTCACGTTCTCTCTTTGGCAAAATTTTTCCAACCTATGCTTTTTCTTTTTAATACTATCTTGCTTTGCCTGACATATTGCATCGAATGCCTTAAAGCAGTTGGATAAAAATGTTTTCCCAAAAACATCCAGATATTCCTCTCCCCATAACTCCAATATGCACTCACATATAATTTGATGAGCATCATATACTATTTCTGGATAGTCATAATGATAAGATTTTACTGCCCCATCTTCATTTATAAAATAAAAGTACAAGCAATTATCAATATATTTAATTCGTTTAGCTTTTCCTAGTGCAATTAGATTAAAGATACAGTCCTCAGATAATTTTATCCCCTCTGGAAATAAAATATTATTTTGTCTTATAAAATCCGTTCTATAACAACATCTCCATGCTGCACCTGCAGCCTCACGTAGAGCGACAGGTGCTATATTTTTCGAACAAACGACTTTATCTTTTAGAAAATGTGGCAGTCTATCAACATACTTGGTTTTTTTCGTACAAACATACGGATCAAAAATAAGCAAGTCTAGCTTATCACTACGCATATGAGAACTTTGCACTTCTATTGCATCATTTGATAGCCAATCATCTGCATCCACAAAAGTAATAAATTCCCCTCTAGCTTTGTCTATCCCGTAATTACGAGCACTGCTTGCCCCACCATTCTCTTTATAAAAATATTTAATTCTAGAATCTAAATTTTGATAATACTTACATACCTCCGATGAATCATCTTTTGATCCATCATTAACTAATATTATTTCTATATCACGATAGCTTTGCTCCAGTATTGAATCTAAACACCTTCGTAAATAATCTTCCGCGTTATATACTGGAATAACAATGCTTACTAGCCCCTCCACATACATTTATCTTACTAACCGCCTAACTTTTCTAATAAAGAGTACAAGAGGTCTTATCATGACCTTATAACTGATATATGTCACAATATCCATATCTAATTCCGATGCTCTTTGTCTCCAGCTAAGCTTTAAAAATTTAGCCGTTCGCTCATAATCCGAGAAATTAAGAACATAATCATACTTTGAATGCACTTGTCTACACTGTTTAATGTATGCCAAAAAACCCTGATAATTATCAATATGACCTTGAATTTCATTTGCACCGGTTTTGGTTAATCCATCTTCTAAATACTCGCAAATATAAATTGGCTCATTGTACCAGCGAATTTTATAACCTGCTGCTCCTATCGCATCCCACACCAAACTCTCAGTCACAAAATACTCCCCTTCAAATTCTGGGAATGGGAACTTTTTAAGCACTTCCGTTTTATATACTTCAGCCTTGTCTCCTGATAAATTTATCTTAGACTTATCAAGAAATGTCGCATCTACATAGTCTCCTCTACTCACCTTAGCTTTGCTACCGATATATTCCCCTGTAGGGTATATACGCTCTCCTGATACACCACATATTTGATCATCCGAATCTACTTCAACCACCCACTGGTTGATCAACTCAATTGCATTGTTGGTTAATTGATCATCACTATCAACAATAAAGAAATACTTTCCCTCTGCAACTTTAAGTGCCTTATTTATTGCACGATGCTTTCCACCATGTTTCTGTTTAATATACTTTATCGAAAAATCATTATCATCTCTTATGAATGTATCAATTAGATTTTCTGTATTATCTGACGAGTTATCATCAACTATAATCCATTCAAAATTTTTTTTCGTTTGTTGTTGAAGACTTTTATAAAGTTTTTCAATAATATATGCTCTATTATATGTAGGTGTAAATACTGTAATTAACTGCATTGTTTCAATTACCACTTTCTCATTATTCTGTCTATTAGCGTTCCATCCTTTGTATATTGAATCAGTCTATATGATAACCTATATCCCTTGGATAGTATTCGGCTGATAAAAATTGGATATTTTCTGTTAAAAAATACTTCCTTATCATGAATTATCTTGTCATCTTTGGAGAACCAAGATGCCTCATACCAGTGGATTCCAATGGTATTTTCGGTCTTATTTAATGAACCATCTTTGAAATTCATTGGGCAAAAATAATCTGATGAAAGAATATTGGCTCCTTCTATATTCTGACTTTTATCTTCCCTGACGTATCCCAATTTTTCCAAAACTTCTGTTGAATAAGCCGGGCAAGCTTTTAGATTTAGTGATCCATCTTCTTTAATAAACCAAGCATTATCGTAGGCAGACAATAATTTTTTTATTAAAGGATTTCTAGCTTCAGCTCCAAATCCCAATCCTGTATTAACAGAAAAGTCTTCTTTATCAATAGACAAGAAAGCACTACAATCCAATAGGGCGTCAAGAGACCTAACTAATTCAACATCTGTATCAAGATAGATACCTCCATGTTCATAGATAATATCTAGTCTTGCATAATCTGATACAAACGCCCATTTTTTTTCTTTGTTAGCATCTCTGATATAAGGGATTTTATTCACATCATAATTTTCCTCATTCCATTGAATTATCTCATAATCTGGACAAAATTTTTTCCAACTCTCAATACATTTTTTTGCTCTCTCCGGCAATGGATTATCGCCGAACCAGCAATAGGAAATCACTTTAGGAATTGGCATATCTAATTCTCACCTTTCGAGTATTGACTGTTTTTTTCATCGCGTGCCCCATATAATAGTATAGGAAATTCATCCCTAGAGAAAGGAGCATATCCTCATTTAGTCCCCATAATGCTATTACAATGGCAACCACTACCAATTCGTACTCTTTTTTTTCAGAAAAACGTTTGAGCATTATAACTGTGGACATCATAAATAAAACTGTCACAACAATTCCACTGCCCTGCAATAGCCACATATATCCAGAATCAAGATTAAAGTAACTTCCCACTGAAGAGCTCATCAAATCAAATTCTACATTTCCTCCAAAGCACGTGATACCAAAACGCATCAGAGAATAAGCTGCAAGTTCAATTCGATGTGACACAAAATTGTCCACCGCATAAAGAATATTAGATATAAGCGGTGGTTTTGTTTGATAAAACAACGCTGCGCTTATGGTGTTAATTGATAACATTATTGGAAAAAACAACTGCATTGCTCTAGATAAAACGATTTTCTTTATGCCCCTTAATCTTCTCATAGCAAGTAGCGCAACAGCCACTCCACCACAGATTATCAGCGATCCACTTTTTGTATAATATAATAACGCCAAATACAATAACAAACATATCGCTATATTTTTTTTTGTGAGCTTACTTCCTACCACTGCTATATACAATAACATCACAACGCCACCATGAAGCGCACACCCATTAATATGGCTATACCCACCCGATAGCATAACCAAAACAAAAGTAACAAGTTTTGCTACAAACGCTCCTGTAATCAGCTCATGCACATCATATACTGCCCCTAATATCATTGCGAGCATTGAAATTATCAGTCTTGTATCCTGCGTATTTGCAATAGAAATCAATACGCAGAACCCGCTCATAGCTACCCAAATCATCTTATAGCGAACTTTCATCTTCACCTTTTTTATAATTGCTACGACGGCTGACATAGCTGCCACAAAGATCATCACCTTAAGCTGCCCAAAAAACAGTGGTGATCCCTGCAGCGTATAAAACATCATTGTAAGGATTGAGAATAGTAGTGCACATTCATTTCCTTTCTTATATTTTATTTTCATTTTTCCACTTGTACTCCAATCATTACCAAAATCGCAAGCTTATACTTAAGCAACCACATAAAGATTCGCTGCTTCGGACTCAGTTTCCTGATAGGATAGTTTTCAATTTCTTGTTGAAGCAATTCATCTGATAGAATTTCCTTAACATTTCTTCGGCATTTCCATATTGGCATTTGACACACTCTTGGATTTTCCTGTTTAATCACTGCCTTGACCTGCACAAACAGCATTTTATCAGCTCTAAATCGGGTTTCTTTTGGCAAATCCAATTCCTCGATTTTTTCCTTAACAAAAAGGTAAACTTTCTTTGATTCCTCAAATCTATTCGCTTTGTATATGGTTGTCAAACTATTATAGTTTGTTCTATAGAAATAGCCCGCATATGAGGTAACCACAACTTTACTAAAAAAAGGGAGCAATTCCAACTGAAATGCAAGATCTTCAGATTGAAGTTTCCTTTCAGAATGGAAACAAACGCCACTCTGCACCACTATTTTTCGCTTATATAATTTTGAACATACAGTTGTAAAAATACTATCTTTTTTCTCAGGGCAACTTCCTATCATACGAGGCAGAAAAGAATTCTTTACATTGGCTCCTTCAAAAATCTCATACTTGTATTTTTCTTCAAACAATATCCTGCCATCATCAGATACTTTTTTATAACCTTCAACCACCAAATCCGCATCTTGACTGACTGCCTCTTCCAGCATCCTTGCAATACTATCCTTCTCTATATAATCGTCTGAATCAACGAAAAAAATATAATCTCCTATTGCATGTTTTATTCCAAAGTTACGAGTCAACCCTAGGCCTTCATTTTCCTTGTGAAACACCTGAATACGGCAATCCTCTAGTGCCAAAGCATCACACATCGCCCCACTATTATCCGTAGAGCCATCATCAATCAGAAGGATTTGGATGTTTTCATATGTTTGACTACAAATACTCTCAACGCATTTACCTAGATATTTTTCAACATTGTAGATAGGAACAATCACGCTCACTATTACATTTGATTTCATATAACTTCACCTATATTTATTGGACTACTATCAAATCAGAACACTTATACACGCAATCCATTTTGCATATTCCATTAACAACGGCATTTGCGCCTACGATTACTCCATCTTCAATTTTGCTTCCTTTAGTAACCACTACATTTGTACACAACCAGCAATTACTTCCAATTGAGACTGGAGCACTTGAATACCCTTGACGTGCTATCGGCCTCTTCTTATCTCTAAATCTATGATTATGGTCATAAATAGAAACATTATCCGCAAGCAGCGTATACGAACCTATACAAAAATCTTTTCTTACAAAGATTCGGCAACCTTTACCGAGATATACTTTTTTCCCGATTACGGCATTTGCACCATCCATTACAACAATTTGGCAGTCATCCGATACGTCCCCCCCCCCATTAAAATTAGTTTGCAACCTTTTTCGACACATATTGACACTCTTTTTCCAATATAAGGAGGCTTTTTTATTTCTTTCATATCCACTATGAATCTGTCTCTATATCTCATTTTCAACAGCAACATCCTTATAATTGAAGATGTCCACTTAACAAGTTTACCGATCACTTTACATCACCATTTTCTGATATTCATTCAACAATATTTTTGAGCACTCTTTGATATTGTATTTATTTATTCGGGCATAGTTATTTTCATAAAAATTTTGTCTTTGAATCTCTTTTGTTTGTAATATTTGTTCCGCCCAACTGCTTTCGCCTTGCTTTAATGAAAGAAATCGAATATTATCTCCTACCGTTACTTCCGCAGGCACTGTATCTGCTGCATAGCACACCACTCCGGATATCTGAGCTTCAATTACAGCAATTCCCAGTCCTTCATATAGCGATGGAAACATAAAAGCATCCATAGCACTATAGTATTCTGCCGTATCCGTTATTTCTCCCTTAAATATAACCACATCATCTAGTTGCAGTTTCCTCACTAGACCACGCATTTCTTCATACTTTGGCCCTGTACCTATCAACAGCAATCTTGCTCTCTTATTCTTTGTGTATATATTATCAAACACGCGGATAATGTACTCGTGATTTTTCTGAGTGTTAAACTTTCCAACATGCCCGATCAAAAAAGCATCTTCACATTGTAATTCTTTTCGCACTCGAATTCTTTCTTCCTTATTGTATCGAAATTTTTCTGTTTGAAAACCGTTTGGTATCACAACGTATTTTCTTTTACCAAATAGCCATTTTCCTGCTGTATCACTACATGCAAACCGTTGTGTACATAGTCTATTCATGCTAGGCAATAGGAGTTTATGAAGCATTTTGTGATTACACGTTGTATTATGGCAATGAACGATTCTGTTTTCTATCCCTACCACCTTACAAATTAGCAGCTCTGGTGTAATCATCGCACTGTTTCCATGAATGTGCGCAATACTAATTTTATATTTTTTCAACCCCATGTATAATTCTGTATAATACTTTATCGGATTCTTTTTTCGTTTTGGCAGCCTTATAATCGTAAAATGATACTTTTCTTTATTGTAAAAGGAATCGTCTATTTTATCCCCGGCGAAAACAAACACAGTATAACCATGAGCTGATAGTTCATTTGAGTAATTTACAATAACAGTGCTAATACCATTTAAATTTAAATTGTCTGCAATCATTGCTACTCTAGGCATTTTTAGGTTTCACTCCTAATTGCAATTATTCTAACTGTCCACCCACAATAAGTATAAGAAGTAGCATCATGTTTCTTCCATTTCCCTTCCACATTCCTATTGTGTAATCTTATATAAATGATTTTAATTTTTGAATTACTCTATATGGAACGATTGATTTTACACGTGCTTTCATCTGAATTCCAACTTTTAGTTTTCTTATAAATTCCGGATTGTCTATTTCCTTATAAAAATATGATCTTTCTTTTGGTCGCTTCGTGGATTTTACAAGATTTCCCTGCTTCACCATACCTTCTTCTAATGTTGCTTCTTCCACTTCTGCAAAAGGTCGCATCATTTCAAAAAGTTTCTGGCCTTTCTCGGTATTAACAAATACACTGGACACGCCTTTTGGAGAATTAAAATCCGGGTGGCTTTTTGCAATTCCCCAGAAATCACCCACTGTCAAATCTCCCACACGGCTCGTATTCGCATAGGCACACTGATAACAACTCTCTCTATAACAGTCGCCATCCATAAAATGTTTTCCATAGCGATCAAGAGAGAGTGTCTTTGTCTTTGTCTTTGTCTTTGTCTTTGTCTTTGTCTTTGTCTTTAGCAGATATTGCGTTCCCCAGCCTCTCTTATCTTTGGAGCGGAAGTTAAAGTAAATTACTCTGCCTGCTGTTTGCTTACTCTGATATTCCAGATACTTTTTGAAGAACTTCGGAGAAGGCACACCGTGGCAAATTAGGTCAACCGTATATAAATTTTCATGGTCACCGCCCAAAAAAGCATATAAGCCTGCAATCTGGCATGGGGTTCCCGTAAAAAGTACCGTTTTCCCCTCTGACAAACGCTTTTTGACCTTTGCATAGCTGTCTTTCGGGTCTGACTGAACATATTTAGAGGATTGTAGCTTTTCTCTTTCTGCCTCGTCTGTCACCTCAATGTGGCTTACTGCCAGCTGTTTATCATAAGCTGCACCATAGACCACACCACACATCTGTAAAATAGTCTTAGCCGCACTATCTGCAGCACCGCCAGATGCAGAACGCATTATATCCGTATCATTTTTATTACGCCATGCCCAAACCTTTTGTGGCTCATTCCGATGAAATTCCGTATTCTCCACCGGGCATTTTTTCAAGCAAAGCCCACACTCGATACAACTTTTTTCATTAACAGATGGATACCAAAAGCCCTCTCTGTTTTCTACCATAGAGATACAATGCTTTGGGCAGCTTTGCTCACAGCTTTTGCAACCCACGCATTTCTCTTTTATCCTCAATATGTTCTCCATTTTATTCCCCTAAATTTTTTCGCAGATACTCCTTCGTCACTTCTCTATGTGCTTTTAACAACTCATCAACCCTTGCGCAGTCAATCATCTTTTCATTGATTCTTTCTGTATCTTCAACTTTCGTTGTCATCCGATTAGCCAGTCCCAGCCGCTTTAGCAAATCGCTCAATTTTTCTTCATTGCCATAGCTATTGCCTACACTCTTGCGAATCAATGTCGTAAACGGACGGTGTGTGATCACCGAGAAAATGCTGCCGTGAAATGTATCAGTAATGATTTCTTCTGCATTTCTGAAATAGGCCAAAACTTCAAAAGGGGAACAATCCACAAAGCGGTCTGCACATTTCTGGATGCCGCCGATTGCGTATACCTTCAAATTCTTTTTCTTCGCATAAGCAGCAACCCAGTCTGCCTCAGTATTGGAAATACGACCTGCATACGCATACAGAATCAAATACTTCTCATCAGACCGAAGCTGAGGAATTTTATCGCAGCAGTTCATATAATCATAGGTCAGAACCGGGTCTAGGTTATACACTGGTTCTTTCCCCGTAAGCTGCTCAACAATGGCCCCAGAATTTGTATCTCGTACAGAAATTGCGTCAAATCTCTTCAACAAAGCTCCGACTTCGTCGGCCTTTCTATACTTTTCCAGTTTTTCTAATGTAGTATTGCCAAAAGATGCCGCATAAGTGATAAGTCTCTTTGCCCTGTTATCTTTTCCAAACAATTCTGGTGAATAACCCACATTGGAATTTTTTTGAATACAGTTAAAAACCTCATCACTGCCAATCACTAGACAATCCAATGTCGGGTTATAGTTCATTTCATCCGTAATTCCTAAAAGTGGCATATTCTTTTTGGAAAAAGACTGCTTATATCGGATGAACGATAATTTATGCAAGAATGGAGCTTGATACCGAAATGTTTCCAACCCTTTCTCGATTTTTCGGACAAACTTATTCTTGCTATCCGCATTTTCTGCAATTACCGGCGCACCCACATGATAGTCCACAAACTCTACATTGCAGCCAATTTCCTCAATTAGCTGCTTCAATGCATATGCCTGCAAAAACGACCCATAGTTTGCAATGCGCTGCATCGACATGATTCCAACTTTTTTCATCCATTCATCCTCAATACAATTCTTTTACAAGTTTCTCAAGTTCTTTATTAAACTTTGCATTGTTGCTACTCATGCCATGCCCCATATCAGAAACAATTTGGTCGTAGTTCGTTATGATATCTCCCAGTGTATTAATGTCCTCCACCGGAATAATCGTTCCCATTCTCTGCGCCACATTCCTTGCGAACTCAACTTGATGGTCATTCACATGCTCATTGAACTGATGCTGACGCGGCACAACGATGGGCGTTTTCCCAATCTGCAGCGGCATAATGAAACTTGCAGGACCCCCATGTGTAATTACAATCCGGGCATCAGCCACATTTTTAACCATCTGCTGATATGGAATCAGTTTGCTCCACTGGCAGTATCTCGGCTCATATGTACTAAATCCAGTCTGGATAATCACATCATCTTTGATAACGCCATCGCGTTTAAGTTCATCTACTTTTTGAATCAGTCGATTAAATGGCTGCTCATGCGTTCCTACCGTCACAAAAATCATTACTTCTTACCCCTACTTAGAAAATGCTGCCGAGGTTGACCGCTTTCGGATAGACCTTCTTCTGCTCTTCCCACTGCACAACAAACTTGTCTACAATGGGATAAACCATCTTCCCCGTCATTGTTGGCTTATCAATCCGATCAAAGACCTCGATATAAACCAGTTTTGCGCCCATCATCTTTCCAATGTAGAAGAATGGAACCGCAACCGCTGCACCGCAGGAAATAATCAAATCCGGCTTTTCCTTATGCAGCACATCCCACGCAATTTTTGTGTTTTTGATGAGTGCCTTAATACTGCGGTTTGTCGGGAAATAGCAAGGATAAACCTTTTCACCTTCCAAAAGGCTTCTCGCATCTTCCTTATCGAATGTCACCCAAAAGCGATTTTTATCTTTCCAAAAAGGCTTTAACATATAAAGGTGGGTCAAATGGCCGCCAGATGAACCCACCAAGCACACTTTTATTTCATCCTTTTTCTTCATCTGACTCTCTCCTCTAAAAAATTTCTTTCGTATCGTAATAACGGATTCGGAACTGCTTTGTATGTTTCGGAAAACAGTCCCCGCCTTTAGCTGTCACAACATTAAGTTCCTAAACATTCGATTCTCTGCTCATTTCATCCAACACAAATGGCGGATAGGCTCGCTCACCTGTCCGCTGGCTGTCACCCCACCCTCATGGTCGAGATTCCTTCCTGCGCGGCACTTCTGCCATTCAGAAAGATCAGTCGTTCATTCTTCGGGTAAGAAAATATGAACTTCGGGTCGCGGA
>ERZ827168.2233-NODE-2233-length-23440-cov-8.337994_pt1 | contig 23440 bp, 17 predicted proteins | sample MGYA00519868_ERZ827168 | MGnify/ENA primary metagenome ERZ827168 (study PRJEB31778, sample SAMEA3449271) | human gut metagenome | biome: human gut; feature: human-associated habitat; material: faeces | place: United Kingdom | collected 2010/2012 ...
CGGTATACACGTTCCGCCCCGGCCCGATTTTCAGCCACATCGTGCTGGCGGACGAAATCAACCGCGCCACGCCGAAATCCCAGAGCGCGCTGCTGGAAGCCATGCAGGAGCATACGGTGACGGTGGACGGCAAGGACTATCGCATGGAAGAGCCGTTTTTCGTGCTGGCGACGCAGAACCCGATCGAGCAGGAGGGCACCTATGCCCTGCCGGAGGCGCAGGTGGACCGCTTCATGTTCAAGCTGCTGATGCGCTACCCGACGGTGGAGGAGATGAAGCAGATCGTTCTGATGACGCAGAAGACCATGGACGAGGTCGCAGACGGCGTGGTGGACGGCGAAACGCTGCTGCGCATGCGCGAGACCGCCAAGGAAATCCCCGTCACGGACGACATCATCAACTACACGATGCGTCTGGTTTCTTCGACGCAACCCTCCTCGCCGGAGGCGGGCGAGACCGCCGCGCGGATGATCCGTTTGGGCGCGAGCCCGCGCGCCGCGCAGGCGCTCATCACCTGCGCGAAGGTGCGCGCCATGGTATCCGGCCGCTTCAACGTCAGCCACGAGGACATCGACGTGCTGGCCTGCCCGGTGCTGCGCCACCGCGTGAAGCTCAGCTATGAGGCGATGGCCGAGCGCGTCACGCCGGACGAGGTCATCGCCAAGCTCGTGGACGATATGAAGAAAAAGCGCAGATAACGGCGCTTTGCGGGAGGGAGAAGCATGCGGATACTGGACGGCGCGTTTCTTGACGCGCTGGAGACGCTGGACATCAATGTGCAGCAGATGAAGAGCGGCCATTACAGCGGCGCGCGCCGCTCCCGCGCCTATGGCTCCTCGCCGGAGTTTGCCGATTACCGCGAGTATGTGCCGGGCGACGACCTGCGGCGGATTGATTGGAACGCGGCCGCGCGGTTTGACAAATACCTGATTAAGCGGTTCATCGATGAAAAGCAGGGGCGCAACTGCATCTATCTGGATACGTCCGCCTCCATGGGCTTTGAACCGGAGAAGGGCTTCGCGGCGCTTCGGATGGCCGCCGCGCTGGGCTATCTGTCGGTGTGCAACATGGACAGCGTGTCCTTCCGGCTGCTGTCCGGCACGCGCTGCACAGAGCTGTGCCCCCGAATCAGCGGGCGGGAGTCGTTCCTGCGCGCGGGCGAGAAGCTCGACGCGCTGCAATTCGCGGGGGAGACCGACCTGTATGCGTGCATCCGAAACGATCCGAATCCCGGCGCGGACGACGGCGTGACGTTTATTCTCTCCGATCTGCTGACGGACAGCGACTGGCGGGCGGCGGTCGATCTGCTGCTGAGCCGCCGCCGCGAGGTGATGCTGATTCAGGTGCTCTCGCCGGCGGAGCTCGATCCCCAGCTGAGCGGAAGGCACACCTTCTGCGACGCGGAGGAGACGGGCGCGCGCGCGTCCCGCCTGACGATGGACGTTGACCGCGACACGCTCCGGGCATACCGGGAGACGGTGCGCCAGTTTCTGGCGGAGACCCGCCGCTTCTGCGCGTCGCGCGCGGTGCCCTATATGCTGATGCGCAGCGACGAGCGCGCGGAGGAAGCACTCAGGACGAAGGGCTGCATGGAGGAGCTGATCCGATGAGTTTTGTATATCCTGCGGGGCTGTGGGCGCTGCTGGCGCTGGGCGTGTTCGTCGCGGTGTGCCTGATTCGGCATCGCTCGGAGGTGACGCCCGTATCCAGCACGTACCTCTGGCGGCTGTCCGAACAGCGGCGCAAGAAAAAGGGCTATTGGCGCACACTCAAGCGGTCGCTGTTTTTCGCGCTGCAATTTTTGGCGCTGGCGCTTTCGGCGCTGCTGATCGCGCAGCCGATCATGCCCATGCCCGGTTCGGGCGTGAACGTGGCGGTGATTCTCGACGCTTCGGCGAGCATGCAGATGGCGGACGGGAGCGGACAGACGCGCTTTGCCCGCGCGGTGGCGGCGGCGGAGCGCGACATGGACAGGCTGCCATGGGGCGCGAGCGTGACGGTGGTGCTGGCCGGGGACGAGGCGCGCGTTGCGGCGGATCACGTCAGCGGCGGCGCGGAGCTTCGCGCGGCGCTGGAGGGCGTTTCGTGCGGCTGGGGCGCGGGCGATGTGGCGGGCGCGGCGGCGCTGTGCCAGCAGATGCTCGACGAGGGCGGCATTTCGGACGTGCGGCTGTACACGGACGCGCCGTATGCGCAGGCGGAGGGGCTGGAGGTTGTCTCCCTGCGCGGCGGGGACGAGTGGAACGTGAGCCTCGGCGCGCTGGAGACCAGCGGCTCCATCTACGGCACGGCGTTTGAAACCACGGTGCAGAGCTTTGGCCGAAGCGCGGATGTGAGCTTTGAGCTGATCGTTGACGGCAAGGCGCGCGGCGCGGAGGAAATCGAACTGCGCGTGAACGGGCAGAAGCAGACCGCGCAGACCGTATACTGCCCGGAGGGCGAGGCGCAAAGCGTGTCCCTGCTGCTGCGGCAGGTATATGATTTTACGGATGTGAGCGTGCGTGTCTGCGCGGAGGACGGCATGGCGCAGGATAACGCGGTGCAGCTCAGCCGTCAGGCGGTCTGCCCGGCGCGCGTGCTGCTGGTGGGCGAAAACCCGTATTTCTGGCAGAAGGCGCTGGAGGCCTTCCCGAGGGTGGAGCTGACGACGGCGGAAGACTGGCGCGGCGCGACGCTCGAGGGATACGACGTCTATGCCTTTGACGGCTGCCTGCCGGAGAAGCTGCCGCAGGACGGCGCGGTTTGGCTGCTCAACCCGCCGCGTTCGCCGCGCGAGGTCGGCGTGGTGCTGGGCGAGCGGCTGATGGGCGCTTATGTGAAGGGCGCGCGGACGGATACGGAACTGGGCGAACGGCTGACGCGCGGCCTCGTGCTGCGGGATGCGGCCGTCGCGCGGTTCAGGGAGATGACGGCGCAGGGCGGGCTGGAAAATGTTCTGCTGTGCGGCGAAATGCCCGTGATGGCCGCAGGAACCAACGCGAGCGGCTGTTTGCAGGCGGTGCTGCCCTTTGACATTCAGGAGAGCAATCTGCCGCTGCTGCCGGATTTCGTCGTGCTGGTCAACAACATGCTGGAGGCGAGCGCGCCGACGCTTTTGGACGCGGAGACGGTGGATTGCGGAACGCGGGTCTATCCGCAGCCGCATCCGCTGTGCAGCAGGCTGTTTTTGCAGACGCCGGATATGCGGCTGGAAGCGCTCGACCCTGCACGGGCGGCAGACGGCGTTCGCGTGGACAGCCCCGGCAGCTATACGCTCATGCAGGAGGTGCGCGGGCAGCAGCAGGTGGTGCGTTTTGCGGCGCAGGTGCCGCAGGCGGAGAGGACGACGCAGACGCAGCCGGTCGATCAGCCGCTGACGCTGACGGCGGGCGGGCAGGCGGAGAGCGCCCCGGCGCATGCGCGCGTATTCTATCCGGCGCGCCTGATGGCCTTGGCGCTGCTGGCGCTGCTGCTGGCGGAATGGGGGATGTATCACCGTGAAAAGTATTGATCTGTTCTTTGCGCAGCCGTGGCTTCTGCTGCTGGCCGTTCCGGCCGCGGCGTTTGTGCTGCTGGCGCCGCGCCTGCTGCGCCGGGAAAAGGAAAAGAGTCGGACGGATCGCGCGGCGGCGATTCTGCGCGCGGCGGCCGTGGCACTGCTGGCGGTCATCGCCGCGGGGCCGGGGGGAACGCGCTACCTGACCGAGCGGCAGACGGTGGTGCTGCTGGATCAATCGGCGAGCATGGAACCCGTGCGCGCACAAGCGGACGCATGGGCGCAGGAAGCGAAGCAGGACGAGCACACGACGGTTTTGCCGTTTGCCGCGCTGGATGAAGCGGGCGCAATCGCTTCGGATGGGACGGATATCGCGGCGGCCATCGACGAGGCGGCTTCGCGCTTTGCGGGGCCGGGCGGCAGAAGGATCATCCTGATTTCGGACGGCGTGCAGACGCAGGGCGACGCGCTGACTGCGGCGCAGGCCGCGGCACAGGCGGGCGTTCGGCTCGACGCGGTGCAGATGAAGCCCGAATTCCCCGCGCCGCAGGCGGAGCTGGCGGCGTTTGAGCTGCCCGCCGAGGCGATGGAAGGGCGGCACATGGAGGCGGCGGTGACGGTGCTGACCGACACGCAGGGCGAGGCCGCACTGCGCATCTGGGACGGCGAAACGCTGCTGCATGAACAGCGCGTGGCGCTGACGGCGGGCAGGCAGACGTTTGCCTGCGCCATCGAGGCCGGGGCGGTCGGCGCGCACACACTGCGCGCGGAGGTGGCGCTGCCGGGCGACACGATTGCGGAAAACGACAGCCTGACGGCGACGATGAACGTCAGCCGCGGGGAAAAGGTTCTGCTGGTGGATGGAACGGGCACGCAGGTGCAGCAGCTTGAGCAGCTTCTCCGCGCGGAAGGCGTTCAGGTGGCCGTGACCGACCCGAAGAATGTGCCCGAAAGCGTCGATGCGCTGTGCGAATATGGCCTGACGGTGCTGATGAATGTGCATGCGGGCGACCTGCCGGAAGGCTGGGACGACGTGCTGCGGCAGGCGGTAGAAAACCATGGGCGGAGCGTGCTGACGACGGGCGGCGAAAACACGTACCTCTACGGCGGCATGAAGGATTCCGGCTACGAGGCGCTGCTTCCGATTCGGATGAGCGTGGAGGAAAAGGAGAGCGTCGATCCGGTGGGGCTGATGCTGGTCATCGACACGACGGATTCCATGACGCGCGAATCCATCGGCGTGCCGATCGACATGGCGAGGCGCGGCGCGATCAAGTGCGTGGACGCGCTCAACGGCAACGACTACGCGGGCGTCATCACGTTTTCAGACGACGCGCAGATGCTTGTGGAAATGACGGCGATGGGGGACAAGAAGCCGGTGCTGGACGCGATCAACAGCATCGAAACCGCTGACCCCAACAAGCTGACGCGATTTACCGGGGCGCTGCGTCTGGCCTGCGACACGCTCAAGGCGTTTGACGGCACAAAGCGCAAGCACGTGATGTTCATCACCGACGGCAGCCCGGCGGACGCGCAGGCGGGCTTTGAGCAGATTGCCAAGGAGATGCGCGCAAACGGCATCACGCTCTCCACGATCGTCGTGGGGCGGCTGGTCAACGTGGTCAACATGCTGGAAAATCTCGCGTATATCGGCGGCGGCCGCTGCTATCTGGTGGAAAGCGGCCGGGACCTGTCGGATATCATGTCGGTGGATTCGGTGCTCTCGCAGGTGGAATACACGGTCAAAGCGCCGTTTAAGCCCGAGCGCGGCGCGTATGACGCGGCCTTTGCCGATGAAGAGGAGATCGTGCAGCTCTTTGGCTATGTGCGTGCGACGGCAAAGGGCGACGCAGATGTGATCCTCAAAACGCCGGAGGGGCGGCCCATCTACGCGGTGCGCAATGCCGGAGCGGGCAAGGCGGCGAGCTGGATGAGCGACCTGAGCGGCGAATGGTCGCGCACGTGGTACGCCAGCGAGCAGGGAAAGCGCATGATTCAGAAGATGATTCACGGCCTGCTGCCGCAGACGCTCTCGGCGGTTGACGAATCGAAGACGCAGACGCGCCCGAGCGAGTACGATCTGCTGGACAGGCCGGACGGCGGCGCGCTGCTGATGGAGATGTGCGCGCGAACGGGCGGCACGGTCTTCTCCTCGTGGGCGGATGCGCAGGCGGTGGAACTGCCGCCGGTGGCGCAGCCGATTGACCCGACGCTGCCGCTGTCCATGCTGGCGATGGCCTGCCTGCTGGCGGATATTCTGCTGCGCAGAACAAAGGCCATGCGGCGATAAAAGAATGGAGAAATAAAGAAAAAGCCGATGCTGCTCCCGCGTGGGGCGGCGTCGGCTTTTTGCGGAGCGTTGTTTCGGCCTGCCTTATTGCAGTCCGGTCTGTTCGGTATTGGAAAGTTTGGACAACACCATCACCGTCTCCGACATATCCGTTTCGTCCCAACCAAGTCCAGTGATTTTCGAGCCGTTAAAATACACGGGAAAACGGAACTCGATGCGCTTCACGATGCGTCCGTCGCTCCGACGCTCCGGGTAAATCTCCACGCGCTCGATGAAGCTGTTCATGAAGGTCTTTTTCTCCAGATCGGTGAACTGGTCGTAGAGCTTGTCGAAGTAGAGCAGGAACTGATAGACGTTGTCGGTGGAAATCCGGCGCTGGCGGATGTTGTCCATGCGGGTCTGCACCTCGGCGATGCTGACCTCGATGGAGGCGATCTGGTCGTAGACCCTGTTCTGCCGCTCCTGCAGGTCCTGCGCCTTGCGGGTGTAATGCGGGTCGTCGAAATCGAGCGCGTCGATCTGCTCGCCCAGCCTGTCCTTGGTGCCCGTGAGCTGGCGGAGCTGCTTGCGCAGGGCTTCCATTTCTGCGTCGAGCTCGGCGGTGTCCAGCTTGCCGCCGATCTTCTCCCGGATGCCCTGCTCAAAGGCGGGGGTGTTGACCAGCTTGCGGATGATCTCCTCCACCGCGCCGTCGATGATTTCCTCGCCCCACTGGTGGTGGTAGTCACAGCGCTTGCCGTCCACATGCAGGCGGTGCTTGCAGGCGTAGTAGAAGTAGTCGCGGTAATAGGTTCCGTCGCCCTTCTTCTTGCGGTTCACGTTGCCGTACATGCCGCCGCCGCAGATGGGGCACTTGAGCAGCCCGGACAGGACGTGCTCGTGGTCAAGGCTGTGTGTCTTGAGCTGGCGCTTGTTGGTCTGCTGGCGCTGCTTCTGCGCAAGCTGCCAGTCCTCCTCGGAGATGATGGGCTCGTGGATGCCGTCGTAGAGCGCGTAGTCCTTCTGCTTGACGATGTGGTACTGGTTGCGGGTGCCGGGAATTTTTTCGTTATGCCTGCGCCCGTAGGCCAGCTTGCCGCAGTACACTGGATTGTCAAGCACGCCGATGAGGAAGGAACCCGTGAAGGCTTCCCGCTTGTTGTTGTGACGGCAGACCTTGCTGTATCCGTGCTCGTTGAGCCAGTTTGCGATTCTGGCGGTGCCCATGGCGGTGTGGATGTACTTGTCATAGATGATGCGGATGACCTCGGCCTCTTCCTCGGCAATCTGCAGCTGCCCGTCCACGAGCTTGTAGCCGTAGGGCGCGAAGCCGCCGTTCCATTTGCCCTCGCGGGCCTTCTGCCTGCGGCCCTCCATCGTCTGGACAAGGATATTCTCACGCTCGATCTCGGCGACAGCGGAGAGAACGGAAATCATCAGCTTGCCGCTGTCCTTGGAGGAGTCGATGCCGTCCTCCACGCAGATGAGGTTGACGCCGAAGTCCTGCATCCGTTGCAGGGAGGTCAGCACGTCGGCAGCGTTGCGGCCGAAGCGGGAGAGCTTGAACACCAGCACGAAGGAGACGCCGTCCTTGCCGGATTCGATGTCCCGCAGCATGCGAAGAAACTCCGGGCGGCCCTCGATGTTCTTGCCGGATTTGCCCTCGTCGCAGTATTCCCCGGCGACGAGCATGTTCTGGAACTCCGCGTACTTGCGCAGCTTGTCCTTCTGCGCGTCCAAGCTGTAGCCGTCCACCTGCATGGAGGTGGAGACGCGGGTATAGATGTAGCATTTCATTCGCTTCATGGCTTTTCCTCCTGCGGTCCAGCCTTTGCCGCGTCGGCGTGTTCCTCAAGCTCAAGGAGGAACCTGTCGTAGTCGGACAGGAACTCGCGGTCCTGAATGACGCGGTACTTCTCAAATTCGGTTTCTGCGTGCAGCCGGGCGATTTCTGCAGACACCCTACCCGCATCCCTGAGAAGACCGTATTCGAACATTTCAATGAAGCGGTTCAGGCGGGTTTCCCAGTCCTGCATGGTCAGCGGGATGTGGCGCTGGGCCATGTTCTCGGCGAAGTCCAGATAGGAGGTGACCATGCGGTTCAGCTGCCCAAGCTCGTCCTCGGTGAGGTAGTTCTTGGCGATGGACACGTCGGACTTTTTGATCTTGCCGTCCGGCGCGTCCTGCCAGGTGGTCAGACCCATGTGATCCTTCGTGTGGTCGGCGCGCTCCATGATGAGCTCGGCGGCGGTGTGCCCGTGCACGGCGAAGTGCATCTTGTTCTGCACCGTGGCATAGAAGCGTTTCGTGGCGGCGGAAGTACGGTCGTAGTCGATAGCGGTGGCGTACAGGTCGGTGATCTTCTGATAGAACTTGCGCTCGCTGGCACGGATCTCCCGGATGCGCTCCAGCTGTTCCTCAAAGTATTTGTCGGTCAGATAGGTGCCCTGCTTGAGCCGTTCGTCGTCCATGACCCAGCCGCGAATGGTGTACTGCGTTGCGATCTGATTGACCCATTTGCGGAACTGAACGGCGCGCTCGGAATTGACCTTGAAGCCGACCGCGATGATCATTTGAAGCGCGTAATGGTTGGTGGAATAGCTTTTGCCGTCTGTGGCAGTTATCCGAAATTTTCGGATAACTGAATCCTCTGACAGCTCGGAATCATCGAAGATTTTCTTGATGTGATAATTGATCGTTTTGACACTCACATCATACAGCTGCGCCATCGTCTTTTGCGTCAGCCAGATGTTTTCGTCCTCGTAGCGTATTTCGATGCTGCCCTGCGGGTCGCCCGTGGAGGCGACATAGGTCAACACCTCCGCCGCGCTGGAACGGATGGGCGCGGGCGTCTGCTTTTCTCTGGACATGGGAATTCCTCCTCGTGCGGTTTATGGAAGCCTTCCCCGGCCCGATTGGATACGAGCCGGTGAAGGAAGGTGGTTCAGGCGCAGATGATTTCGGTCATCACGTTGTGCTCCGCTTCGGCGCGCGCCAGATTCATGAGCCCGACCCACTTTATGGGATCTTCAGCCTTCAGGACTTCGGTGATGCCCCAGCTTTGGGCATATCCCTTCATGAGAACATCGAAACGCTCGCTGGCCTGCTCATCGACAGTGTGCAGATAGGCATTCAGTGCTCTCGTGAGCAGAAGCCTTTGGAAATGACCCGGATGGTTCGATTCCAGGTGCCGGAGGTGCAGCCGGCCCCATTTGCCGATGGGCTGCTGCTCCGGAAGCTCCAGATCCGGAAAGTAATAATCACCGTGAAGGGTGTAGCTCAGGCCGTTGTGCTCGTCGGTGATATGTTGGGGCAGCGCGCGGCTCTTGGAAGCAGGATGATTCTGAAGCATGGTGCACCTCCTGTCAATCGTGCAGTAACTGTTCGTACATTTTGTCCCAACTGCATTTTATTACGCAGCCATATCATTTGTCAATGGCTCTTCTGAATTTGTTTGAGATGATGGATTGGATAAACTGTCCCAACTCGTTTTGCTGTCAGCGGGAAGAACGGGAAACTCCACCTTCCCGCTGTACTTTTCGATCATTTCGGCAAGAAAGCCGACGCACCGCTCAAAGGCGGCGTTCTGTTCAGGCGTTCTTTTGAGCAAAGCCATGATTCCTCCAATAAAGGGTTGATCGGTGGTGGGTGCATAGACCACATGAAGATGATAGTGCCATACGTCGTAGCCAAGGGCCTTGCTCATGCCCTGGTTGCGTTCGTCAGCGTGCATGACGGCGGAGAGGATGTATTGCTCGCCGCCGACAATATCGACGGCAGCCCGGTATGCCTCTGCGTAGAACGCCTGTGCAAACTCGTAGCCGCCGTGATTGTGGAAATATGCGGAGTTGACGTCGAAGACCAGCTCGCCGTAGTGGACGGCGTCCTGCTTAAGGCCTCGGGTGGAGATGGTGCCGTTCTGCTCCATCTGCTGGAACATCTCCTGATAGCTGCCGGAGGGCGTCTTGAAATGGATGTTCATATGGCTGCGTTCGGGGACAATATCCTCGTTCCGGTAGCAGGCTTTCTGTCGCTCGTTGTGAGCTTCGGCGTCTGCAATGTTGCTCTCCGTTCGGGGCTGGTTGCGCACAGTGGTGCGATCCACGCCATCGTTTCTTGCCATGGAAGCACCTCCTTTCTTTTCTTTACGTTGGCACAAAAAAAGAAGGCCATGCGCTGCCTTCTTGCTATGTGAAGTTGTAAATATAGTATACGCGCGTGCAGCAGATACAAAATACGCTGCATCGGATAATACAGCGTAAACATATCAATTCTTTTCCTGAGCGATCAGGTTGCTTGCGATCTCGTTCAGGCGGATGATGTCAAAATCCTCGATAGCTGTCTTGAGCACTCCCTTTGCCCTTAATTTCTTTCTTTTCCATTGCGTAATGTCTCCAAGATAGGAAGCACCCTTTTTGTTCATTTCAATATTGACGTAACTGTCCACGCCCAAGCTGTACGCCGTCACACGCCATTCATTGTTCGTTTTTTCGATGGTCAGCATTTCTTCCGCTTGACCGTCCTCTGCAAGATATGCCAAATAGAACTTGCCATACTCTTCACATGTTATACTGGGGAATCTTTCATTCTGCTGATAAACAATCGATCGGCTTCTATTTTCAATTTGCCAGGTTCCATCATGCTTTCCCAGTATGAATACTTCGTTGCAGCCTTCGACCCTGACAAAAGCGCAAGCGGCAGCATAACCATGTTCATCATAATAATAGGCTGCCGGCGTATTCTTCTGAGTCTTGTTTCCCCTTGTTGCATTGGGAATCTCATACGGCATCAATATGGTCGAACTAAGCACCTCGCAGATATCCGGAGATAAACCGCGCTGCCCGCTTATGCCACAAACTGGAAGGAAAGTACAAAATATCAATACGAGCAATGCTGAGGTCTTCTTCATCGATCATCTCTCCTTCCACAATGTTATAATAACATATGATCAAGCATCAGACAAGCCAAGCCTTGGAAAATGCAAGGGTCTCTTTAGTCTGGTCTCCAACTTTTCCGTCAACTGCGAGGTTAAAATATGCTCCGGCGTTTTACTGAAGAGCCATGACGGCATTCTTCGTGTTCGTTCCCAAACGACCATCAACAGATCCGGCATTGTATCCAAGATAGTTAAGCTCATGCAGGCATCCTTCGGGATGCTAGCTTTGCTATACCTTTTTTGACCGTCTAAATTTTTCTCACCTTTCCTCTCATTTCAGCTTGACTTTTAATGGTTAGTCTTTCTTTGGTGGTGTGATGGGTTTCGTTTGGGGCACGGGGTGACGAGGGCATGGCACTTTCTGCGAAAGTGTAACTACCCACTATGACACTTTCTGTCTTCCTGCGGAATCCAGCAAAGTGCCGTGGGCCAAAGGCTTCGCCTCTGGACTTCTCGGCCTCGAAAAGCAGAGCTTTTCGAGGCTACGCTCGGCAAATGCAAGCATTTGCTGAGCGAGTCGGCCTTCGGCCTCACTCACTGCAAGGGGCTTCCCTTTGCATCCTGCGCAGGTGCTGCCACCCTGCACCCGGCTCAAAGACAGGAAGCCATGCTTTTGACGGCATGGCTTCCTGCTTTGCGAGGGTGGTGCGCGATGGTGCGTTCTGGTGCCAAAGGTATCGCGCGATACGAAGCTGGAGATGGAATTGTAGTGCGTATGAGCACCAAAGAGCATCAGCAGCCGAAGCTGTCCAGCGCATCATCGAGATCATTTTCGTCCGGTTCATCATCGTGAGCAAAGGGAGATGCAGGAACGGCGGTTTTCAGGGCTTGCAGCAAATCTCCAAGCTGAACAGGCGCAACTGCCAGCTCCTCCCGGACGATGGAACGAATCGTTTCCCGCAGGCCTTCGTCCGTAGGTGATTTGCCGTAATAGGCATTGACCGCCGGAACGATCAGTGCGCTATAGGACAAGCCGCGCTCCGCATGAAGCTGACGCAGCGGCCTGCGCGCTGGCTGGACTGACCGATGCCGGCGAGCGTCAGGATGTAGTGATCCGGGTTGCTGACCTTGTCCGGGGTGAACTCCCGGTGTCCGCTGCCGATGACGTGGTATTTGCCGTCGTAAACCAGCAGGTCCTGCGCGTAGACGGGCTCGTGGTCGAAGGTCAGGACGCTGGCGGGGAAGATACCGCTGGCGGTTTTCAGGTTGCCGTAGCCATTGTCAATTCCGATGATTTGCATGTTCTTAAGCTGTTTCATAAAGTACCTCTCTTTCAGTTGTTTGGTGAGAATAGAAAAGACAGGCCATGAAGCCTATCCGGGGAAAGGGGACGCTCCGCTTGACAACGGAGATAGGAAAGGGAATGTGGGTATCACATCAAATCACCGCCTTTCAGGTTTTGGGCCAAGAAAAAAACGCTGACGGTTTTCCGCCAACGCTGGTTTGGTTTTTTTCTGGTCAACAGGATGTATTGCCTGTGGATGGCTTTCTCCGATGCTGGGCTGCATCATGTGCTCTCGTCCTTTTTTGACAGTTTATATGATAGCACATATTGCTTTGGGCGTCTTGCGACATCGTGCGACATTGTGCGCCAACTTTCAGGGGTCGATTCGCGTAGGCAGGGTACCAATGACTTTCTGCGGGGCATGACGAGCATTCCGTGCAAGACAGACTGTTCGGCATCTAGCGAAAAACCCATTGAGTGGAAAAAAACTCATAGACAAAGGATAGACCGGAACCATCATCTTTGACCCTACCATTATAGCACAGTATTTTGTACCAAACTGTCCGGAATTGTCCCAAGTTGTCCTAAACTGTCTCAAGTTTGCTTATGCGTATCCTTCGCCAATGCAGGAACCAATAAAGCAGTTGTTTAGCATATTTTGTTTGCGTGCGATAAGGCAGTGTAAGCCGTGCAGTGGAACGTGAGAATATCGCGCTGCCTGTGGGACTTTGCAGCCGCTGACAGCATTGAAAAACTGAGCGTATCCAATCCACACTTGTTGCTGCTCCATCGTTGTGGTAGAATAGAATAAACATCCAGTATGGACGGATTATGCAATCTTCTGGCGCAGACAGCCGGTTGGAACCGGGCAGCATTTTGTGGAGGGGACGAGGATGAGCGGCATCATTCCCAAGCGGCAAATGACCGAAGAGGACATCAAGCTCAACTTCATCACGCCGGCGCTTTCCCCAAAGTGGAACGGGCGGATGACGATGGAGACGCAGATTACCGACGGAAAGATCAATCTGCGGGGCAATCTGGTGTCGCGTGCGCAGCCGAAGCGGGCGGACTATGTGCTGTACATCAACGCGAACAACCCGATTGCGATTGTCGAAGCCAAGGACAATCAGCACGCCGTGGCGGACGGACTGCAGCAAGCCATGACGTATGCGCAGATGCTCGACGTTCCCTTCGCGTACAGCTCGAACGGCGACGCTTTCCGGGAGCACGACTTCCTGATGGGTACCGAGCGCGACATCGCCATGGAGGATTTCCCGACGCCGGACGAGCTGTACGCGCGCTTTCAGAAGGGCGCAAACGGCGGCGCGGGCCTGACGCAGGCAGAGAAGGCCATCATCGGGCAGCCGTACTATTCGAGCCAGAGCACCTATCCGCCCCGCTACTATCAGCGCGTCGCCGTGAACCGCACGCTGGACGCCATCGCCCGCGGGCAGAACAGGATTCTGCTTGTCATGGCGACGGGCACGGGCAAGACCTACACCGCGTTCCAGATCGTCTACCGCCTGCTGCGCAGCGGCATGAAAAAGAAAATCCTGTATCTGGCTGACCGAAACATACTGGTCGATCAGTCCATCCAGCAGGACTTTGCACCGCTGGAAAAGACCATCCACAAGATCAATGTGGCCAAGGACGATCCCAGCAGCATCACGTCGTATGAGGTGTACTTCTCCCTGTATCAGCAGCTCGTCGGGGACGACGAGGAGGAGCATTACTCCGCGCTGTTTCAGCCGGACTTCTTCGACCTCGTGATCGTCGATGAGTGCCATCGCGGCTCCGCCAAGGAGGAGAGCCGCTGGCGCAGAATTCTGGAATATTTCTCTTCCGCGACACAGATTGGCATGACCGCCACGCCCAAGGAGACGCGGTACATCTCCAACATCTCGTACTTCGGCGATCCGGTGTACACCTACAGCCTCAAGGAGGGCATCGAGGACGGCTTCCTCGCGCCCTTCAAGGTCATCAATATCACGACGGATATCAGCGACGGCTGGCGGCCGTACAAGGGGCAGCGCGACATCTACGGCGACGAAATCGAGGACAGAATCTACAACAACAGCGACTACGATTACAACATCGTCATCGAGGATCGCATCCGGCAGGTGGCCAGGGAGATCACGGCCTACCTCAAGAGCACGGACCGCATGGCGAAGACCATCGTGTTCTGCGCGACGGAGGACGCAGCGCTGCGGATGCGCAACGCGCTGGCGGAGCTGAATGCGGACATGATGCAGCAGAACCCGGATTACGTCGTGCGGATTACTGGCGGGGACATCGAGGGCAAGAAGAAGCTCAAGTATTTCATCTCTGTTGGGGCGAAGTACCCGGTGATCGCCACGACCTCCAAGCTGCTCTCCACGGGCGCGGACTGCAAGATGACCAAGCTGATCGTGCTGGATGAAATGATTAGCTCCATGACGGAGTTCAAGCAGATCATCGGCCGGGGCACGCGCCTGCGCGAGAAGGAGGGCAAGACGCACTTCGTCGTGATGGACTTCCGAGCGGTCACGCGCTTGTTTGCCGACCCGGACTGGGACGGCCCCATCGAGATCGACGAGGGCTTTACGCCGGGCGGCAGCCGTGTGCCGCGCGGAGGCAGTCCGGAGGGCGGTGAGGGTGATCCGCTGGTCGATCCTGACCCGCCGCGCCAGATGCCTGTGGTGGACGCGGAGGGCTGCACGGTGCGCATCATCAACAAGACGGTCTCCGTCTATGACACCAACGGCAAGCTGCTGCGGCAGGAAAGCATTGTGGACTACACGAAGTCCAACATCCTGGGCACCTATGCCTCGTTGGACAACTTCATCCGCCAGTGGACGGCGGAGGAGAAGAAGGAGAGCATCCGCGAGCTGCTGCGGGAACGGGGCATCGATCTGGAGCTAATGAAGGCGGAACAGGCGATGGGCGACGTGGATGACTTCGATTTCATCTGCCATGTCGCCTTCGACAAAAAACCGCTGACTCGCAGGGAGCGCGCCGACAACGTGAAGAAGCGGGACTTCCTGAGCCGATACAGCGGCGCGGCCCGCGAGGTGCTGGAGGCGCTGCTGGATCGGTACATGAACACTGGCATTTACGAGATCGAAAAGACCGACATTTTGAAGCTCGACCCGTTTGCGAAGATGGGAAAGCCCGCGCGGATTGCCGGATATTTCGGCGGGCGCGACGGATACATGCAGGCGGTTAAAGCGCTGGAAAACGCAATTTATGCAGATGAGGCAGGTTAAACCATGAGCAATCTTTCCGGATTCGTCAAGCGGCTGCGCGACATCATGCGCAATGACGCGGGCATCAATGGCGACGCGCAGCGCATCGAGCAGATCGCGTGGATGCTGTTTTTGAAGGTCTACGATGCGAAGGAGCAGGACTGGGCGTTTGATGACGAGCGCTATGTGTCCATCCTCCCGGAGGTGTGCCGCTGGGCAAACTGGGCGCACGACGACAAGTCCGGCAGCGCCATGACCGGCGACAAGCTGCTCGGCTTTGTCAACAACACCCTCTTCCCCGTGCTCAAGGGCAAGGACGTCAAGGACGCCAGCGGGAAAACGATCGTCGAGGGCATCCGGGTGACGGCGCAGACGCCCATCAAAAAGGCCATCGTGCAGACCGTGTTCGCGGACGCCAACCAGTACATGAAGGACGGCGTGCTGCTGCGGCAGGTCATCAACGTCATCGACGAGCTGGATTTGTCCGACTACGAGGAGAGCCACGCCTTCAACGAAATCTACGAGGGCATTCTCAAGGAGCTGCAGAGCGCCGGCTCCGCGGGCGAGTTCTACACGCCTCGCGCCGTGACCGACTTCATGGCGAGGATGATTCAGCCGAGGATCGGCGAGCAGATGGCGGACTTTGCCTGCGGCACGGGCGGCTTCATCACCAGCTGGCTTGGCGAGCTGCAAAAGCAGATCAAGAACACGGCGGATGCGAAGAAATACGGGGATTCCATCTACGGCATTGAGAAGAAGCAGTTCCCCTACATGCTCTGCATCACCAATCTGCTGCTGCACGGCCTCGATGTGCCGCAGGTGTTCCACGACAACACGCTGCTGCACGATGTGCTGGACTACACGGAGAAGGATCAGTTCGACGTGATCTTGATGAACCCGCCCTACGGCGGCAGCGAGAAGAAGGATGTGAAGAACCACTTCCCGGATGACCTCGCCAGCAGCGAGACGGCGGATCTGTTCATGTCCGTCATCATGTACCGGCTGAGACCCGGCGGGCGCGCGGCGGTCATCCTGCCCGACGGCTTCCTGTTCGGCACGGACAACGCGAAGGTGAACATCAAAAAGAAGCTACTCAGCGAGTTCAACCTGCACACGGTCATCCGCATGCCGGGCAGTGTCTTTGCGCCGTACACCTCCATTACCACCAACATCCTGTTCTTCGACCGCACCGGTTCAACGCAGGAGACGTGGTTCTACCGGCTGGACATGCCGGAAGGCTACAAGCATTTCTCCAAGACTAAGCCCATGAAGCTGGAGCACTTCGACCCGGCGATTCAGTGGTGGCACAACCGGCAGGAGATCGCGGCGGACGGCTTTGACAAGGCGAAGCGCTTCACCGCGCAGCAGCTGACACAGGAGCTTCATTACAACCTCGATCAGTGCGGCTATCCCCACGAGGAGGAGGAAATCCTCGATCCGATGGATTTGATTCAGCGGTATCAAGAGGAACGCGCCTCGCTGAACGCGGAGATTGACCGCGTGCTCTCGCAGATCACCGCGATTCTTGGAGGTGGGCAAGGATGACGCCGCAGGAGCTGAAAAGCAGCATTTTACAGTTGGCGATACAGGGCAAGCTCGTGGAGCAGAGGCCGGAGGAAGGCACGGGCGAGGAGCTGTATCAGCAGATTCAGGCAGAAAAGAAGCGGCTGATTCAAGAAGGCAAAATCAAAAAGGAGAAGCCATTGCCCGAAATTGCAGAGGATGAAGTGCCGTTTGAGATTCCAGAGAGCTGGAAGTGGGTGCGAGTTGCACAGGTTGTTACACTCAATCCCAAAAATGATCTAGATGATCATTTGGATACAGCTTTTATTCCCATGCCCTGTGTGTCAGATGGATTCAGGAATAGTCATACTTTTGAAGTGAAAAAGTGGGGAGAAATCAAAAAAGGCTTTACACATTTTGCAGATGGAGATATTGGTGTAGCAAAAATCACACCGTGTTTTCAAAATAGAAAATCAGTAGTATTCCAAGGTTTACCCAATGGGTATGGAGCAGGAACGACGGAATTGTCCATTGTCAGAGTAATCAATACTACGATTTTAAGAGAGTACTTATTATGGTTCTTTAAGTCAGAATATTTTATCGTCAACGGTGTCAAGTCATTCACTGGAACTGCTGGACAGCAGCGTATTCACAAGGATTACTTGGCAACCTGTTTGTTTCCTTTGCCTCCCCTCGCCGAGCAAAAACGCATCGTCGCCAAAATCGAAGAACTGCTCCCATACCTCGACCGATATGAAAAGGCGTGGAACAGGCTGGAGGAATTTAATCGCCGTTTCCCTGCGGACATGCAGAAATCCATTCTCCAGATGGCGATTCAGGGCAAGCTGGTGGAGCAGCGCCCCGAAGAAGGTACCGGCGAGGAGCTGTACCGGCAGATTCAGGCCGAAAAGCAGGCGCTTATCAAGGCGGGCAAGATCAAAAAAGAAAAGCCCCTGCCGGAGATTGCAGAGGATGAAGTGCCGTTTGAGATCCCGGAGGGGTGGAAGTGGGTAAGGCTAAATACAATTTCAGAAGCTATAGTAGATTGTCCCCATTCTACTCCCCATTACATTGATCTAGAAACGCCATACTGTACCATAGATACAAATTGTATCAATGAAAAGGGTGAAATAATAAAGTGGAGGTATGTAGAGGCTACTACATATTCGATTCGTATTGCCCGTCTTGCCCCACAAAAAGACGATATTATATACACGAGGGAAGGATCAATTTGCAGAGCAGCTATTCTTCCGGACGGTAAAAATATATGCATGGGGCAGCGTGTAATGTTGATTCGCTGTGCAACGGGTGTGTTTTCGCTGTTTTTACAAAGAATTCTTATGGCACCAACAGTCATTTGTAGTCTGACTGAGAAACAAAAAGGTATTGGTGCAAAACATATTAATGTATCTGATGTTTGCAATCTCTTCATTCCTCTCCCACCCCTTGCCGAGCAAAAACGCATCGTTGCCCGGCTGGAAGAAATTCTGCCGCTGTGCGAGAGACTGAAATGAGTTTATTGGCAAACAGCTGAAAAACAACAGATAGAAATGAGGCGAAAAAATGCTCTTTAAAAGCTATTCCTTGATTATTGATGAAACTTATCCCGAAATCTCCCTGCTGCAAAGAATAGCAGAGAAAGGTGTGGCAAGGCTTCATTCGAATGATTTCAGCTATCAATACAATATTCAGTTCAGAGAAGAGCGATTTCTTTTCATCGCTGTGGATTTCGATAACGGAAAGTATTCTGAGACTGTGTACGATACAGAATCGGAAACCCAGAAAGAGAACCCAAAGAAAAAATCCCAATTGGAGTATGCAGATCAGTTCTTTGCTTGCTATGATGCCGAGGCAAAAGAGCTTTATTTATCTGACTCTAATCGAAAAGCTGCAATTAAGCTACTGTTTGCAGAATTCATTGATTCCAAATTGAAGGTATACATCAGAGAACGAATTTCGTCTATAGAAGATTTTTCCAGAGTGGTTCAGTCTATTAAGAAGGTGAAATACACTCAAACTAGAAATCTGGTAAATATGAATCCTGAAAGTTTATTCGCACAAAGCTACAATCCGTTGGGGCTGGAAATGCCCGATAAGCTGATTTCTACGCTGGAATATGATACGGGTATTCATGCACAGACGGTGATCAATAAACTGAAGAAATTGCTCGATAGCAGAAAAACCAAAGAAATTGATTCACTTGAAATTCTTGGTACAGATGATGAAGGGTTTGAACAGCTTTTCAGTTTGGAAAAGGTGGTCAAGAGCATTCCGATAGTTCTTGAAGCGGATGATAATGGTAAATATGATCCCGAACAGGTTTTTGCATATTTGCTTGCCAAATTGAAAGGACGATGACCCGTGTACAGAAATCATAAATTCATGTTGTTCGGGATTAGCATTCTTGCTGGACTGGTCTGCTGTCTGCTTAAACTTCGCATTACAACCGTTTCTTCTGATGTTATCAGCGTTGTGTCTATTTCGTCTGCACTCTATCTTGCGGCTTATGCCGGAATACAATCTAGTACAGAATTGAAAGAACGTCTCAAGGCACAGGACAGTATTCTTCATGATAGAACACAAAGATTTGTTTTGAACAGCTATTTTAAAGTTGCTTTGATTCTCAATGTTATGACGATTGTCTTTGTTTGTGCAAGCGGCATGGTTGCGGAACGGATTGCTCAATTTGACGCTCAGACTGGAAATTGTCTGGTGAATCAGTTTATAGAATATTTTTCAAATCAAGCTGTTTCAGGAAAAGAAATTCCTTCTGCGTGGTTATGGGCTGAATTGCTGTTGAATTTTTCATCAATATCTTTATTTGTTGCAAATCTCATTCAAATGTGCTTCATAGGGAAATTCGTGGTCAACAGAATTCCTTTTGACAGATGAAAAATGAGAGCTGTTAGGTCAACACGTAACAGCTCCATTTTCATATTCATCAGAACAACATGATTTATCAGTGTGAACAAGGGACAATCAGGCCGTAGAATTTGAGCGCTCCGACAATCGCAGCTTCCTTGTCCGGCGGACACTGGGGCTGCTTTGCGTCCTCGCTCTTGGGCTTGTTGTAGCACTCCCGCTCTATGATCCCGTATTTCTGCTTGACCTGTGCGATGTACAGGGTAGAAACCTTGAGACCGCTGTGCTCGAGAACATACGCCTTGATCTGCTCATAGGTCGCGCTCCCCTGAAGCTGAGCGACATTCAGCCCCTCAAGAGGGAATTCGACCTTCACAGAGAGATGTGGATATGTTTCCTTGGAAAAGCACATGACAGTCTCCACCGCCCCCGTCCAGCAGAACATATCGACGCACTGAACTTTTTCGGCGGCGTATCCGCCTTCGGTGAGCAGCTTGGCGTCGCGGGCGAGGGTCGGCGCGCCGCAGGAAACATAGACCACGCGCTTGGGCGCGGCGGCGATAATGGCCTGCAAGACGGCGGGATCGCAGCCCTTGCGCGGGGGATCGAGCACGATCACATCCGGGCGGAGGCCGTTTTCCACCAACTTGGGCAGCAGCTCTTCGGTTGCGCCGACGTGGAACTCGGCGTTGGCAATGCCGTTGCGCGCGGCGTTTTCATTCGCGTTCTGAATGGCTTCCGGCACGATTTCGATGCCGATGACTTTTTTGGCCTTCTGCGCCAGCAGCAGAGAGATCGTGCCTGCGCCGCAGTACGCATCCACGACGGTTTCGGTGCCGGTCAGGCCGGCGTATTCCAGCGCGAGGCCGTAGAGTCTCTCGGTCTGTTGGGGATTCACTTGGAAGAAGGAGAGCGGCGAAACGGAGAAGCGCAGGCCGCAGAGCGTGTCCTCCATGGCGGCTTTGCCCCAGAGAACGCGGATGTCCGTGCCCAAAATGACGTTGGTGCGGCGGCTGTTGACGCTCAGGCAGACGCTGCACAGGCCGGGGACGGCGGCGCGCAGCAGCTCGATCAGCCGACTGGCCTTCGGGATATCCGCGCGGGTGACGACGACGACGACCATCAACTCGCAGGAGGTCGTCGAGCGGGTCATAATATGGCGGACGAGGCCGCGTCCGGTCTGCTCATCGTAGGCGGGGACGCTGTTTTCGCGCATCCAATTCAGGACGGCCTGTGTGGCTCTGGCGGAATCCTCGCCCTGAATGGCGCACCCGTTTTCGGGCAGGGGGACGAGATCGTGGCTGCGCGGCGCGAAGAAGCCGCAGGCAGGCGCGCCGTCCGTCTGCGCGACGGGGTATGCGCCCTTATTGCGGTAGCCGAAGGGATGCGCCATGCCCCAAACGGGCGGCACCTCGATGGAAAGCCCGCCGACGCGCTGGAGGAGATCCTGCACCTGCTGGCGCTTGAAGGCAAGGGAGGCCTCGTAGGTCATGTGCTGGCAGACGCAGCCGCCGCAGCGCTTGTAGATGGGGCAGAACGGCTCGGCGCGGCTGGGGCTCTTTTCCAGCAGCTTTTCCACGCGGCCAAAGGCATAGCGCTTTTCCGGCTTGACGATGCGCACCAGCGCGCGTTCGCCGGGCAGCAGACCGGGGACAAACACGGCCATGCCCTCGTGGCGGCAGACGCCCTGCGCATCCTGACCGAAGGCGTCGCAGGTCATTTCAAAGCATTGGTTTTTGGCGAGCATGGAGGATTCTCCTTTTCGATAAGAATGGGGCTGTCAAACTTAAACCGAACATTTCAAGAAACAGTGTCTAAGCATTGTTTGGATATGGGGCTTTGCCCCATCGCCCCACCAAAGGGCTTTCCGTTTTCGTTTGTTTGTTTCTGCCACTGGCAGCAACAATCGAAAACCTCTTTGGAAACCTTCGGGCGCAAATACTTAGATTTACTCTTGAAATATCGGTGTTGTTAGCTTGACAGTCCCATGAAATGTTGAAATTACAGAGAGTTAATCATGTTGTACAGCGAGAGGTTGAACTCGCGCTTCTGCTTGAGCGCCTCGATGATCGGCAGGTAGTACACACGGCCATCCTTGATGCCGATGACCTGATTGCCGATGCCGTTGCGCAGCAGGTTGACGGCGAGGTTGCCGGCCTCGAAGGCGAACCAGCTGTCGTAGGCGGACGGCGTGCGGCCGCGCTGGGTGTAGCCGAGCACGGTCGGGCGCGCCTCGCACTTGCACTTGTATTTGAGCAGCAAGGCGAGCTTTTCGGTGCTGATCGGGTCGTCCTCGTGGATGCCCTTCGCGCCGTTCTCGATGAGGTAGCGGCGCCAGTCGGCGGGCTGCATGGCGTCCCACGCGCCTTCGGCGACGACGACGGTTGCGCGCGGGTTGCCCATGTCGATCAGGCGGGAGAGGCGGTCGGCAGCCTCCTGAATCGACCACGGCACCTCCGGCACGAGGCAGATTTCCGCGCCGGAACCGGCGGCGGCCTTCAGGGCGATATCGCCGCAGTGACGGCCCATGACCTCCACCACGCCCGGACGGTCGTGGGAACGGCTGGTCGCGCGGATGGCGCGGATATCGTCGATGCAGGAGTTGACGGCGGTGTCATAGCCCAGCGTCATCTCGGTATAGGCGAGGTCGTTGTCAATCGTGCCGGGGATGCCCACGCAGGGGATGCCCAATTCGCACAGCCCCATCGCGCCGTGATAGGAACCGTCGCCGCCGATGACGACGACGCCCTCGATGCCCATCTCGCGGATGTTGTTGGCCGCGTGCACGCGCATTTCCGGTCGTATGAAATCAAGGCAGCGCGCGGTGCGCAGGTAGGTGCCCGGCTGATCGGCGATATCCAGAATGGTATCCAGATCCAGCTCGACCATGTCATCCTCAATATGGTGGCTTCGGCAGAGCGTGCCGTTATAGCCGCGCTTGATGCCGATGAGGGACATGCCGTAATAGCGCGCGGATTTGGCGACCGCCATGACGGCGGCGTTCATGCCCGGGGAATCTCCGCCGGAAGTCAAAACACCGATACGACGCATAAAGAATATGCCTCCTTCATAAATTGGATGAAAAACGCGCGGATGCGCGGAAATCAGCGAGGGATCGCCGGCCGGAACGCCTGCGGCAAAACCCCAATTTGATTTTATTATACGCTGTTTTGGGGCTGGAAGTCAAGAAGGGGGAACAAGAAGGGGGAAAATCATATTAAACCGTAAAAGATGAAGCGTAAAAAAACAAATCGAATGCGATTGACAAAGGGATGATGGACAATTATAATGAACACAATAAATGGAATTATAACGAAAAGAGGAGATCAAGCAGTGAGAAACAAAGGGAAACGGGCAATGCTTGCGCTGATCCTGCTTGGCGCGCTATTTCTGCTCTCCGGCTGCGTCAGCAGCGTTGAAATCAAGGGCGCGTCGCTGGACAGCGCGCCGACGTCCGGCACGCTGGTGCTTCATGTGCAGAGACAAGGCAGTAGCGGGGGCTATACAGTGCCGGAGACAGTGAAAATCAAAGAGGGCAGCAAGATTACGCTGAAAAGAACGGATGGCTTGGGCGAGGACGTTGTGCTGAAAAATCCGGAAATTGAAAAGGCTGTCGGGGAAACGGGCACAATGGATATATGCTTTGCGTATGACGGTCTTAAGCCGGGAAAGTATCAGATCGTCACTGACGGCACGGCGGGCTATATCAGGGGACTGACGGTTACGCTGGGGATAAAAGATGAAAAAGATGGAAAGGTAAAGGATGAAGATGTAAATGTGGCTTTTTACGTCGGAGAAGACGGAGCGTCCCAATATGCCATAACGGTGGTTTCGCCGCCTGAGCCGACCGCCGTGCCGACCGCCGTGCCGGATACGTCCAATCTGCCGAAAACGGGCGACAGCTCGTCGCCTGCGCTGTGGCTGGCGGTCTGTCTGGGCTGCGCGG
>ERZ827168.2235-NODE-2235-length-23402-cov-11.866450_pt1 | contig 23402 bp, 20 predicted proteins | sample MGYA00519868_ERZ827168 | MGnify/ENA primary metagenome ERZ827168 (study PRJEB31778, sample SAMEA3449271) | human gut metagenome | biome: human gut; feature: human-associated habitat; material: faeces | place: United Kingdom | collected 2010/2012 ...
CTTTACCCCGCAATGGAGGATTTTGCATACGACATAATTATCGGCAAGGGACCGTCCGCCAGGTCGCTGCGGCTTGAACTGCCGAAATTCACCCTTGTGGGTGCAACAACGCGAATGGGGCTTTTGACCGCGCCGCTTCGCGACAGATTCGGAATAAAGGAACAGCTTGAGCTTTACACGCCTGAGGATTTGAAAGAAATCGTTGTTCGCAGCGCGGGCATACTCGATATTGAAATAACGGAGGACGGCGCACTTGAAATTGCATCGCGTTCAAGAGGAACTCCGCGAATCGCAAACAGGCTTTTGCGGCGTGTCCGCGACTTTGCGCAGGTTCGTGCAAACGGTATTATTGACCTTGAAACGGCAAAAAACGGGCTTGATATGCTTGCGATAGACGAACTCGGGCTTGACGCCGTTGACAGAAACATGCTGACGGCAATGATTGTGAAATTCGGCGGAAGACCTGTCGGATTGGATACAATTGCGGCGGCAACCGGCGAAGATGCTTCCACGATTGAGGATGTTTACGAACCGTATCTGCTGAGGCTTGGTTTCATTGCGCGTACGCCGCGCGGGCGGGTATTGCTTCCGGCGGGGTATTCGCACATGGGCTATGCTCCGCCGCAGGATTCAAACGGGCAGACTTCATTCATTTGAAAGGATTCTAAGGACTTTTCAGCTGAGTTGTGCCGGTTTTTCCGTTCGGAAGCGAACGGGGGATAAAAATAATAACGGAGGGCTACACAATGATGAGCAAAAAAACAAAGGCGATGGAGCAGCAGCTCACCCAACTTGCGCAGGAAAACGATGCGCTGCGCGCACAGCTTGCGGCGGCGGGTGCTGAAATTGAAAACGTTAAAAGCGAGCTTGCAAAAACCGTCGGCGAACGCGACAGGTTCAGAAACGAATTGAACGGCGCACAGCTCGATTTGAGCAACGCCAAACGCCGCTTGGACGATTTCAGGCTGCGTCAGGAAGCAATTGTGAACGCTCTTACCGAAGCGCATAACACGCGTGAACGCATATTAAAAGAAGCAAATGCAAATGCGGACAGAATCGATGCCGAAGCGAAGCAGCGCAAAACGGATATTCTGAACAAAGCGCAGGCGGCACTTGAAAGCGCAAAAAAAGAAGCGGCTCAGCTGATTGCGGATGCAAAACGGGATGCCGCCGGCATTCGCGATGCCGCACAGAAGGATGCACAGCAGGTTACGGACACCGCCCTTGACGAGGCAACGGAGTTGATCGCAGGCGCAAAAGCCGATGCCGAAACGATGATGGACGAAGCACAGGCTGCGGTTGACGAAAAACAGGCGCAGGTGGACGAGCTGAACTTTTCACTGAGCGAAAAGGCAAGGCTTGCGCTTGAACAGGCACGGAAATATGCGCAGATAATGGAATCCCTTGCCGAATTGAATTTCGAAACGGCGGTTGAAGCACGATATGCGGAAAAATACGCACCCGCCGCGGCAGAGCCCGAGAACAGCGGTGAATGCGCGGATGATGCCGATGAAACTTCACTGAGCGAAACAAATCCGGACGCAGCGGATTCGAACGAAATGGATTTGAACGAAGCGAAGCAAGGCACAGAGAGCATAAGGGGCACCGGCGGTGCGGAAGCAAAGCCTCCGTGCGGCCGCGAAAAAACATGCTGCTCCTGCGATAATGCGGAAGCGGTGTCGGATTCGGAAGCGCCGGATGTTTGCGGACAGGAAAACACGGAACTGCCTAAAGAAACGGAAGATTCAAATCCCGAAACAACGGATGAACCGAAAGAGCAGGCCGTCTGTTCCGTAACGGAAAACGGAGAGCTGGAGAGTCACGCAGGTGCGGAAGGTGAAGCAGAAGACAAACCCGAAACGGCAGATCCTGCGGATGACTGTGATGAGCAAATCAAAACATCGGAAGAATCCGAAAAATCGATGAAGAACGAGAACGGCAAACACACAAAATCGGTCGAGTCGGAATTTCCGGAAGAATACAGCAGCGCGGCATCGCTGATGCGAAGCATTTATTCTATTGAAGGCAGGGATATCCCGGAGGAGGCGGATGATGAAGGCGAGCTGTACGATATCGGTGAAGGGACGCCGCTCACGATTCATCAGGATGAGGAGAGCGGCGAGGAAACATTCTCTTTGCCGGTTGATCCGGATTTGCGCGATATCTTAAGAGATATAATGAAGAAATAATGCGTCTTCAGCTGACAACATGTGTGAAAGATAAAAAGTATGAATATTCTTGTTGTTAATGATGACGGATATAACGCGCCCGGCATTGCCGCGCTGGTTCGGGAATTGCGCAAAGAGCATGATGTGTTCGTTTGCGCACCGAAGGAAAATCAGAGTGCGGTCGGGCACGGGTTGACTTTGAGAAGACTGCTGCATGCGGAAAAGGTTACGGTATTTGACGATGATGCAAAAAACTCCGAACGGGAATTGAAACCCGTAACCGCATTTTGGGTTGACGGCACACCCGCGGATTGTGTGCGCGTTGCACTCGGCAACCTTTCCGCTGAGCCGGATATTGTGATTTCCGGAATCAATCAGGCTCCGAACCTCGGCACGGATGTGCTGTATTCCGGCACCGTTTCCGCTGCGGAGGAGGCGGCAATGCTCGGTTACCGCGCCGTTGCGGTTTCAAGAGATACGCTCGGAACGGACTATTTTGATGATGCGGCGGTTCACTTTTGCAGCAATATTGACCTGTTCCTTGGCTGCTTAACGGAAAGCCACAGGCTTTTGAATGTGAACTATCCCTATCTGCCTGCGAATGAATATCGCGGAATACGGGTCGGGTATCTTGCAGAACAGATTTATCCGATTGCCTATATCGAAATAAAGGACGAAAACGGAAGCATCGGCTACAAAACTCCGAGCAACAAGCTGACAAGCTGCGCCGAGCATGACACGACGGACGAAAAATTCGTTCGTGACGGATTCATCGCCGTGACTCCGCTAAAGTACGATATAACGGATTACGAACGGCTTGAGCAGATTGCGGCATTTGCGGAAAGAACTTATTAAACGGCAATTTTTTGCAGGTTTAAAAGTGAACCCATGGTTTAATATGCGGGATGAAGAGGGCGGATTATGAAAATCGGAGTTATCGGAGCGGGCGCGGCAGGACTTATTGCGGGCGCATTTGCGGCAAAAGGCGGAGCAAGTGTCGATATTATCGACAGAAACGAAAAAACGGGCAAAAAACTCTTTCTTACGGGAAAGGGCAGGTGCAACATCACCAATTCTGCCGATATCGATGCATTTCTGAAAAACGTGCCGCATAACGGCAGGTTCCTTTACAGCGCGTTTGACGGATTTTTTAACGACGACATAATTGAACTGATAAACTCCTGCGGCGTTCGCACGAAACTTGAACGCGGCGGAAGGTATTTTCCCGAAAGCGATAAGTCAAGCGATGTTATTCGCGCATTGCAGACCAATGCGGTGAGATGCGGAGCGAACATTGTGCTTAATTCACGGGTATCAAGTGTTTCAAAGACGGAGGACGGAGGGTTTCGGCTCTGCTTTGAAAACGGACAGAAAAAATATTACGATAAAGTAATCATTGCAACGGGCGGTGCAAGCTATCCTTCAACGGGTTCAACCGGGGACGGCTACAGCTTTGCAGAGAGTCTCGGTCACACCGTTGCCGCACCGAAACCGTCACTCATACCGCTTGTTGCGAACGAGGCATGGGCGGGCGATTTGATGGGGCTTTCGCTCAAAAATGTTGTTCTGCGCGCATATGCACCCGAAAAGAGTAAAAAAACAAAATCCGGCGAGCCATTTCCCGGGAAATATTCCGCAAATGAATCCGGAAATGCCGAGAAAGGCGGATATGCCTGCTCTGCGGCGGAGAATACGGCAAAAATCGAGAAAAAACAAAAAAAGCGCAAGCCCGTTTATGAAGAACTCGGGGAGATGCTGTTCACTCATTTCGGTGTTTCGGGCCCGCTTGTGCTCAGCGCAAGCAGCTATCTTGCGGATTCGCCCAACGGTGCATTGCTTGAAATTGACCTTAAGCCCGGATTGACAGCAGAGCAGCTTGATCTCCGCATTCTGCGGGATTTTGAAAAATACAAGCATAAACAGGTGCAGAATGCAATGTGCGATCTGCTTCCGCAAAGGCTTATCGATGCGGTTTTGCATGTTGCGGGTGTTGATGCCGAAATCACGGTGGATAACCTGACTCGTGAACAGCGGGGAGCCATTGTTCGAACCCTCAAATGCCTGCCGCTGACGGTGCGCGCGGCACGTCCCGTTGAAGAAGCGATAATCACGCGCGGCGGTGTGCTGATTAAAGAGATTAATCCGTCAACAATGGAGTCGCGAATTGTGCCCGGGTTGTATTTTGCAGGGGAAGTCATCGATGTTGATGCCTGTACAGGCGGATTCAATCTTCAGATTGCATGGTCAACCGGCTGTGCGGCGGGCAGAGCGGCGGCGGAAGCTCTTTAAACATATCCAACGCAAAACATTGCTTTAAAAACACTGAAAACGGAGAAAAATATATGACTGCGGAACGAAGTGAATTTGCAAATTCGGGAAATACGGGAAACATCAGCATTGCGATAGACGGGCCCGCGGGCGCGGGGAAGAGCACAATTGCAAAAGAAATCTCAAAAAGACTTTCAATAACTTATGTTGACACGGGCGCAATGTACAGAGCTATCGGACTCAAGGCAATGCGCATGGGGATTGACCCTGCCGACGTGCGGCACGTGGTTCCGATGCTCGACGGCACAAATGTTTCCATTGAATACATTGACGGCGTTCAGCATGTTCTTCTGGACGGGGAAGATGTTTCCGAGCTCATCCGCACGGAGGAAGTTTCACATTATGCCTCGGTTATAAGCACGATTCCGGAGGTTCGCAAAAAGCTTGTGGAATTGCAGCGTGCGCTTGCAAGGGTTCGCAATGTCGTTATGGACGGGCGCGATATATGTTCCTATGTTCTGCCCGATGCAACGCATAAGTTTTTTGTTACTGCCGAGCCGGAAGTTCGCGCAGCGCGCCGCTATACGGAATACGAGGCGGCGGGAAAGCTGAACGGCAGGAACTTTGACGACATTCTTTGTGAAATAAAACGCAGGGATGAGAGGGATTCAACGCGGGAGGCTGCGCCGCTCCGCCCGGCGGATGATGCAGTCGTTATCGACACAAGCGAAATGAATGTTGAAAGTGCGGTTGCGGCAGTGCTGGCGCATATCGGATAATGCTGAGCAGCTTTTTTTCGGAGGTTGAGAATGCTTTATATAATCGCATACATATTTTTTAAATGGCTGCTCTGGCTGATTTACAGACCGAAAGTATTCGGCAATAAGAAAAACCTGAGGATTAAGGGCGGCGTTATTTTTATTGCGAATCACAGAGCGTTGTACGATCCGCTGCTTTTGGTAGTCAGTTCACCGCGAATCATTCATTTCATGGCAAAAAAAGAGCTTTTCGACAACCCTGTGGGGCGAGTTTTTTTTAAGTCACTCTTCGTTTTTCCGGTAAATCGAAAAACAGCGGACATGAAATCCATTCGGCAGTCGCTGAAGCTCCTGCGTGACGGCAAAGCATTCGGAATATTCCCGGAGGGCAGGCGTTCGGCAACGGACGGCATGGATGAATTTGAAAAGGGCACGGCGTTTATTGCCGCAAAATCCGGCGCACCGATCGTTCCTATATATATCAATCCGAAAAAAAGCAGGTCGGGACGGTCGCTTATGTATGTCGGCGATGTCATTCTTCCGGGAGAGATCGCCGAGCATTGCGACAGGCGAATGCTGAATGATGCAATAACGAACAGGATGCAGAACGAAATGGAAAAACTGAGTCTGCTCATGCGGAGCGAAACAGAGGGCGAAAAACGCACCGCAAGGGACTGAAAGCCGAAATAAAAAAGAAATCGGAGATTACCGAAATTGAAAATCATTCTTGCAAAAAGTGCAGGGTTTTGCTTTGGAGTGCGCCGTGCGGTGGAACTGACGGAGCAGACTGCGGCCAAGGTTGCCGAATCCGGCAGTGCGGCAAAGGTTTTTACCTTTGGCGAACTGATACACAATCGGGATGTTGTGAACCGGCTGCGCGAGGCCGGCATTGCGCCGATAGAGTCGCTTGATGAAGCGCAGCGCGGGGATTACGTTATCATTCGCTCCCACGGAGTGCCGAAAAAGATTTATGAAGAGCTTGAAACAAGAGGCATTAATTTCATAGATGCAACATGCCCCTTTGTTTCGAATATTCACAGAATTGTTTCGGCTGCGTACGAGCGCGGTGAGCAGGTTTTTATTGTAGGCAATCCGGAACATCCGGAAACCATAGGTATAAACGGGCATTGCGGCAATTCGGCGATTTTTATCCGCGGTGAGGAGGAGCTCCGAAAGCTTGAAGGCAGGAGCGGCTGCCTTGTGGTTCAAACAACGTTTGATTCCGAAACATTTGCTGCAATGCAGCGCGTTATCGAACGAGAATATCCCCGCATTCGCGTGTTCAACAGCATATGCAGCACAACATTCGAACGGCAGCGGGAGGCAGAGGAATTAAGCAAGAAATGCGATGTTATGCTTGTTTTAGGTGACAAACACAGCTCCAATACCCAAAAACTCAGAAAAATTTGTGAAAAAAATTGCAGAAATACCCTCAATGCCGCAAAAGAATGCGAAATTTCTCTTGATATATTTAAAAATAATGATATAATGGTAGGCGTAGTTGCCGGTGCATCGACACCGGATTCGATTATCAGGGAGGTTATCAACACAATGAGCGAACAGGATAAGGCTAATGTAAATTGCGAAGCCGCAACCGAAAACGCAGCTGCAAACGCAGCAAACATCGAGGAAAATGCCGTATTTGACGAAGAGGCGATCAACAAGACCATCGTCCGAATTCACGGCGGTCAGGTTCTGACGGGCACCGTCATTCAGATTGTTGACGGCGAAATCAGCGTCAGCATCGGATACAAGTCCGACGGATATATTCCTCGCTCCGAGTTCTCCAACGATCCCGATCTGGACCCCGCATCCCAGTACAAAGTGGGCGATCCCATCGAAGTTGAAGTTCTCAAAGTAAATGACGGCGAAGGCAATGTACTGCTCTCCCGTAAAAACGTCGAGAGCCAGAAGGCGTGGGAAGAATTCACCGCCAGCGCCGAATCCGAAGGAAAGGTTCTTGAAGGTACCTGCAAAGAAGCAATCAAGGGCGGCGTCATCGTTTCCCTCACCAACGGTGCAAGCGCATTCGTTCCCGCTTCTCAGGTTTCCACCAAATACGTTGCCGATCTTAAAGAATTTGTCGGCAAACCCATGAAGATTAAAGTGCTTGAGGTTGACGCAAAGCGCAGGCGCATCATCGGCTCCGCAAAGGCAGTTCTCCTTGCCGAAGCAGAAGCCGCAAAGGAAGCAGTTTGGGACAGCCTCACTCCCGGCATGAAGGTCATGGGCACGGTCCGCAGGATCGTTGATTTCGGTGTGTTTGTTGACATCGGCGGCGTTGACGGCCTGCTGCATGTTACGCAGTGCGCTTGGGGCAGAATCAAGTCCCCCGCTGAGCTCTTCACCGTAAATCAGAAGATCGAAGTTGTCATCCGCGAAGTTGACAAGGAAAACAAAAAGATTTCCCTCGGCTACAAAGAGCTTCAGCCCAAGCCCTGGGCAACCGCAGACGAAAGATACCCCGTCGGTTCATTCGTCGAGGGCAAGGTCGTTCGCATTGTTCCGTTCGGCGCATTCGTATCGCTTGAACCCACGATCGACGGTCTCATCCACATTTCCCAGGTTGGCATCAAGCGCGTTGCAAAGGTCGAGGATGAACTCGCGGTCGGTGACCGTGTGCGCTGCAAGGTAGTCGAAGTTGACACTTCAAAGCGTCGCATCAGCCTCAGCCGCAGGGAAGCTCTCATTGAAGAGAATCCCGAGGAAGCAGAGCGCATCATGGCCGAAGAGCGCGAACAGCGTGAGCGTGAGCGCGCAGAGCGCAATGCAGAACGCAACGAAAAGCGTCAGCAGGAAGAGCAGACCCGCCGCGAGCAGGCAGCAGCACGCGAAGAACGCCGCCGTGAACGCGATGAGCGTCGTGCAGAACGCCGCCGCCGTGAGGAACCCGATTACGAGCTTCCTCCCGTTGAGTCCGCAACGACTTCTCTTGCATCTCTTCTCGGCAAGTTCGTTGCTTCAAACGACAACGAGTAAAAATACTTCGAACGTATTTACCTTTCCGTGGCTCAACCGCATTCTGTCAACAGATTTTGCGGTTGAAGCCTGATGTTTGCCGAATGTGACAAACATAAAGCTGTGTTCACAGATTTATCTTTGAAACAAGCGTTAAAGCTGCCGCAGGGTTTTCCCGCGGCAGCTTTGTTTTGGCTTGCATACGAATTAATTTCAAAGTCAGAAAAATAAGTTCATATTTTGTCGAAAAATCAGCCGCACCCACGGCATATTCACGGTGTTGAACCCGTTTTCGCCCTCCAAGAAGCTTTTTCCGCATGTTTTGCGGTTGAAGTTTTTTTAATTGAGTGTTATAATTTGAAACGGAATAACACATGATCGGTCCGTGCGGGGCTTTTGTTCCGCACGAAGAAACAACAATAATCACTCAGGAGGCTGAAAATGGCTAAACTGTCCGTCACCGATGTTCCCGTAAAGGGCAAGCGCGTACTCGTTCGCGTTGATTTCAACGTTCCCCTTGATGAAAACCTTAATATCAGCGATGAAAGCAGGATTCTCGGCGCACTGCCGACGATCAAATATCTTGTTGAAAACGGTGCAAAAACTATCCTTTGCTCGCATCTGGGCAGGCCGAAGGGAAAAGTTGTTCCCGAAATGTCACTTGCACCTGTTGCAAAGCGGCTTGCGGAGCTTCTTCCGAATGTTAAAGTTGCATTCGCATCCGATTCAGTGGGCGAGGATGCGAAAACAAAGGCTGAGCAACTCGGCGAGGGCGAAGTTCTCCTGCTTGAAAACCTTCGCTTCAGCAAAGAGGAAGAGAAGAATGATCCCGAATTTGCAAAGGCACTTGCATCCCTTGCGGATGTTTTTGTGTCCGATGCTTTCGGAACGGTTCACAGAGCACATGCTTCAACCGAGGGCGTTGCGCATTATCTGCCCGCCGTTTGCGGTTTCCTGATTGAAAAGGAGCTTTCCGTAATGGGCGGTGCGCTTGCAGATCCGGCGCGTCCCTTTGTTTCGATTCTCGGCGGCAAAAAGGTCGGCGACAAGATCGGCGTTATCAGAAATCTGCTCGACAAATGCGACACTCTGCTTATCGGCGGCGCAATGAGTTATACATTCTTCAAGGCTATGGGGCTTAATATCGGCACATCCTATCTTGATGAGGAAAGCGTTGAAACGGCGCGCGAACTGCTTGGGGAAGCAAAGGCCAAGGGCGTGCGTATGCAGCTCCCCGTTGACTGCGTTGTTGCAAAGGATTTTGCACCCGATGCAGAGCATATGACGGTTGCTTTTGATGCAATTCCCGATGGTTGGATGGGCATGGATATCGGCGAAAAGACCGCAAAACTTTACGGCGAAATCATTCGTGAAGCAAAGACTGTTGTTTGGAACGGCCCCATGGGTGTGTTTGAAATGGATGCATTCTCAAAGGGAACCGAAGCGGTTGCAAGAGCATGCGCCGAGTGCGAAGGAACAACGATAATCGGCGGCGGCGACTCCGCTTCCGCAATTAACAAATTCGGTCTCGGCGACAAAATGACACATATGTCCACGGGCGGCGGTGCAAGCCTTGAATTCCTTGAGGGCAAAACGCTTCCCGGCGTTGCCGCACTTCTTGATCGTCCCTGCCGCAAAAAAATAATCGCCGGCAATTGGAAAATGAACAAGAACCGCGACGAGGCGAAGCAGCTTGTTTCCGACCTGCTTCCCCTTGTTGAAAATGCCGAATGCGATATCGTTGTTTGTCCGCCTTTTGTCGATCTTTGCTGTGCGGCAAAAGTTCTTGAAGGCAGCAACGTTAAACTGGGCTCTCAGAACATTCACTGGGCGGCAAAAGGCGCGTTTACGGGCGAAATCAGTGCAGACATGCTGAAATGCATAGGTGTCGAATACGCAATTATCGGTCACAGTGAGCGCAGACAGTATTTCGGTGAGACGGATGAAACCGTTAACATGCGCACAAAAGCCGCACTTGAAAACGGTATTCTGCCCATAGTTTGCGTGGGTGAAACCCTTGAACAGCGCGAAGCCGGAATTACCGACACATTCCTTGCAGGTCAGGTCAAGGCACTTTACAACGGTATTCCCGCCGAAGAGGCAGCGCGCATCACCGTTGCATACGAACCCATTTGGGCTATCGGCACGGGCAAAACCGCAACAAACGAGGAAGCGAACCGAACTATCGGCGCAATTCGCAGAGTTATTGCAGAGCTTTACGGGCTTGAATTTGCGCAGCACACCCGCATTTTGTACGGCGGAAGCATGAACGCAAAGAACGCCGCAGGGCTTAAGGCAATGCCGCAGATCGACGGCGGTCTTATCGGCGGCGCAAGCCTTGTTGCGGAAGATTTTGCAAAGGTCGTTTTGAACTGATAAAGCACGCAATGCAGAAGAAAGCGGACCGTAAAAGCGGCTGCCGACTGCATTGCGAACGGTAAAGATATTACACCGCATGAAGCGGAATAACAATATTTCAGCCCCGCTCCCGAATGAACATGCTTTCGGGAGCGGGCAAGAGGTACGGATTGAAAAAACTCACTGCACTCATCATTATGGACGGCTTTGGCTGCAACCCGGATTCCTACGGAAATGCAATCATGCCGCAAAACACAAAACACCTCCGCACGATTTGGGATGCATATCCGCACACCAAAATAGGTGCATCCGGACGCGATGTCGGTTTGCCGTCGGGACAGATGGGCAATTCCGAAGTCGGGCACACCAATATCGGTGCGGGCAGAGTTGTTTTTCAGGATTTGACAAGGATTTTTGACCTTGCGGAAAGCGGCAGGCTCGGAAGCTGTACCGCTGTTCGCGAGGCGTTTGAAAATTGTCGTGAGCATTCCTCCGCGCTGCATCTTATGGGACTTCTTTCGGATGGAGGGGTTCACAGCCATATCGATCATCTTTTTGCGCTTCTGGATGCCGCAAAGGCGGCAGGAATGCAAAAGGTTTTTGTACATTGCTTCACCGACGGACGGGATACGGCGGTTGACAGCGGACTCGGTTTTGTTCGTGCGTTGAAGGATAAGCTTGCCGAATGCGGCTGCGGGAAAATCGCAACTGTTGAAGGCAGGTATTATGCAATGGACAGAAACAATAACTACGACCGTACGGAAAAAGCATACTCCGCGCTTGTTTACGGCGAGGGAGACATGTTTTCGGATGCGGAGGAGGCCGTTAAGACATCATACCAAAACGGTGTTACGGACGAATTCATTAAACCGTGCGTAATAACCGAGAACGGTGAACCTGTTGCGAAAATTAATGCGAACGACAGCATTATCTTCTTTAATTTCCGCCCGGACAGGGCGCGCCAGCTGACACGCTGCTTCATCGACAGGGATTTTCCGCAGTTCGAGCGCAGACGCGGTTACTTTCCGGTCAAATTCGTTTGCATGAGTCAGTATTCCGCGGAATTCAACGGCAGAGTCAGCCTCATCGTTCCTCCCGAACAGCTTTCAAACACCATGGGCGAGTACCTTTCCTCTCTCGGAAAAACTCAGCTTCGCATTGCGGAAACGGAGAAATACGCTCATGTTACTTTCTTTTTCAACGGAGGGATCGAACGCGTTTTCGACGGCGAGGACAGGATTCTTGTTCCGTCACCGAATGTTGCAACATATGATCTGAAGCCGGAAATGAGTGCGTACGAGGTCACGCGCCGTGCGTGTGAATGCATCGATTCGGGCAAATATGATTTTATGGTTCTGAACTTTGCCAACACCGATATGGTCGGACATACGGGCGTTTTCGAGGCTGCCGTCAAAGCTGTTGAAACAGTCGATGTTTGTGTCGGGACGCTGGTTGACCATATTATCAAAAACGGCGGAGCTTGTCTCATCACTGCCGATCACGGCAATTGTGAGCAGATGCTCGATGAAAAAGGTGAACCGTTCACCCCGCACACAACCAATCCCGTTCCGCTCATCTGGGTTTCGGATGATGCAAAGGGCAAAAAACTCCGTGACGGCGGAAGATTATGCGATCTTGCGCCGACGCTTCTCGATATCATGCATCTGCCCGTTCCGAAAGAAATGACGGGTCACAGCCTGATTGAACGATGAACGAATTATATAATCGACAGCATTCGAAAATTATGCTTGCATATTTGGCTTTTTAATGCTATAATGCCAAATGCAGTTGAAATTGAAAGGGTTATTAGTTATGCAGACTGTTGAAATTATTGTAAACATCCTCATGGTCATTGTCGCCGTGCTTCTTGTCATCGTTGTGCTTGCGCAGAACGCAAAGAGTGCCGGTCTCGGCAGTGCATTCGGCAACGATACGACCGCTCTCGGTCAGGCACGCAACGCAAAAGCGGGCAGGGAAGCAAAGCTCCAGAGGCTTACCGTTATCTTCGCTTCCGTTCTCGGTGTGCTTGCTCTTGTTCTGCTCGTTATCGGCTGATGTTCATGCGCTCGGGTTTCGGGCGCAACGATCCGAATTTTGATTTTGCTGCGCAGCATTTAATTTTTTGAGTGCTGCGTTTTTGGCAATATAAGAGGTAAAGCAGCAATATGCCCGTAAAACGCGGAGAAAAACAACTTGCCGAAAACCGCAAGGCTCGGCATGAATACTTCATTGAAGATACCTATGAATGCGGAATGGCTCTTGTCGGAACAGAAGTCAAGAGCATTCGTTTGGGCAAGGTCAACATCAAGGACTCCTACGTCAAAATCAAAAACGGCGAGGCGTTCGTTGTCGGTATGCACATAAGTCCGTACGAAAAGGGCAATATCTTCAATCGTGATCCCTTCCGCGAGCGCAAACTGCTGCTGCATAAGCGTGAGATTTTAAAGCTTCTCACGCTTTCGCAAGCCGACGGATACAGCCTGATTCCGCTCCGTCTTTACCTTAAGGACGGAAAAGTGAAATTGGAACTTGCGGTCGCAAAAGGCAAAAAACTTTACGATAAACGACATGATATCGCCGAACGCGATGCAAAGCGCGCAATGGACAGGCGAAATGCTGATGCTTATTGACGGAGTTTTACGCCGATTTTGCGGATTGTCCGTTCGGCAGCCGTACCGTTTATAACCCAAACCCACCTTCTGCACATAATCAGAGTTGCAGCATGGTTTTGTTTGTGGTATAATATCAACGCTTGGGGGCGTACATGGTTTCGACGGGGATCATGGGTGCCGGATAAGCGAGCCGAAGCCCCGAGCTTCGCTAAAATCGGGAAAACTTAAAAAATAAACGACGAATCCAATTTCGTACCCGTCGCTGCTTAACCGGCGACTGTCCGCCCGCCGTTGCCCACGACGGCGGTAACGGGCATCATTAATGTGGGGAACCAACCCGGGCTTGACTTGACCCGGGCGGGATTAAAAGTCTACTGAAACCGTAATCCTGTCGGTAGGAGTGCGGCAGAGGGAATGTCAAAATATCGACTACGCTCGTAGAAAGTCTTGTAAACAGGTTTTCGGACAGGGGTTCGACTCCCCTCGCCTCCACCAAAGCAAGATAATCCGAACCTTAGACCAATCGGTCAGGGGTTCGGATTTCTTGTTTTTATCAAGGATATTGAAGTTTAGTTTCGGGATAGAATAACATCAAATTCAGGAGGATATACCCATGGAAAAGCTCATAAGCTGTGCGTTCAATATAGATACCGCCTGCGTGGAACTTCACTTCACGGATGGGAGTATTTATTCCATAAATTGCACCGCCGTAGAGAACGAGGCGGCGGACAACGGTGCGTGCTGTCTGACTGCATCACAGTTACGATAAGAAGAAACTGCCCGAAATGCCGGATTATTATGAAAGCAAGGGCTGTTCGGTTCAAACGCTTGATGAAACCGTGCAGTTTTGATTTTTGACAAAGTTTAATGAAAACAGGAGTTGCAATCGGATAAATTTGACTATGATTAACTTTAAAGAAATTACAAATGCAAACATATGGAAAGTTTGCACACTGGAACCTTTTGAAGAACAAAAGGATTTTGTTGCAGAAAACATACAGAGTCTGGCGGAAGCCTATGCAACAAGAAACGAGGGCGGCAATGCGCTGCCGTTGGCAGTTTATAATGATGAAACGCTTGTCGGTTTTATCATGATCGGCAAAGGCACCGTCGGCAACGAGAAAGAAAGTGAGTTGATAAAGAAAAACTACAGTCTGTGGAGGCTGATGATAGATAAAAAGTATCAGGGCAAAGGTTTCGGCAGGCAGACATTGGACGCAGCAATGGCGCTGATTCGCACGTATCCGTTCGGAAAAGCGGATAAAGTTTGGCTTTCATATGAACCCGAAAATGTGCGCGCAAGAGAGATTTACAGAAAGTACGGCTTTGTTGAAAACGGCGAAATGTGCGGCAATGAAATCATTGCTGTTTATGATTTGTGAATCCGATTCAGATGCTGCGGCAAACGGAAAGCACGCGGAATCCTCGTGAATTGCGAAAGTATGTTTCAATACACATGCGAAAATGACCGAGTTCCCGTAACCGTTTGATTCCTGCCTTTTGCGTCAGAAAGAAATAAAACTTCACGTGCGGTATTATAGCAGATTATGGCGACTTTTTCAATGCAGATAAATTGAAATGCGGCTTTAAATTCATTTCGGAATTCAACTTCATTCAAGGGCATGGTTTGCCGCTGCAACAGGGGTTGAAATGCTGTTTTCGGGACAAAACCGCAGGCTCCCCGCAGCTTGCTGCGGGGAGCCTGTTTAAGTGCAAAGTTTATTCAATTAGGGAATAAACAGCGGATATTAAGGCAAACTTATGCCTTTTTGGTCTGAGCCATAACTTCTGCCGCAAAGTCTTCGGTGCGCTTCTGGAGACCTTCGCCCATTTCGTAGCGGGTGAAGCCGATGACTTCGAACCTGCCGTTGATCATCTGAGAAACGCTCTCATCGGGGTTCTTAACGAAGGGCTGCTCAAGCAGGCAGACTTCCTTATAATACTTCTCGATGCGGCCTTCAACCATTTTTTCAATGATTGCAGCGGGCTTGGGCTTGGGATCGTTCTTTGCCTGTTCGCGGAGAATCTCACGCTCATGCTCGAGTTCGGCCTGGTCGCAGTCCTCCTTGCGGAGGCAGGTGGGCTTTGCAGCCGCGATCTGCATTGCGACATCGTGTGCAACAGCGGGGAACTCATTGTTGCTGATCTGAAGAAGTACGCCGATTTTGCCGCCGAGGTGGACATAGGTATCAACGATGCCTTCAACGCGATTGAAGCGGCGGATGGTGATCTTTTCGCCGATCTTTGCAACTGCGCCGTTGATAACGTCGCTGACGGTCTTGCTCTCGTCTTCGGAGAAGGACTGAGCCATCATATCTTCAACGGAAGCGGGATTCTTCTTTGCAACATGCTTTGCAAGGGAAGCAACAAGGTTTTTGAAATCATCGGTCTTTGCAACAAAGTCGGTTTCGCAGTTGACTTCGATGATGACGCCGACGCCGCATTTTTCACAAACGAAGCAGTCAACAATACCTTCTGCCGCAATGCGGGAAGCCTTCTTTGCGGATGCAGCAAGGCTCTTCTCGCGCAGATAGTCGAGAGCCTTTTCAATATCGCCGTCACACTCTTTGAGTGCCTTTTTGCAGTCCATCATGCCTGCGCCGGAACGCTCGCGCAGAGCCATTACGTCTTTAGCGGTGAATTCCATTAAAATATCCTCCTGTAGTTATAATGCAAACGTTGACCAACACGGGAATCGGGCGCGGAACGCCCTGATATTTGCCCGCATTTAATCAATGTTACGTTCAAGCGGAGGAAGCCCGGCAGGCTTCTCCGCGGAAAAATCATGGTTGAATGATTGGATTAGAAGTTATCTGCTTCGTCGGCAGCATCGTTGTCGATGGTTGCATCAACAGCGGCATCGGTCATCTGTTCGCCCTGCTTGCCTTCGAGGACTGCATCGGCGATCTTGGAAGCGATGAGCTTGACAGCGCGGATTGCGTCGTCGTTGCCGGGGATAACATAGTCAACATCATCGGGATCGCAGTTGGTGTCAACGATTGCAACGATGGGGATACCGAGGTTGCGTGCTTCCATAACGGCGATATGCTCCTTGCGGGGGTCAACAACGAACATGCAGCTGGGCAGTTTCTTCATTTCTTTGATACCGCCGAGGTTCTTCATGAGCTTTTCACGAAGAGCGCAGAGCTGAATGACTTCCTTCTTGGGGAGAAGATCGAAATCGCCGTCCGCTTCCATTTTGTTGATCTGGTTGAGCTTTGCAATACGGGTCTGGATGGTCTTGAAGTTGGTGAGAAGACCGCCGAGCCAACGCTGGTTGACATAGAACATTTCGCAGCGCTTTGCTTCCTGTTCAATGCTCTCCTGAGCCTGCTTCTTGGTGCCGACAAAAAGAACGGTGCCGTCGTTCATCGCAATATCGCGAACGAAATTGTAAGCTTCGTCAATCTTTTTTACGGTTTTCTGAAGATCGATGATGTAGATACCGTTGCGCTCGGTGAAGATGTATTCCTTCATCTTCGGATTCCAACGGCGGGTCTGGTGACCGAAATGTACGCCTGCTTCCAAAAGCTGCTTCATAGAAATAACTGACATAACTAAAACCTCCTGTTTTTATTTCCGCCCCGCACATCATCTTTTCGGAGAACCGCAGAGCGGCACAGCACCGAAAATCCGCACGGGTGAGTTATTTCATACCGAACCATTATACCATGGCAGTGAACGGTTTGCAAGCATATTTTGCCCGTCGAAACACCGAAAAACAAATATATTTGAAGTCGGAGGCATATGTTTGCACGGAAAGCAATGTGCGGATCTAAAACAAGTTAGTTCCGCGAAATGCGGCAAAAATATGTCACAAATATGAAAAAAAGTAATATCAATACAGAAAAAAGTACACCGTAAGCACAAAAGGACGGTTTTCTGCCAAATTCGGCAAAAGAAAGCAGGTAAATTCAGATGATTAGGTGTTGACAAACTGAAAACAGCGTGATACACTGTATATGTCAAATGAACTGCGGCGATCCTGCACGACTCACAGCGATTTTTCCCGCAGCAAAATTCAATCACAGAAGCCGATAAATCAGTGCGCGGTCCGATTTGAAAGGATCCAGATTAAAACATGCGTCTGTATTCAATGTATAATATGTGTGCTTGCGGAATGCTGATTTGAAAGACAACACCCGTCGGTGCGTATTTTTGCGTACAGCGGGAATCATCCGACAACGGACTGGGGGGGGAACGGAAGAGGATGCGGGGTTCGGATTGAGACGTTAAACAAAATATAATGCTGTATTTGCAGCTGCACGGAGAATTAACATTCAGTGCCGTTTCGGTTTCGTTAAGCATGTTTCGCCTGTGCGGTAGCATCATCCGAATGCGGAACGGGCTGATTCAAAAGATTCGTGCGCTGCGGCAGCTTTATACAGTCATGCATGGCTGCATTGCATATGCGGGAACAGGGCAGTTTCCCGATCCCGCCGCGCTGCGAGGCAAGTTTTGCGCCGCAGTGCAGCACATGTGTGCAAGATATTATTAATGGGAGGCACTTATTAATGAAAGAACTCAAACGCATCTCTGCCTTTTTCATGGCAATGCTGATGATGCTGACTGTGTTCTCAGCGTTCTCCGCCGTTTCGGCGGAAGGCGAAGCAGCGGGCGGCACGCAGCCCGTTTGGCCGGCGCAGGGCTCCATAAAGCTCGACAAAGACGCCGCCGCAGTTGCAGGCAAGGAGAATCTCTGGGAAGTTACCCTCGGCATTCAGGGCAAAAACTTCGAAACAACATCTGACGTTGTGTTGGTTATTGACAATTCCAACAGTATGTACGAAAACGATCGCATGGTGCAGACCAAAGCGGCTGCAAATGCGTTCGTTGATGCACTGCTTACGCAGGGCAGCGCGACCCGCATTGCGGTTGTTGTTTTCAATGACAAGGTTAAGCAAACAGGTTTCTATGATTACAGCAACAAGGAAGCCCTCAAAGCTTACATCAATGCTGTTTCAATGAATGAGGCTGACGGCGGTACATTCACACAGCTCGGCATCAAGACTGCCCGCGATCTGCTGAAATCCTCGGCTTCAACCGGCCTCAACAAGAATATTGTTTTGCTCAGTGACGGCTTACCAACATGGTCTTATCTTGCAACAGGCACGGCAACGGGAACGTGTACTACTTGGCTTTTTGGAACCATTCACAATAATGGGTGTGATGAAAACACCGTAAAAGTTAACGGATGCAATTATAATGAGCAGGCAGGTAACGGAACAAGTGCAGATGATGGCTCAATCACCTTGTCACTTACGTGCGAACACGGTAATACGAAAACCGAGACTTACGCCATTAGCCATTCATATGCCACAATTTGGGAAGCACAGCAAGCCGCAAACGACGGCATGACCGTATTCTCAATTGCGCTTCAGGCCGGAACGACCGGTGAAAACGTTCTTCGCGCTTGTGCAACAAACCCTGCAACGGGCTTCTACGCAATCGCTTCCACCGACAATATTGAAGAAAAGCTGACCACCGCTTTCACATCCATTGCGGGCAGCATTGCGATCGCTGCACGTAACGGCGTCGTCAACGATTCCATGGGCGAACATGTTCAGCTTAGCTTCAGCGGCTCCGCTCCCGTTATCACCACCGACAAGGCAGCTTACGATGCCGGCAATGCGGATATTTATATCAGCCAGGGCAGCGCGGTTTATGACGCGGCGACCCGTTCCATCAGCTGGACCGTCGGCAGCGTTCGTGAGGGCGACAACCCCATCATGATGTACAAGGTCGGCATTCTCGAAGGCTACAGCCCCGCAACCGGAGAGGTTCTCGACACCAACGGCATAACAACTTTCAGCTATAAGAATTACCTCGGCGATGACACTGTCGGCGATTTCCCGATTCCGCAGGTCACCGTCGGCGGCGGCATGATACTTGTTCACTGGTATCAGGTCAATTCAAAAGGCGAACCCATCAATGAGCTGGGTCAGACTGTTGAAGGTCCTGCCTATGCAAAACAGGTTAAGCCCGCAGAGTATTTTGCGGATAACGGTTCAACCGGTCTCGACTACAACACATCGTACACCGTTGCGAAGACCGATTTCCCAGATTATAACTACTACGGCAGCTACATTGTCAACGACGGCAGTCTCACCCCCGGCGACGCGGCAACCGTAACTCTCACCGCAGCGGACTCCAACCAGCATGTTTGGTTCGCATACACTCAGAGCTTCAACGTGGCGCATGTTCAGTTTGACGAAACCGAAACCAATGCCGTTGTGAAGGAGACCACCACCCACACCGTTGAGCTGTTCAACCTGACTTCCGTTGTTTCGAACGGGTTCATTTACGGCGGCGCATTCAGCGATGCGGCATGTGAAAGGGTTCAGACCTTTGAGGCAGGACAGAATGCAACCGCGTTCACTCCCACAGCAGGTGCTACCTATTATATCTGGGAAGCGGACGCACAGTTCCTCTCCCCGAAGAACCTCAGCTGCTGGAATCATGTTTCCGCAGCCGATGTTGACGTTACCGGCTTCTACCTTGTGACCCCGGTCGATCGCCTGAATTACAGGGAAGTCGGCTTCATGGTCGGCAGCGAAACTCTTCCCGCAAAGCAGTTCACCGAGACTTATATAACGGAGTCCGGTGCGGAGACCACTCAGGTTCTTACCGGCAGCGACTGCTATGTTTACAACACCGTAAAAGTCGATTTCAACAACGGCACAAGCGGTATGTACAATGTTTCAAGCGTTATCAACAAGACCCGCGGATACCTTGCCTGCTACGGCATGGATAAGAACACCTATTGGCCGAATGCACACGATAGAATCACCTTCACACCCTATTGGATCACCCTTGACGGCGTTAAGGTTGCACCGCAGACCCGCACCGCAGAGTATTACGGCCAAGGTTCGGATGCTGACGATACCTACAAGAAGTTCCATGTTGTTGAAACTGCTGCAAGCGGCATTGCAAACGCTTTTGTTGACGATGCACAGCAGGAGAACATGCTCGTTCTGATGAACAGCTATTTTGCAAACGGAGCACCCATCAACCCCGTTGATGAACCTGTTCAGGGCAATACCGTCACCGTTCACGACGGCGAAACGCTTTACACCGTTGCAGCAGAGAACAATGCGGTTCAGCTCGACTATATCGGCGTTGAAGGAAAGCTCTTTGCAGGCTGGTTCGCGGATGAAGCATGCACCGTTCCCGCAGACCTTTCGAACATTACCGAAAGCATTGATGTTTATGCAAAGTACGTTTCCGATTCCTATCTCGGGCTTCGCTACTATCGCAACGGGTTCTTCAGACTCCGCAGCCTGACCCTTGTTTCCGCAATCGACGGCAGAAATTATGCTGAAACAGGCTTTATCGTTAACGGCGAGAGGATTTCCGTTTCCGATTACAGCACCCGTTACGGTCTGCGCAGTGCGCGCAGCCTGTTCGGCAGGGGCGTTGCCAAGGATGCGCTTGTTATGAGCTGTGATTATGCTTTCGACGGCATTACCTACGGCGCAAGGCTCAACGTCACCCCCTATTGGGTAACTTTGGATGGCACGACCGTTCGCGGCGAAACCCGCACCCTTACCTATAATTGGTACGGAATCACCGAATAAGCGAAAGGAAGGATAATACGCATGAAAAAGTTTGATCCGACCCTCAACACCGTTTTCACCGATGACGGCAAGCCCGTTATTGCTCCCATGGGACAGCCCAGCGGCGCGATCATCGAATCCATCGGCGAGAACCTGAACGTTATGACCCTTGGCGACGGAACTGTTATCTACTTTGATAACTTCGGAAACATCGTCAATCCGTAACATATAAAACCATAATGATTGCATAATTCATGAAATTCATGAAATTCATGAAATTCATGAAATTCATGAAATCGGTGCAATTGACACGAAGGCGACGGGGCAGATGCTGCTCCGCCGCTTTCAACATAACTGCGGATGCGCACGGACACTGCAAAAGAGCTGAACGGAGGCACGGAACAGGATGGAAAAAATCAATATCGAGCTTGCGGGCATCCCGCTTGAGCTGACGCTCAGATACAAAATGTTTCGTGATAGATATGCGGATTTTCAAACGGAAAAAAAACCCTGCGCCTGCATTGAAATCACGCCGGAGCAATGCGCCTGCGCCGCACGCGGTTACGAACCGGGAACGCTTCCCGAAAGCGTTGAAGATCTTGAGCTTTGCGCCAAGGCCTGCGCCGCGCTTCTTCCGCACGGGCGGGCAATCATTCATGCGGTTTGCTTCGTGTGGTGCGGAAAGGCATGGCTCATCTGCGCTCCGAGCGGAGTGGGAAAAACAACGCATTATAAGCAGTGGAAACGCCTTTTCCCGAATGAAGTGGAAATGCTGAACGGCGACAAGCCCGTGCTGAATTTCGAAAAACAGCATGTAACCGTTTCGGCTTCGCCGTGGGCAGGAAAGGAAAACATGCGGCAGCTGCGCACGGCGCCTCTCGGCGGCATTGTGTTTCTTGCTCAGGATAAGCAAAACATAATTAAACGCTTGTCTCCGAAAGAAGCGGGTGTTCGGCTGTTTCTGCAATTCATAATTCCGTGCGACAACGCGGAACAGGTGCGTTTTGCAGCGCAATATACGGAACGTATACTTGAGCGCACGCCGGTTTGGCTGCTCAGGAATCGCGGGGACGGTGCATCGGCCGAGCTTTGCCGAAGGACGCTTGAAAGCGAACTTTGCTGCGCTGACAATTAACGATGCAGTGTTTGGAATCATTCGGCTTTTGAAGGGTGCTTTTGAAGGATAATCGACCGAACGGGGGGTTTGAGAGTTTATTATGGAATACAGAGTTAATCCGAATGCGGTTTATGTTGAAGTTTGTGATGAATACCTGCTTGTTGCCGTTGGTGAGGCGCGGGGAAAACTGCCGCAGCTCAGGAAACTTTCGGAATCCGGTGCATTTATTTGGCGCGGGCTTGAAAAGGGTCTTGCTTCGGAAAGCATTATTTGCGCTGTCATGCAGGAGTATGAGATTTCTCGTGATGAAGCGCAATCGGGGTTTTCTGCCTTTGTTTCAACTTTGATGAAAGAGGGTTACATAACCGAATCCGAGTGACTTTACACGATTGAGAGGCTGCTTTAAAACCGAATTTAAACGCAGTCGATTCCAAAAATAAGGGGTTTGCTGCATCGGTTCCAAAACAAACGGGCTGCTGTCAATTCAGCTCTGCAAAATCGGTCGAAAACTTAAAGTTTTTGCACTATGATGCATTTGCTTGGTTTTTTCGCTGATTTGTGCTATACTAATAGCGCAGGAGGGGTGAAGACATGATAGATTCCCATGAACTTAAGAGGCGTGACAGCTATTTAAATAAACTGATCGGCTTTCAGGATACGGAGCCGGTCAAGGTAATCACCGGCATTCGCCGCTGCGGCAAGTCCAGCTTGTTAAAGCTGATGGTTCAGCATTTGAAAGATACCGGTATTCAGCCGGAGCAGATCATCGAGATGAATTTTGAATCCTTCGATTTCCGAGGGATGAGCGCCGATGATATTTACCGCTATGTAAAAGAGCGCGTTGTCACAGGAAAGAGGATGTACCTTTTCTTTGATGAGCTGCAACGGATCGAGGCATGGGAGGATGCTATAAATGCCTTCCGTGTGGATCTTGACTGCGACATCTATGTTACCGGGTCGAATGCCTATCTTCTTTCTTCAGAGTATTCAACCTATCTCTCCGGGAGGTGCGTCGAAATCAAAATGCTGCCGCTCTCTTTCCGTGAGTTCATCGATTTTCACGGTTTTGAGGTTCGTGAAACGCAAAGCGCCCTCGGTGGACGCCGCAAGCAGGTATTTGATAAGAACGGTGAACGCTACGAACTGCGAGAAGTTTTTGACGCCTATATGCGCTTCGGTGGAATGCCCGGAATCGCCGATGTTGGGCTGGAACAGGAAAAGGCACTGTCGCTTCTCGACGGCATCTATTCCACAGTCGTGATTCGTGACATTCTGGAGAGAGAAAAACGCAGAGGTCAAAAGCAGATCACAGACCCTATGCTGCTTCGTAAGATCATCCTGTTCCTTGCGGATAATATCGGCTCCAGCGTGTCGATTGCTTCTATCGGCAATACTTTGGTAAACGAAGGTCTTCTGGAGGACGGCAAGCGCAAAGGCGCACCCAGCGCCCATACGGTGCAGGCATATGTAAATGCGCTTCTGGAGAGCTACTTCTTCTACGAGATCAAACGCTTTGATATCAAGGGCAAAGCCTACCTCCGTACACTCGGAAAATACTATATCGTTGACATCGGACTTCGCAACTATCTGCTGGGTTTCCGTAATCG
>ERZ827168.2244-NODE-2244-length-23376-cov-4.761074_pt1 | contig 23376 bp, 23 predicted proteins | sample MGYA00519868_ERZ827168 | MGnify/ENA primary metagenome ERZ827168 (study PRJEB31778, sample SAMEA3449271) | human gut metagenome | biome: human gut; feature: human-associated habitat; material: faeces | place: United Kingdom | collected 2010/2012 ...
GCATCGGCTGCACTTTCGGCGCTACAGGATGCAGAGCAAAGTGATCCTCACGACCACATTGCTGCTGATTGTTCTTCCAGCCATCTATTTCTTTTTCGCGGATTTTGCGGCGCTTCCGTCGGACGAACGGCTGCTGGCCGCGCTGTTTCAGTCGGTAACGCCGAGAACTGCGGGGTTCAACACCGTTGATCTCACTGCAATGACCGGTGCGTCTCAGGCGATCATGATCGGGCTGATGCTGATCGGCGGCTCCCCCGGATCCACAGCCGGCGGCATGAAGACCACCACGCTGGCGGTTCTGCTGGCCAACGCCTCAGCTTCTTTTCACAGGCAGGACAGTGCGCGGCTCTTTGGACGGAGAATCGATAATGAAGCCGTCCGAAATGCTGCGACGCTTCTGACGCTGTATCTGACGCTGTTCCTTGGCGGCGCAGTTTTAATCAGCGTTCTTGAAGGCCTGCCGCTGGCAAGCTGCTTGTACGAAACAGCGTCGGCGGTTGGAACAGTCGGATTGACGCTGGGCATTACCCCTCAGCTTCATATTCCTTCGAGGCTGGTGCTGATCGCGCTGATGTATCTGGGAAGAGTCGGCGGACTGACGCTCATTTATGCGGCGTTGTCCGGCGAAAAAAAGAGCGCGGCGAAGCTGCCGCAGGAAAGAATTACCGTGGGATAAAAGGGGAAGCTTTCAATGAAAAATATTTTGCTGATCGGTGCGGGACGCTTTGGCCGGCATATGGCGGAACAGCTGACACAGCTCGGCCATCAGGTGATGGCGGTAGACATAAACGAGGAGCGCATCAACGATCTGCTGCCCTTCGTTACAAACGCCCAGATTGGAGACAGCACCAGCGAGGATTTCCTGCGTTCCCTGGGCGTCGCAAACTTCGACGTGTGCATCGTGACCATCGGCGGAAGCTTTCAGAACTCGCTGGAAACGGCGTCGCTGCTCAAGGAACTGGGCGCACGATGCGTGGTTGCCCGCGCGGAACGCGATGTACAGGCAAAGTTTCTGCTTCGCAACGGCGCGGATCATGTGGTTTATCCTGAAAAGCAGGTTGCGAAATGGGCGGCGATTCGCTATGCGTCCGATCATATCTTTGATTTTATGGAAATCGATGATCAGCACGCGATCTTTGAGGTCGAAATTCCGGAATCATGGGCGGGGAAAACCATTGGAGAACTGGATGTTCGCCGGCGGTTTGGCATAAATATTCTCGGTGTAAAGCGCGTGGGTAAAACAGACGTCGCCGTCACCTCGGAAACGACGCTGCCCCGCGACGCAACCATTCTGGCGCTTGGAGATTATAAGGCGCTGCACAAATGCTTCCACATCTGAAACGGCGGTGACCATCAGTGATCGATGCGGTTCTGTGCATGACTGTATTGGCGGCAGTTTTATTTGGATGGTTTTTGATGAAGCGACTGGATCGCTTTCTCGATGAAAACCAGAAGCGGATTTTTCAGGAAGAAACGCAGCGCCCGGAACCGTCCTGCGTGGTTCTGGAGGGAACGACGCCCAGTGAAACGCTGGAGGAGCAGCGGCGCGTCTTCTGTGCAAGCCATGCGCGAGTGAAAATTCTGATCTATGATCCGGAGCGCTTTTGTCCCCTGCAGGCAGAGGTTGAGAAGCGGTAGAAGCGTTCACATTTCCGTGCTATAATAGGGGCGAAAAGGCGGTGAGATTATGCGGAAAATGTCCGGCGATCGACAGAACGAGCATATTCTGGTATGTCTGTCCTCTTCTCCTTCCAATGAGCGCATTGTGTGTACGGCGGCACAAATGGCGCGCGCCTTCGGCGGCAATCTTACCGCGCTATATGTACAGACGCCCGACGCCGCAGGCATGAACGCAGAAGATCGGTCGCGCCTTCAGGCGAATACCCTCCTTGCGGAGCGGCTCGGTGCGGAAATTGTCACCACCCATGGTGAAGATGTGGCGACACAGATTGCGGAATACGCACGGCTTTCCGGCGCGACCAGAGTGATCATCGGACGAAGTGTTGCGCGGCGGCGTCATTTTTGGAGCAGACCGACGCTGACGGAACGCCTGATCGAGCTTGCACCCCAACTGGATATTTACATCATTCCGGACGCGGAGGTTTATCGTCTCCGGCACAGAATAAGGCACAGTTGTACGAACATGCCAGGCATCCGGGATCTTGCGCTGACGATGGGACTCCTGTCCTCCGCAACGGCGGTCGGCTGGATGTTTGCCCACTGGGGATTCACAGACGCGAATATCATCGCGGTATACCTTCTGGCCGTTCTGCTGACGTCGGTTTTTACCAGCGGTTATTTCTGCGGCGCGCTTGCTTCCATTCTGAGCGTGGTTCTGTTTAACTTTTTTCTCACGGAACCGCATCTTTCACTGCGCGCTTACGATACGGGTTATCCCGTCACCTTTGCAGTAATGCTGTGTTCGGCGCTTCTGACCGGTACGCTGGCGGCAAAGCTGAAGGCGCACGCGCAGCTTTCCGCGCGAGACGCATATCGGACGAAAATCCTGTTCGACACGAATCAGAGGCTTCAGAAGGCGCAGTCGCCCGGCGAAATCTATCAGTCAACCGCGGCGCAGCTGCAGCGGCTTCTGCAGTGCGACCTTCTGATTTATCCGGCGCAGAACGGGGCGCTTTCTTCCGGAATCCTGTATCCGGCGGGAGGTGGCGCTCCTTGCGATATATCGCCGGCAGATGAAGAACGGGAGGTCGTCTGCTGGGTTTGGGAAAATCGCAGACGTGCCGGTGCGACAACTGGCCAGTATTCGAATGCGCGCCGGCTGTATCTTGCCATTCGCACCGCTCAGCAGGTTTACGGCGTGATCGGCGTTTTTGTGGACAGGCAGACGCCGATAGACGCGTTTGCCTATAGCATTCTTCTCTCTATCCTCGGTGAGTGCGCGCTGGCGCTGGAAAGCCTGCGCAACGCGGAGGAAAAGGAAAAAGCCGCCGTACTCGCCAAGAACGAGCAGCTCCGTGCCAATCTTCTCCGCTCCATTTCACACGATCTGCGAACGCCGCTGACCTCAATTTCCGGCAACGCGGATACGCTGATACACAGCTTCGAAGCTTTGGACTGTGCGACGCGGATGCGGATTTTTACGGATATTTATGACGACGCGCAGTGGCTGACGGAGCTTGTGGAAAATCTTCTTTCCATTACCAAAATGGCTGACGGGAGCGTCAAACTGCATTTGTCCGATCAGGTCGCGGAGGACGTCGTTTCAGAAGCGCTTCGGCATATCGACCGCAGATGTTCGGAACATCCTGTTACGACGGATTGCGGCGATGAACCGCTGCTGATACGGGTGGATGCAAGGCTGATCGTTCAGGTGCTGGTGAATCTTGTAAATAACGCCATCAAGTATACGCCGCCGGGTTCGGAGATTCATGTCGCGGTGCTGCGTCGGGACGGTGCTGCCGTGTTTCAGGTCAGCGACCATGGCCCGGGTATTCCGGATGCACTGAAGGAGCGCGTATTTGAAATGTTCTTTACCGGCGACAACGCCGTCGGCGACAGCCGGCGCAGCCTCGGTCTGGGGCTTGCACTCTGCCGCGCCATTGTTCACGCTCATGGCGGAACAATTTCTCTGACGGACAACGTTCCCCACGGCTGTGTTTTTTCCTTTACAGTACCGCTCAGTGAGGTGAATTTGAATGAATAAACCCCTGATTCTCGTGGTAGAAGACGACGCGCCGGTGCGCAGCCTGATTGCTACGACGCTGAAAACGCATGACTATAAGTATCTTTCCGCGCAAAACGGCGCAGGCGCCATAACGGAAGCGCTGTCGCATAATCCGGACGTCGTATTGCTGGATCTGGGCCTTCCTGATATGGACGGTGTGGACGTGATTCGGAAAATTCGCTCCTGGTCCAATATGCCAATCATCGTTATCAGCGCACGAACGGAGGATTCCGACAAGATTGAAGCGCTGGACGCGGGCGCGGACGATTATCTGACCAAGCCATTTTCCGTAGAGGAGCTGCTGGCGCGGCTGCGCGTAACGCAGCGCCGGCTGGCGCTGATGAAGACGGATTTTGCGCAGGAGTCGCCGGTTTTTATGAACGGCGCGCTGAAAATCGACTACGCTGCAGGCTGCGCTTTCCTTGATGGAGAGGAACTGCACCTGACGCCGATTGAGTATAAGCTGCTGTGCCTGCTCTCTCGGAATGTAGGCAGGGTTCTGACGCATACCTATATCACGCAGCAGATTTGGGGCAGCAGCTGGGAAAACGACGTTGCCTCCCTGCGGGTGTTCATGGCTACGCTGCGCAAAAAGCTGGAACGCGGCGGGAAAAAGCAGCAGTATATTCAAACGCATATCGGCATCGGCTATCGCATGCTGAAGGTGGATTGAGCGGGCAGATCGCGAGAAAGGAATGAGCTACCGGACGCATTCTTCAAATGTGCGATTGATAACGATCTTCAGCAACGCTACGGAGAAGACGGAGTTTTTGTCCCGCTGAACGATTACCTGGAAACTTACATGCCGGCGTTTAACGCGACGTTGAACAAATACAGTGATCTGCGCACGTCTATCTCCATGCCGGATGGCACGATTTATGGCGTTCCGTATACCAACGGAATCCCTTCCATGGGAGGCGGCCCGAATGGATGGTACAACAAAAAGTTCTTCGACGCGCTTGGAATGACGGAGCCGAAGACACTGGAAGAGTTCTACGACGCGATGGTTGAAATTCGCGACGGCGACGTGAACGGAAACGGAGAAGCGGATGAGATTCCGTTCCTCACTGACATTAAAGGCGCGGTTGAATATATTGGATTCATATGCATTCGGATGGCGACATTCGAATGCTTGCTGAGGATTTGGTGGAGGCGGGCGTGATGGTGCTGAATCTGCAGGATTTGGTCAACGGTGTGGATTGGATTCGCGATACCTATCGTGGAAAGCTGTGCATTGAGTTGGACATCGACCGGCAGAGTATCACCGTATTTGGAACGCCCGCAGAGGTCGACGCGCTTATTCGCATGGAGGTGGAAAAGCTGTCTTGTCCCGATGGCGGACTGATGATGATTTTCGGCCTGTATCCGGGAACACCGCCCAAAAACGTAGAGGCACTGATGGATGCAATGGAAAGATACGCCGTGATGTAAACACAGAGACATGGGTCGCAACGGGGATGCCGCTGCGACCCATGCTGTTTCAGGAATTTTTCGCTTTGCGCAGCTCCTCGGCGACGGCGAGGTATTCCTCGTTGAGCCGGTCGGGCGAGTCTCCCTTTTTCGGGGCGGACAGGCGGGCGGCGATGCCGGCGAGCCGCATTTCGAGCGACGTGATGCGCAGCATCCGCGCCTGCGCGTCCTGCCCGGCGGCGCGCTTTTCCTGCTCGGCCTGCCACGCGTCCACCGTGCCGTCGAAGGTCGTCAGGCGACGGTTTTCAAAGAAGATCAGCCGCGAGGCCACCTCGCGCACGAACATGCGGTCGTGGCTCACGAACAGAAGCGTGCCCTCATACAGGCGCAGCACGCGCTCCAGCGCTTCCAGACTGAAAATATCCAGATGGTTCGTCGGCTCGTCCAGGATCAGGAAATTCGCGTCCGAAACCAGCAGCGACGCAAGGCTCGTCTTGGCGCGTTCGCCGCCGGACAAGACCTTCACGGGCTTGAACACGTCGTCCGCGCGGATGTTCAGGTTCGCAAGCACCGTGCGCACGTCCGATTCCGGAAAGACGCTCGCGCGCATGACGTTTTCCAGCACCGTCTTCTCCGTGTCCAGCACCTCCTCGTGGTTCTGGCCGAAGTAGCCGATTCGAACGCCCGGGCTGACCTTCACGCCGTCGCCCGCGAGGATTCTGCGAATGAGCGACGTCTTCCCGCAGCCGTTCGGGCCGATCAGCGCCGTGCGCGCGCCGGTTGGCAGCACAAACGACGCGTGCTCTAAAAGCGTATGCCCGCCCGGCGCGAGCCGAAGCCCCGCACAGCTTGCGGCCAGACGGCTGGTAACGCCGCCCGACGCGCCTAGGCGGATGCGGATGGAGACCTCCTCGCGCGGGCGCTCCTTCTTCTCCAGCCGCTCCAGCCGCGACTCAAAGCCGCGCCGCACCTGGTGAATCTTGCCCTGCACGTTCGTCACCGCGCGCTTGTGCAGCCGCGCTTCGCTGTTGCCCATGCGCCTGGGAAGGTGCTGCTTCTGCGAGGCGTGCTCCACCTCGCGCTGAATCATCTTTTCAATGCGCGCCTTCTCTGCCTTGTATCCGGCGTACTCGTCGCGCGCGAATTGCAGCCGCCGCTCCTTCTCCCGCCGGTAGGCGGTGTAGCTGCCGGGATATTGCGTGATGCGCCCGTCCTCCAGCTCGCAGATGCGCGTGCACACCGCGTCCAGCAGCGCGCGGTCGTGCGATACCAGCACAATCGCGCCCGCGTAGGCCTTCAGCCGCTTTTCAAGCAGCTTCACGCCCGCCTCGTCCAAGTCCACCGTCGGCTCGTCCGCCAATAAAATCTGACGGCCGCCGGTCAGCGCGCCCGCGATGCGCCGCCGCGTGCGCTCGCCGCCGGACAGCCCGTCGCGCTTCTCGCGCGCGGCAAACTCGCTTTTCAAAAGCGCGTCCATGCGCTCGTCGTCCACGTCCGTGTCGCCCAGCTGCGAAAGCAGCGACACCGCGCCAAGTCTTCGCACCTCGCCCTCGTCGGGTACCAGCTCGCCCGCCAGCACGCGCAGAAGCGTGCTCTTCCCCGCGCCGTTCTCGCCCACCAGACCCACGCGTTCGCCGTCGTACAGCTCAAACCGGTCAATATCCAGCACCCGGCGCAGCGCGTAATCCACGCGCACGCCCGTCGCTTCCAGAAGCAGTTCACTCATACAAAAACCTCCCCGCGGCATACGGAGAGGCCTCTTGCGCGCATTTCGGGCAAAAGAAATACAACCTCTCCGAAACCGCACAAAATCCGGACGCGTGCAAACGCGCCTTCTCATGATTCATGCGTTTCCGATCAGTTGTTCAACATCTTGCCCGGTAGCCCGCCTTTCTTCAGTTGCACTTATTCTAACACGGATTTCCCCGCCCGTCAAGCGCCATTCGGAAGATTGACAAATCGCTTTTTTTCGCCGCTGCGCACCCGTGCAAAATTCCGCAGGCGCGGGATTTCAAAGCTTGACAGCCTACGGGCATTATGCTATAATAATGGCAGGAAGGGATGACGCTTTGGATTGGGCTATTCCCCTCTGATAGTTTCAAAAGGTAAAGCCGTCACCAGTTGGCGCTGGATGGCGGCTTTACTTTTTCTTCTTCTTGTCGTTGTCATCGCGACCAAACTTGATCGCTTTGAGCACAAAAGGTCGGAAACCGGAGGTTTCCGAGTTTTCGCTTTGCGAAAACCGCTGACGGCTCAAATCGAAGATTTGAGACGCAGCGCCGTGAGAGATGACCATTATGACTACGGAAATAACTTCGAAGTCAGTCATGATCTCACCTCCTTCAACTTTCGTATTCAGAGGTGAAAAGCCAAGCGCCATCTGTTTCCTTCCTGCCGGAAGCCCGAAGGCTTCGCCTGTATTTTATCATAACAGCACGCATACGTCAAATTATGTTTTATAACAGAAACGGTTTTCCAATTCCGGAAGATTGACAAATCCGGCTCGAAACGCTACAATATTCTGGGAAAGATTCTATCATCTGGAGGACAAGACCTTGAGCAGAATGGGAGACACCATCCGCGCGCAGCGCGTGAAATACGGCATGACGGAAAAGCAGCTGGCGAAGAAGACCGGCTGCGCGGAGAGCTTTATTAAGGATGTAGAGAGCGGCCGCCGCATCCCCTCGGACGACGTGGCGCGCAGGCTTTTGAAGGCCATGGGCGTGACCGACGCGCCGGGCACCGAGCTGGACGCCGCCGCCGAGCCGGAGATGCAGCCGCGCCCGAAGCCGAGACCCTACATCATTCCCGTGCCGGAAAACGAGCCCGCGCCCACCCAAAAGCAGCAGGAGGCGCAGCAGGCCTCCAACGACGCGTGGCTGGACGCGCTGGGCGGCGTGGTCAAGCGCGTGCCGGTGATCGACGAAAAGGGGCTGGCGATCGACCACGTGCTGTTCCCCATCGTGGGCGGCAAAATCGAGGGCGGCGCGCCGGACAAGGTGCTGATGTATCGCTGCCCGGACAACGCGCTTTCGGGCTTCCGCGTGTTCGCGGGCGACCTGCTTCTGGTCGTGCCGGAGAAGAACCCCGTGGACGACGCGCTGATGCTGCTGGCTGTGCGCGGAAAGCGCGTGGTGCGCAAGATTAAGAAGCTGGAGGGCTCCAAGCTCATGCTTCAGAGCTACGACCGCGAGCTGGTCACCGAAACCGTCATGTGGGCGGAAATCCAGATTCTGGGGCGCTGCGTGAAGCTGCACCGCTCGCTGTGAGGGAGAGATATGCTGCTTCATGAATTCGACCCGTCGCCGCGCGCCGTCATCAACCCGGACATGGTGGCGAAAAGGATGGAGAACTTCCCGGACGTGACGATCTCCTGCTTCTCCCACCACCTGCTTGCGCACATTCTGGACGCGCTGGGCGGCGAGGAATTTGCCCGCACGCACACCGCGGACGGCGACAATATCCTGTACCGCGTGAGGTATAAGGGCGAAGAATTCGCGCTGTTCAAGTCCGGCGTGGGCGAGCCGCGGTGCATCAACGACTATGAGGACATGCTCGCCATGGGCAGCCGCAACCTCATCCTGTTCGGCAACTGCGGCGTGCTCGACCCGGGCATCGAGGACTGCGGCATCATCATTCCCACCGGCGCGCTGCGCGACGAGGGCGCGAGCTTCCACTACGCGTCGCCGTCCGACGTGATCGACGTGAACCGCGCCTACGCGCCCCTGTTCCGCGAGGTGCTGAAGGAGCACGGCTGCCGCTTCGTGGAGGGACTCACGTGGACGACCGACGCGCCGTACCGCGAAACGCCCGAAAAGGTCGCCCGCCGCCGCGCGCAGGGCGCGATCACCGTGGAAATGGAGTGCGCCGGCATGCAGGCGCTGTGCGATTTTCGAAGGACGGGCTTTTTCCAGTTTCTGTACGCCGGGGACAATCTCGGCGGCGAAAACTGGGATCCGCGCAGCCTGAGCGGAGACGCGCGGCTGGACGACAAGCTCAAAATCGCCCTGCTCGCCTTCGAGCTGGGTTTAAAGATCAAGGAAGCCATGAAAAGCTGACGCTCAAAAGGTCGTTTGCCGGAAAGACCGGCGGGCGGCCTTTTTTTTGGCTTGCGTTTGGCGCGGTTTCATGGTATACGCTTGGTGCATGCACCAATTCATGGAAGGAAAGTGATTCCCATCGCACTGACCAATGCCAGCCTGCCCGCCAAAAAGCGCATACTGACCGTCTGCGTGAAGCTGTTTCTGGAAAAGGGCTACCGGAAAACGACGCTGGGGGAAATCCTCAAAAAGGCCGACGTTTCGTGCAGCACCTTTCAGAACATCTTCCGCGCGAAGGACGGCGTTCTGACGGAGCTGGTGGAGTTCATGTTCTCCACGCAGTTCGCCATGGCGCGCACAAACGCCGGTGATGCGCTGCCGCCCGCCTATGTGTACGCGGTGGAAACGGCGCTTCAGCTCACGCTGACGGAGCTGAACGAGAACCTGCGCGAAATCTACATCGAGGCGTATACCCAGAAGGAAGCGTCCGAATACATCTTCAGGGAAACGGCGGCGGAGCTGCAGCGCATCTTCGGCGCGTACCTGCCGGATTTGACGGCGCGCGATTTCTACCACATGGAAATCGGCTCGGCGGGCGTCATGCGCGGCTACATGGCGCGCCCCTGCGACGAGGGCCTGACGCTGGAAAAGAAGATTCGCGCGTTCCTCACCGTGAGCCTGCGGGTCTACCGGGTTCCGCAGGAGGAAATCGAGCGGATCATCCGCTTCGTCGAGGGCATGAACGTCCGCGCGATGGCCGAGCGCGTGATGCATACGCTGTTTGAAGCGCTGGCCATGCGCTACGAATTTTCGCTGGCGGAGCCGGTTTTCGCCGTCGGCTGAAACAACAGGAAATAACAGACCGGCTATGAAAAGTCAAGAGGTTAATCAGATATAGCAGCCGGGACGTAGGGGGTGTTGTCGCGGAGAACGGCGAAGATGATGGAGATCATTTTGCGGCAGACATGGCCGATTACAGTCATGTGGTCTTTGCCTTCAGCTCGCTTGCGTTCATAGAGCGCATGAATGGCAGGATCTTTGAAAGCGGCAACGGTGGAAGCAAGCCAGATTGCCCGGCGCAGGTAGGGAGAACCGCGCTTGGACATCTTCATCCGGGAGCCGGAGAAGTCGCCGGATTGCTTTACAGTCGGATCGACGCCTGCATAAGCAGCGAGCTTGGCAGGAGAGGAGAAACGCCTGATATCCCCGCCGATTTCAGAGAGGATGACGGCAGCCAAAGTGGGGCCGACGCCGGTAATGGTTGTAAGCTGCGTATCAAAACCGGACAGCAGGCGCGCGATTTCGGCGTCGAAAACGTCCACGGACGCCTCCAGAGAGCGAATCTGTTCAATATACTGTCGAATGATGAGCGAGAAACTGCTGGAAGCCATCACGATGCCGAAAGAATTTTTGGCTGCGTCCTGAATTTCAACGGCTTTTTCCGCGCCCAGCCTGCCGCGACTGGCCTTCTCCAGTATCTCGGCAAGCTGCTGCGAGGAAACAGACAGCATTTCTTCCGGCGTGGTGTACTGGGACAGGATTTCCATGGAAGAGGCTCCAAAGGTATCCGAAAAGAGCTTCTCGTATTCAGGGAAGACCTGGTCAAGCAAAGCAATGACCTTGCGCTTGAGATCGGAAGCCATATCGATGATATAGAACCTCTGGCGGCACAGCTCGCGCATGGCCTGAAGGTCGCCGGGCTCTACGGATGTCTCGCAATACCTGCCAAAGCGGATGACGTCGGCGATGATAACGCTGTCAACAGAATCCGTCTTGGTCTTGCGGATGTACATGCCGCGCAGCGCGTCAGATTGGATGGGGTTGATGACATGCACCGTGAAGCCGTCGTTGCGCAGATGGGTATAGAGCGTCAGCCAGTAGTGCCCCGTTGCTTCCATGCCGAATACGACAGGCTCCTTGAGGCTTCGTACCATATCCATGAATTTGTTGTAACCCGCCTGGGAATTGGCAAAGCGCATGGCCTTGCGGACAACACGCCCATCCTGAGCGATGACGGACGCTTCGTGGTTGCGCTTGGCAATGTCGATCCCGACAAACAGCATAGAAAACACCTCGAAAAGTCAAGTTGCGGACAGTCCTCTGAACGAAGCGGGTCAAAACCTACTTGGACATGCGAAGACAGCAGAAATGCTGCGACATCCGGCTCATAAGTGAAATCCCGCAGGGACAGAGGTCACACTCTTAATGAAGTGGACAGCAACCACATGGAGGGAAACGTGATCCTCTGTCCGCACGAGAAGATTATATCAAAATCCGAAGCGGATTTCGATACCCAATGGAGGCGGCAAATGCCGCGCGATTTGGAAGACTCAGTCGCTACGCTCCTTCCCCTTCCAAATCGTTTTGTCTCTACCGAAGGTTGGCGTAGATACGACTTTATTATAGTAGGAGGAAAGGTCAAAATGAAATTGAGCAACCGGGTGTATGACGTTCTCAAGTGGATCGCCCTCTACCTGCTGCCCGCGCTGGGCACGCTGTATTTCGCGCTGGCGGGCATCTGGGAATTCCCGTACGGCGAGGAGATCGTGGGCACGATCACCGCGCTCGACACGTTCCTGGGCGTACTGCTGGGCATCAGCACGGCGCAGTACAACCGCGAAAACGCAAACGGATAGAGACAGACCGAGACCGCTCTCCTTGCCGGGAGCGGTCTCATTCACAATTATATTTTCGCAGACGCATACCCCATTCACGGAGGGATTGACATGCTTCGGAACGTGCTTTATACTCTGAAACGGATGAGATCAGCGAACCTTGACAATCGAATGGGAAACGATGGCCCTTCATTTCAGGAGGACATTGAAATGTCGAACCGCATTAAACGAAGGGTCACGATAAACGGCGTCACGCGGTGGATTTCCGCAAGCACGGAGCAGGAATACGCCGAAAACCTGATGAAGCTGGCCGGAGCGCAGCCGACGAACATGGCCGCCGAGCCCAGACACAACTTTCGCGCATATGCCAAGAACTGGTTTACCATTTACTCGAACCCGAACATCGAGCGCGCGACGGCGGAGACGTATCAGCGGCAGCTTGCGTGTCACATCTATCCGCGTCTCGGCGAGATGGACATTGAGGACGTTACGACCGACCACATTCAGGCGTTGTTCAACGGCATGAACGCCGCTAAGGCTTCCAAGGACAAGACGCGCATGGTGCTGAACATGATCTTTGAGACGGCGCTGGACGAGGGGATTATCGCGAAAAACCCCATGAAGAGCCGGCGGCTGAGGATTACGGGACGAGCCAGCGAGCCGACGGAGGAGTACTCGATCGAGCAGATGAGGTATCTGGTGCAGCATATTCCGTCTGTCGCGGACGAAACCGACCGCGCCTACCTTGCCCTGCAGGCGCTTCACCCGCTTCGGCTGGAGGAGGTGCTCGGACTCAAGTGGGAGGACGTCGACCGCGAACATATGCGGCTGCATATCTGCCGGGCTGTTACCCATCCGACGCGAAATATGCCGGAGGTCAAAATGCCGAAAACGAAGGCGTCCATTCGAACAATCGGGCTGTCCCGTATCGCGCTGGAGTTTCTCGGCGAGGGAAAGCCGGACGAACTCGTAATCGGCGGGGAGAAGCCGTTCAGTTATACGCAGGTTCGCAGAATGTGCGAACGAATTCGCCGCGATACCGGCTTCCAGGATCGGATCACCCCTATCCGCTTCCGCACCACCGTGCTGACGGACATTTACGATCAGACCAAAGACATCAAGCAGGCGCAGGCCGCCGCAGGCCACACCACTGCCGCCATGACGCTCAAGTATTACGTCAAAGGCCGCAGCGGAACACATGAGGCCACAAGCGCCGTCGAGCGGGCATATGGCATTGGCTGATGCGAAAATTGCTCGGAAAGTTGCCGCGTGAACCAGCCCAAAAAGCCTTATATTTCCTTCCTTTTTGACCCCTTTTCGCGAGTCAAAATTGCCCGAAAAGTTGCTGCGAAAACCTGAGGTCAACGAAAATGCAGGATCAGAAAGCATTTCTTGCATTTCTATTGCAAAATCGCCCCAAAACGTAAGAAAAAACCGCCACTTCTGGCGGTTCTTCCAAGCTGATGACCAGATTCGAACTGGTGACCTCATCCTTACCAAGGATGCGCTCTACCGACTGAGCTACATCAGCGCGTTTCTTGAACGCGAGAATTATCATACCACACAGGCACTGGATTTGCAATAGGATTCAACAAATATTAACACAGGAAAATTGCAACGGCAAGCCGCTGGTGGTATAATCGGATCATACAGAACGCGGGAGCGCGTGCAATTCGGCAGAGACGCAGGGAGGCTGATGATATGGCAGGATCGGATCGAATCATTCGCTACAACGGCGACATGGAGACGCTCGCATGGAAATATCCGGCGCAGAAGCTGATGACCTCCATGAGCGTGATGGTCAACAATTCGCAGGAGGCCGTGCTGTACGCGGGCGGCCGGGCGTGGGATTGTCTGGGCGCGGGGCTTCACGAGCTTTCCCTGCACAAGCTGCCGCTTTTCAGCAAATACAAGCCCCTGCCCGCGGACGGGCTTACACCCTTCACGGCGGAAATCTGGTATGTGAACAAGGCGGCGACGCTGGAGCCGCGCTGGGGCACGAGCTCGCCCATTCAGGTACAGGATCCCAGGCTGGGGCCCTGCAGCGTTCGCGCGAACGGTCAGTTCGGCGTTCAGATTGCGGACAGCGGCGTTTTCCTCACCCGTCTGGTCGGCACCCTGCCCTCCTTCTCCATTCAGGACGTAACTCGCTACTTTCAGGGCATTTATACCACGGAAATCAAATCCGCCATCGCGTCCTACATCGTGCGGCGCTCCATCAGCGTGCTGGAAATCAACGCGTATCTGAAGGAGCTTTCCCAGTTCGTTCGCGGCGAGCTGAACCTGCGCACGCGGGAATTCGGAATTCAGGTCGTCTCCTTTGAGGTGAACGCCATCAGCGTGGACGAGCGCAGGCTGGAGCCCCAGTCGGCGGCTTCGCGCGAGTTCTGTTCCGGCTGCGGCGCGCAGCTCTCCCCCAGTGCGTCCTTTTGCCCGGGCTGCGGAAAGCGCATTCGCCGCTGCCGCCGGTGCGGCGCGCTTCTGCCCGCGTCGGACGCGAACTTCTGCCATCATTGCGGCAATCAACTGCCGACTCAGGAGGGATAATTCATGAAATCGAGCACAGCTACCGGACTTGGAAGGTTCAAAACTTCTGCTTTGAAATATCTGGGATGGTTTCTCGCCTTTGACGGTGTATGTCTGCTGATTAACAGCATTGCAAACTGCGGAAGTTCCGGCGATGAGGCGCTTTGCAATGGATTTTTGATTGGAGGAATTTTCGCTCTCGGCATCGGCGTCGCTTGCCTTCTCAGCCATCGCCGTTCGTCCCGCCTGCTGGCAGACTTCCGGAAGTACAACGCCATTCTGGCTTCCGACCCCGTGAAGACGATCTACCGCATCGCGGAGATGACGGGCGAAACGGCTGAGACGGTTCGCATTAAGGTGAACCGGATGATCGAGAAGAACTATTTCGTGAACGCATACATCGACCAGAGCGGCAAAATCGTGCTGGCCGACAGAGAGCAGATGAATCAGGTCGTAGGCAACAACGACAGCCGGAAGGATTTCGTCACCATTGCCTGCCCCAGCTGCGGCGGCGTGAACCGGCTGGCAAAGGGGCAGATTGGCAAGTGCGAGTTCTGCGGCGCGTACATCAGCGACAAAACCTGAGTGGTTTTCCCCGTGTCTCCCGTTAACCATTTCAATAATAATTATGGAGGTGTCACCCATGAAAAAGCGAATCTGCACACTGCTCCTGGTTCTCGCGCTGCTGCTTTCCAGCGCCGCACTCGGTGAAAAGGAATCCTTCACCATTTCCTCTCAGAGCTACCCCGTTCCCAATCCGATGAACGCCTGGCAGCAATTAGGGAATAACGCGCGTTTCAAACTGATCGAGCATGGCGAACTTGATGCGGGCAACCTGCGCGGCAATGCCTACACCATCCGTTATGTCGGTAGTGACGGGGAATTTAAGGCCAAGGTTGAAGAAGCGCCGTACATAATCTTTCATCAGCAGTATGTCGCGCTTAAAAATCTGCTTGGCATCGAAATCGAGAACAAAACCGTATCTGTGAACGGCACAGACGCAGAGCTGTACGTTTATCCGAATGGCGGCCGGGTACTGTACGCCGCCTTTCTTCCCGACACAGAGCCGCTGATGCTCATTGAAAGCAACTGCGGACTTATACTGGATGAAGCCGTTGAAAAAGAAAGCGACTTCGTTGTCTCTGAGATCTCGCCCACTGCGACTCCCGCTCCGAAGCCCGCAAAGAAGTCCAAAGCTTATCCGCCCGCGTTCGGAAAAAGTGGCACAATCGGCTTTATGGGGCAAACTTTAGTAACCTTTAATTATTCCGGCACCAATTTGGACGTTGCGGACTATATCATGGCGCTAACCGATGCCGGTTATAAAATGATAGAGCAAAAAGTCGATGACAGCAGTATTACCATGACATTCCGCAACGATGAGGAAGACATTGAGTTGGAGATTCATCAAATACTTTCCAGCTTTAGCAGCTCCTCCACCATTTTGATTACGTATTTTTACGTCTGCCCGAGCGGTGAGATCATAGACGGAAAAATCGTTACGAAGCCCTCCGCATCATCGGGTTCCAACGGAACCTCGATGGCTAAAGCGACCGCTTCACCCACGACAAAAGCAGCGTCCAAAGCGCCGGTTATCACTGCGCCCAATACCGCCCTTCGCTGCAGCTATTGCAACGGCACGAAAACCTGCCCCGTCTGCTACGGTCGAAGGAGATATTACATATCCGGCTACGGTGTTGGACAAGGCAGTTACGTAAACTGTGCCGGCTGTAACGGCAGCGGACGCTGCTCCTACTGCCGATAGATGCATCTTTCAGGGGGTTCCCGGGCGGGAGCCCCTTTTCTTTTGCCCGTTTGGAACAGTTTTCCTGTCCGCGCTTGATTGTATGGCGAAAATCGTTTATAATAGGCAGGCGAACGCAGGAAACGGGCAGAGAAGAGGAGCACACATGAGCAACAAACGATTTCACGGCGTAATGCCGGCGCTGTACACGCCGATTACGGACGAGAACGAGCTGAAGGTGGACGAGACCCGCGCGCTTCTGGAAAAGGAGCTGGCCGCGGGCGTTCACGGATTTTATCTGTGCGGCGCGACCGGCGAGGGCCCGCTGCTTCCCGAAAGACGCGCATGCGCATGGCAGAGGTCGCGAAGGAGCAGGTCGGCGGGCGCACGGCGCTGATCGACCACGTAGGCGCGTGCGACGTGAAGAGCGCCATCCGTCTCGCGCGTCACGCCGAGGAGGTTGGCATGGACGCCATTTCCTCCGTTCCGCCGACGTTCTTTGTGAACTACGACGAGGACGCGGTGTTCCGCTATTACAAGCAGCTTTCCGAAAGCTGCAATCTTCCCCTGCTCGTATACGCCAACGCGATGTTCAGGCAGGGCGACATTGTGAAGTTTATCGATCGCGTGATGCAGCTGCCCACGGTCATCGGTCTCAAGTTCACGCGGTACAACTATTACGAGATGCGCCGCATCGTGGAGCTGAACGGCGGCGACATCAACGTGATCAACGGGCCGGACGAGATGCTGATCTGCGGTCTGACGATGGGCGCGGACGGCGGCATCGGCTCCACCTACAACATGATGGGCCCCGCCTTCGTGAAGCTGTACAACGCCTTCACGGGGGGACGGTTTGAGGACGCGCGCCAGCTTCAGTTCCGCATCAACCGCTGCATCGAAATCATGCTGCGCCACGACGGCTGCATGAAGCAGGTGCTGTCCGAGGGCGGCATCGACGTGAGCAAGCCCGCATTCCCGGGTCGCGTGTACACGCGCGAGGAAATGCGCGGCATCATGGACGAGCTGAACCGCGTCGGCTATCAGGAGCTGACCTGACACGGAATTTCCCTTGACATTGGCAGGGAAATTCTATAAAATAGTATGCGATGATCTGAAATGAAATCCAGGAGGTGTCCATATGTATAAGGAAAAAATCGAAGAGGCAAAATCCAAGATGGAGAAAACGCTGGTCGCGCTGAAGAAGGATTTCTCGACGCTGCGCGCCGGCCGCGCGAACCCCCAGATTCTGGACAAGATCACCGTTGATTATTACGGAACGCCCACCCCGCTGAGCGGCGTGGCGAATATTTCCTCTCCCGAACCGCGCATGCTCGTCATCTCCCCCTGGGAAGCGAAAATGATCGGCCCCATCGAGAAGGAAATTCAGAAGTCCGATCTGGGCATCAACCCCTCCAACGACGGCCGCGTGATTCGTCTGGTCGTGCCGGAGCTCACCGAGGAGCGCCGTAAGGATCTGTGCAAGCAGGTCAAGAAGGCCGCCGAGGAAAGCAAGGTCGCGATGCGCAACGTGCGCCGCGAGACGATGGACGCGTTCAAGAAAATGAAGAAGGATTCTGTGATCACCGAGGACGAGCAGAAGACCGCCGAAACCCAGCTGCAGAAGGTTGTGGACGAGGCCATCAAGAACGTGGACAAGATTGCCGCCGAGAAAGAGAAAGAGATCATGGCCGTATGACGCGCCCGGTTCTGGGGCTTCCGCTGGAGGACGCCCTCGCGGCGCTTGCGGCGGATCCCCGACAAATTACCATTACGGAAATCAGCGCGCCGCGGGGAGAAGCACCCCGCGGCACGTTGCGCGTAGTAGCGGTGCGCGATGACGGCAGCACGCTCGTCGCCGCGCGCTTTCCGGATCATATCGCGGAGGAAATCATTGAAGAGAATTGACTGGGCGCAGCTTGCGTCCCTTCTGAAGGCTCGCCGCTTTTCGCGCGAGGAGCCACCCGCGCCGGAGAAGCGTCCCCGGCACATCGCATTCATCATGGACGGCAACGGCCGCTGGGCGCAGAAGCGCGGTCTGCCTCGCTCGGCCGGGCACGCCGCGGGCACGGAGGCGCTGCGCGCCATCATTCGCGCCTGCGACGATTTGAAAATCGAATACATGAGCATCTACGCCTTTTCCACGGAGAACTGGAATCGCCCGGTGGATGAGGTGAGCACGCTGATGAATCTGATTCTGCGCTATTTCGTTTCCGAAATTGACGAGCTGGACGAGAAGGGCGTGCGCATTCGTATTCTCGGCGACATGCGCGCGTTCCCCATCGAGCAGCGGCAGGCGCTGGAACAGGCGCAAGTTCGCACGGCGCACAACGACGGACTGAAGCTCAACATTGCCCTGAACTACGGCGGCCGTGCCGAGCTGGTGCGCGCCGCGCAGAAGCTGGGCGAGCAATGCGCGCGCGGCGAAACGCAGCCGGATGCCATCGACGCCGACGCCATTTCGGCGCAGCTGTATACCGCGGGGCAGCCGGACGTAGACCTTTTGATCCGCACGGGCGGCGAGGAGCGGCTTTCCAACTTCCTTTTGTGGCAGACGTGGTACGCCGAAATCATCTTCGATTCCACGTACTGGCCGGACTTTGACCGGGCGCGGCTGATTCACGATCTGAATATTTTCGCGTCGCGCGACCGGCGATTCGGGCGGGTGAAGCGCGCATGATTCGAAACGTTGCCATTCTGGGCGCGACCGGCTCCATCGGCACGCAGACGCTGCACATCCTCGCGCGCTACCCCGACCGTTTCTCCGCCTGCTGTCTCTGCGCGCGCTCCAACGCGGAGGGGCTGTTCCAGCTGGCGCGAACGTTCCGTCCGCGCACCTGCGGGCTGGTCGTCGAACCGAAAGAGATTCCGGACGATCTGCGCGGCATCGAGTGGTTCTTCGGCGAGGATTCCGCGTCTCGGGCGCTCGCGGTCTCCGGCGCGGACGACGCGCTGTGCGCCGTGGTGGGCATCGCGGGACTGGACGCGGTGCTGACGGCGCTGGACACCTGCGAGCGCGTGCTGCTGGCCAACAAGGAAGCGCTGGTCACCGGCGGGCATCTGGTAACGGAAAAGGCGAAACGCCTGCACCGCGCGCTGCTGCCCGTGGACAGCGAGCACAGCGCCATCTATCAATGCCTGCAGGCGGCGCGCGGCAACGTGCCGTCCCGGCTGATTCTCACCTGCTCCGGCGGCGCGCTGCGCGAATTCCCGCGCGAGCAGCTGGCGAACGCGACGGTGAGCGACGTTCTGAAGCATCCCACGTGGCGCATGGGCAGCAAGATCACTGTGGACTGCGCCACGCTGATGAACAAGGGGCTGGAAGTCATCGAGGCCTACCACCTGTTTGGGCTTCCGGAGGAAAAAATCGAGGTCGTCATACACCCGCAGAGCGTCATACATTCCATGGTGGAGTTTGCCGACGGCGCGGTGCTGGCGCAGCTTGGCGCGCCGGACATGCGCGTGCCCATCGGTTACGCGCTGGGCGAGCCCGACCGGCTGGCCTTCGGCGGCGAGCGGCTGGACTTCACGCGCATGGGCGCGCTAACCTTCGCTTCTCCGGACACGGAGCGTTTTCCCTGTCTGGCCTACGCCCGCGAAGCGCTTCGGCTCGGCGGCAGCGCGCCGGTCGTGCTGAACGGCGCGAACGAGGAAGCCGTGGCGGCGTTCCTGCGAGGTGAGGCGAAATTCGGACAAATTCCGCTCATTGTGCGGTATGCGCTCGATCACGCGGAACTTAAACCCATTTCGTGCGCCCAAGAGGTGTACGAGGCGGATGCGCGCGCCCGTTTGCTTGCGCGCGCGTGCCTTAGGCATTTGTAATCGGAGGCGTTCATGATCAATCTGCTTTATATCCTGCTGGCGCTGGTGCTGCTGGGCGTCATCGTCACCGTTCACGAGTTCGGGCACTATCTCGTCGGACGCGCCTGCGGCATCGGCGTAATCGAGTTTTCCGTGGGCATGGGGCCGAAGCTGTTCGGCTGGGAGCGCAAGGGCATTAAGTACTCGCTCCGGCTGCTTCCGCTGGGCGGCTATTGCAGCTTTGTCGGCGAGGACGAAAATTCGGACAATCCGCACGCGATGAACAATCAGCCCGTCTGGAAGCGCATGCTGACGGTGCTGGCCGGGCCCGCGGTCAACCTGCTGCTGGCCGTGATCGTCGCGACCGGGCTGATCGCCGGCGGCGTCATTGTGAATCCCTTTGAGGTCGACAGCCAGCCGGTTCTTTTGTCCGTCGTGGAAAATTCCGCCGCGGCGGAAGCCGGACTTCTGCCCGGCGACACGATCGCCGCGATTGACGGCGAAGCCATCTCCTGCGACAGCGCCGGTATGGAGCGCGCGCGGGAAATCATCGGCGCAACGCCGGCGGGCGGTACGCTGACGCTGACCGTGAAGCGCGGCGGGGAAACGCTCGACGTTACCCTTTCCCCCCGGTATTCCGAGGAGGACGGACGCACGATGATCGGCGTCTCGTTCCAGTCGTTCTATCGTTCCTACGACCTGAACGTGTTCGAAGCGATTCCGGAGGCGTTCAAGCTGACATGGCGCGTGGTCGTGGAGACGGTGAAATTCCTGAAGAACCTGCTGGTCGGCCTGTTTACAGTAGTACCCGCCGGCGCGGCGGTCACAATGGTTGACGTGTTCAACCAGAAGGACTTTAACAGTTTCCTGCTGGACAACCCGCCCGCCGGCTGGAGTCTGGTACGGGAGGGGTCGAACGCGGCCTCCACCAGCCTGATGAGCGTCAAGGACGGCAAGCTCAATCTGGAGCTCAAGGACACCGACGGCAAGGGGGGCAACAACTATCACACCCTGACCCGTACCTTTGACCCTGTCACGGGCGACGCGGTGATCGATTTATCGTTCACCACCAACTTTGGAAGCGATGCAGAGGCGCCGGATAACGGCGCAAGCTACCGTTGGTTTGGCATCCCGGGATACTTCTACCTGCAGGTGGTCAACGCCCACATGAAGGATAAGCTTATACGGGTCTATTCCTGGGAGGACGAGCCTGCCAACGGCGTGCAGGCCTTCTACATCAAGGCGGCCGACGGCGGCAGCTACCACATGACCGCCAGTGTCAATCCGGTCACCCATGTGTGCTCCTTTGTGTTTACCGACGGAAACGGCGCAAATGTGACCCGCTACGACCCCAAAACTTACCAGCCCGCGACCGAGACCAGCTATGTGCTAAAGCCTGCGGCAGACGGTGCGCAGATACCGACCTCAATCGGCAATCTGTTTTTCAGCAGCAAAGCAAATGCGAAGAGCGGAAAATTCAACATAGATATCCAATCGGTGGGACTCAAGACGCTGGAAAGCGACCTGCCGGATGGTTATTTTATTCAGGAGAATTTCAACGGGAGCGAAATGCCGCTGGACTGGACCCTTTCCCCTGCGCTGGCCAACAGTGTTAGTGTGACTGACGGTCGGCTTACTCTGCAATACAGCAAAGACAGTACAGAGGCAACCGTCGGCAAAGGCGGATTTTCCGCGGCCGGCGAAAATGTGGTGCTGGAGTTTGTATTCAATAAGGGAGCCAAGGACGACAATACAGAATCCGGCCGTTACGGCGACTGGTTCACAGTGCCGGGCCTGATGACCTTCCAGTACAACGACGATACCTTAAACATCCGCGGGACGGACAACAAAAACCGCATCACCTATGGAAGCGACATCAAATTTGAAACCGACTATAAGCTGGTTGCCAACATCAATACAAAGACAAGACGGGTGGATATTAATATATACGATGTGCAGACCGGCGCTTGGGTCAAGCCGTGGTCGTGGACACACGACGGTACCCCGACGTTATATAACGACGCAAGCGACCAGGAGCGTGAGGAGCTGCATTACCTGCAGGCGGACGGCGCGGCGGACACGCCTCTGACCTCATTGTCGTTTATGACTCTGGCCAAAACGATGCTGTTTACCCAGCTTACCATCGACTCCGTTAAGCTCTATATCCCGCAGGCGCCGGTGGTGGATTCGCTGACAGTGACCGGTATGACCGGCAGCACGGGCCGCATCGGGGACGAGCTTCGGGCTGAGGCCGTCATCTCCGACGCGGACGGCGACCCGCTGGGACAGGCGAGCTATCAATGGTATCGCAGCGCCAACGGACAGGAGCCCTGGACCAAAATTGAGGGTGCTGACGGACAAACCTATTTCTGCACCAACGACGATCTGAACCAATACATACGCGCAGGTGTTACGCCGGTATCTACCATGGAGCCGACGCACGGGCAGGAGGCGTTTTCCGATCCGGTCGGTCCGGTCGAACAGGGCGATATTCGTCCAGTCGCCGGCACGGTGACCATTGAGGGCGCGGTATTTGTCAATAACACCCTGACTGCGAAATATGACTTTTTCTCCCCTGCCGGAAAGGAAGAGGGAACCAGCAGCTACTCGTGGGAGATAGCCGACAGCGAGGATGGAAGCTATACAGCCGTAGCAAACACGCGGCAGTACACGCCGCAGGCCGCGGATGAAAGCAGGTGGCTGCGCGTGAGCGTCACGCCGGTTGATGAGGACGGTCTGGCGGGCGAACCCAAAACCTCCGTCCCTGTTCTGATCAGCGGTGAGTACCAGACCTTCTATGTTGCGACAAACGGCAGCGATGAGAACGACGGTTCACTGGAAGCGCCGTTCGCCACCATCGAGCACGCGCGGGATGTGGTTCGTTCGCTCGATAAAAAACAGCCTGTCAAGGTAATGCTGCGCGGCGGTGTTTACCGTATCAGCAATAAAATCCTGTTTGACTCGCGCGACAGCGGAACCGAGGAGTGTCCGATTACCTATTGCGCTTACGGGGACGAGACGGTGACCTTTAGCGGTTCAACAAAGCTTGACGTGGCAAAGGCCGTTAAAGTGACCGATCCTGCTATTTTAGACCGGGTGATTGATGAAAACGCGCGTGAAAAGCTGATGATGATTGACCTGGGTGCGCAGGGGATTGACAGCATCGAGGCGATCAAGGACGGTTACGGTGATGGCTACTGGAACAGCTATCCGGAAATGAGCGTGTTCTATGATGGCTTGGAACTGACTCCGGCAAGGTGGCCGAATGACGGCTTCCTGCGGGTTAACAAGGTGGATGTCGACAGCGACAACTTTAAAACCGCACCCTTTACCCTGCACTATGAGGATACGGAAAACCGTGCCAGACAATGGTCGAAGGAGGCGCTCGCCAATCTCTACATCGGCGACCGTAATTCGTTCTCCTTCCAGGCGCACCAGGTTGCTTCGGTGGATGCGGATAACAACAGCATAACCTCCAAAGCCGGGTCGAACTACATCGTTGAGCCGCGCTGCATGTTCTACTTCTTCAACCTGTGCATCGACTCTGGCGCCCTGATG
>ERZ827168.2252-NODE-2252-length-23321-cov-8.635090_pt1 | contig 23321 bp, 25 predicted proteins | sample MGYA00519868_ERZ827168 | MGnify/ENA primary metagenome ERZ827168 (study PRJEB31778, sample SAMEA3449271) | human gut metagenome | biome: human gut; feature: human-associated habitat; material: faeces | place: United Kingdom | collected 2010/2012 ...
TATTGATTCAAAAGCTTTCATGGTTGCGTTTGCACAAATCCGTACAAAGAATTTTACAGCATCTTGTTGCAAATACAACAATATCTTCAAAGTCACAAAAGCAATACAATACGATGTTAGTAAAATTTCACCCCCTATTACTTTTAAAAATCCTCAGAATATTCCAAATATAGGTTGGAGTTTTTCAAGTATTTATGATGCTGTTTACAACATATGTACCATAGCTATGTTTTATTTACAAAAAAATACAACTGCAAAACCGCTCTCTCATGAATTACAAATAACAACTCAAGATATTATGAATGCTTTAGTGCAAGCAACCCAAAATTCTTTAACAGAACAAGAAGTCAAAGAAATTAAAGAGATTTACCCAATCATCTTCGAAATGTATAAAATTATGGACGATTCAAATAAATTAAAATCCCTGCTGAATCTTTAAAATAAAATCAAGTCATGAAAACAGTCCTGAAATAGCATTCAATTCAATACAGATCCTATATTTCCGTTATGCAAAATCCTTATTTAAAAGAAACTGCTTGGGATTGGCCGATAGATCCAGTTGGCTTAAGATATACGCTTAATAAAGTGTACGATCGATATAAATGCCCAATTATGATTACTGAAAATGGAATAGGTTGTGTTGATGAACTAACAAGTGACTTTAAAGTACATGATGACTATCGTATAGATTATCTAAGAGATCATGTAGCTGAGATGGGCAAGGCAATCGATGATGGCGTTAATCTAATTGGATATATGATGTGGGGGTGCATTGATCTAGTTAGCGTATCAACTGGCGAAATGAAAAAACGTTATGGCTTCATTTATGTAGATGTAGATGATAAAGGATGTGGAACGTTCAACCGATATCGCAAGGATTCTTTTTACTGGTATAAGAAAGTAATAGAAAGTAACGGTGAAGATTTAGCCTAATACATAATTTAAGAATAGCTTTGGTACTAATAATGCCGAAGCTATTTTTATATATTAATAAATTTAATGCGTCGGCCATAAAGCCCAAATTTAGGGTATATGGCCGACTATTAATTTGTGTACTATGAAAAGAGTCTGTTATAAGTAACGACTACTTGTGTTCAAAATTTATGGTTGACTATGGATTTTATTTATTCTTCTCAATCTTACTCAATGTTTTATGAATAGTATCAATGGTTCTAGTTGAGTTATCTTGATCTCTAAGCATCGATGTAACAAATAAAGCATTAATAATACAATATTGAGATACTCTAGAAGGCATAGACTCTGATCTATAAGTTAGTTCATCGGTAGCAGATTGTAATAAGATATTAGCTGACTTAGCAATAGGAGATATAGGATTAGAAGATATCGCTATAACAGGAACCTTATTTTCAAGACAAATATTCTCTATTTCTATAGCACCAGAAGTTTTTCCTGAGTGAGAAATGATAATTGCAACATCTTCTTTTGATAATAGAGAAGCTGCCATAGTTTGCATATCGTAGTCACAATTATAGATACACTTAAAAGGTGATCTCATAAATAAATGATAGGCATCAAAGGCCATAACATTAGAGCCACCTAGTCCAAAGAAAGCAACTTGTCTAGCTGTTGTAATATAATCAACAGCTTTTTTAAATGTCTTAGAATCAATTAGCTCTATTGTGTTGTTTATAGAACGCTTGCTAGATTCGCAAATCTTCTTGGCAATAGTAGAATCATCATCTTTTGTGTTCAGTTCTTTCTTTAAAGAAATCTCTGGATCAAAGTCTTCTGTTAATAAGGCAATCTTAAAATCAGTGAAGCCATCATAGCCTAACATTTTAGTGAATTTAAAGAAAGTTGAATCGGCAACACCAATGGCGCTAGAAATTTGACTAATAGTAGAATGTGATACGACTTTAATGTTGTTAGAAATATAATCAGCAATCTTTTTTTCGGTATCGTTTAAAGAAGGATATACTGAGTTAATTCGTGTCGTATATGACAGTGATTTTGTTTTTTTCATAAATTATTATTCCTTTAACAATTCTATTATTGCCTATTTTAAAGGGTTTTTAAATACTTTTTTGTTAAAAAGAAAAATATTTTTTATTTAGTGTTGCAAAAAGAAAAAAATTCGATACAATAAAGGTGTCGGAATTGAAACCGCTTGCAGGAGGAAGATTAAATGATAGATATGACAACGGCTTTAGATGAAAGTAGAATTGATTTTCATCTAAAAGGAACTACTAAAGATGAGATCTTAAAAGAGATAGTAGATATCTTTGATAAGAGTGGTGTTCTTAATGATAAGGAACAATTTCTAAAAGATGTTTATGAAAGAGAAAAAGAGGGTTCAACTGGAATGGTTAACAATTTATGTATTCCTCATGGCAAATCTGATGGTGTAAACAAATCTTGTATAGCAGTTTGTAGAAGTGATAAGTTGATTCCTTGGGAATCAATTGATAATCAGCCAGTTAACGTATTTGTAATGATGGCTATCGCTAATAAAGATAAAGCAGAACTAGTTAAGGTGCTATCTCGTGTAGCGATGAAACTTTGTGATCAAAGTATAGTAGAGACCTTAAAGACTACAGAAGATAAGGAAGTAGTCATAAACATATTCAGTAAAGAATAGAAAGGAGAAAAGATGAATATTGTAGGTATTTCTGCATGTCCAGCAGGAATTGCACATACCTATATGTGCAGGGAAGTGTTGATACAAGCAGCTGAGCAAAGAGGACATAGTTGCAAAATTGAGACACAAGGTACTATCGGCGTTGAGTTTGAATTAACACCGGAAGATATTAAAAATGCTGATGTTGTTGTCTTAGCAGCTGATGTAAGAGTTTCTGGAGAAGAAAGGTTTGAGGGGAAGCCAATTGTTAGGATTGGCACTGCAAAAGTAATTTCTAATCCATTAGGATTTATCGCTAAGCTTGAAAAGGCAATGGAAAGTAAGTTAAAGAAATAATTTTCGAAGGGGGTTTATATGAAAAAGTTCGAAATTAAAAAACATGTTATGACAGCAATTGGTTACATGATTCCGCTTGTTGTCGCTGCTGGTCTAAGTATGGCTCTTGGTCAAGTAATTGATCCAAACGTTAGACAAGCTACTGAAGGATTAGGTTTCTACCTATATAGTATTGGTGGATTTGGTATGAACCTAGTTGTTCCTGTTATCGCTGCTGGTACTGCATACTCAATTTGTGGAAGACTAGGCATTGCGCCTGGTATCATCATGGGCTTTGTATGTACAAGCATTAAATCAGGATTTATTGGTGGTATCGTTGGTGGCTTCTTAATTGGTTACTTCGTATTATTCTTACAAAAGTACCTAGCTCCTCATACTCCAGCTTGGATGAAAGGTTTATTACCTGTAATGATTATCCCATTCTTAACAACTGTTGTATGTTGCTTATTGATGTACTATGTTCTAGGTATTCCATTCGCATGGATTATTAATTCATTACAAGGTTGGTTAGCTAGCATGAGTAACGGTTCTAAGTTTGTCTTTGGTGCAATCGTTGGTGCAATGGCATGTTTCGACTTTGGTGGTCCTATCAACAAGACAGCTTCTACTTTCGTAAATGGTCTATTAGCTGATGGTGTATATGGTCCAGAATCAATTAAGTTCTTAGGTTCTATGGTTCCTCCATTTGGTATCGCAGTTGCATGCCTATTACAACCTAAGAAGTTCACAAGTGCTGAAAAAGAACAATTAAAGGCTGCAGTTCCAATGGGAATTTGTATGATTACTGAAGGTGTCATCCCAATTGCTGCTAGAGACTTAGTAAGAGTTGTTATCGCTTGTTGTATCGGTAGTGCTATCGGTGGTGGTCTATGTATGATATGGGGAACTGAAGCTCCAGTAGTACATGGTGGTATGTTAACAGTTCCACTATTCACAAACCCAGGCATGTTCTGTTTAGCTCTTGCGATTGGTTCAGTAATCACTGGTGTAGTTCTTGCAATTATTAAAAAGCCAGTTACAGAAGCTGATGAAAAAGCAGGTCTTGTAAATCTTGGTTCAGCTGATGTTGATGATTCTGATGATTTAGTTATCGAATAGGAGAAAAGCATATGTTGGTAAGTATGAAATATCTTTTGGACAAGGCAAAAGATGCAGACTTCGCTGTTGGTGCGTTCAACGCTACTGAGTTAGCTCTTGTTAGGTCAGTAGTTGAACAAGCTGAAGAAAGTGATTCTCCAGCTATCATCGAAGCTTCTGCAGGTGAATTTGAATTTGTTACGAAAGATTTCTATAAATATGTAATTGAAAGATGCAAGGATTCTAGGGTGCCATTTGCGTTACACCTAGACCATGGTCATACAGTTGAAGAGTGTGTTAGAGCAATTCAAGCTGGTTTCACTAGTGTAATGATTGATGGTTCTACTCTTTCTTATGAAGAAAATGTTGCTTTGACTAAGAAGGTAGTAGAAATTGCTCGTGCAGCTGGTGTTACAGTTGAAGGTGAAATCGGTACTATTGGTGCTATTGGTAATTCTGATGAAGGTGGTGTAACTAATATCACTTATACTCGTCCCGAGGATGTAGTGGACTTTGTAGAAAAGACTGGTGTAGACTGTTTGGCTATCGCTATTGGTACAGCACATGGTATTTATCCTAAGGGCTATACTCCAAAGTTACAACTTGAATTATTAGAAGAAATTAAGAAGATTGCTCCTGTACCTCTTGTATTACATGGTGGTTCTAATAATCCAGATGATGAAATTGCTAAGGCTTGTAAGATTGGTATTGCCAAAGTAAATATTTCAAGTGATATCAAGTATGCATATTTCAAGAAGTTAGATGAAGTATATAAAGAAACAGGTGGCTTTGTTCCTGCTAAAGTAATGGGACCAGCTATTGTTGATACTAAGGCAGTAGTTAAGAATAAAATGGAGTTGTTTAATTCTGTAGGCAAGGCAAGCTTATATAGATAAGGTGGTATTTTATGGAAGATTTTGTGTTTACATATGTAACTCAAGTAATATTTGGGAAAGACGGAGTATCTAAACTAGCAAAGAAGATTAGAGAAAATAGTCCTAATGCTAAGAAGGTAATGATTGTCTACGGCTCTGATCGTATTAAAACTAGTGGCTTATTTAATAAGGTTGTAGACAATCTTAAGTCAGCAGAAATTGATTATGTAGAGTTAGGTGGTGTTAAACCTAATCCTCGATTAAGTAAAGTATATGAAGGTATTGAAATCTGCAAGAAACAGCCTATTGATTTCATTGTAGCTATCGGTGGTGGCAGTGTAATTGACACTGCCAAGGCCGTTGGCTGTGGTGCAAAATACAATGGTGATGTATGGGATTTCTTTAATGGCAAAGCTCCTAGAGATACAATCAAAGTATGTTCAATTTTAACTATTCCTGCAGCAGGAAGCGAAACTAGTTTAAGCTGTGTAGTAACTAATGAAGAAGGATGGTTAAAGAAGAGCATTAATAATGATGCGATTAGACCTGTGTTTGCGATACTAGATCCAGAACTAACATATTCTTTACCTAAATATCAAATTGGTGCTGGCGTCTTCGATATGTTGTCTCATGTTATGGAAAGATATTTCACTAATACTGAACATGTTGATTTAACTGATAGGATGTGTGAAGCGGTCATGAAGACTATTATCAACTATGGTCCAAAGACTTATGCTGAACCCGATAATTATCAATATCGTTCTGAGATTATGTGGGCTGGTTCTATTGCACACAATGGTTTATTAAATACTGGTCGTGAACAGGATTGGGCAAGTCATAGAATTGGTATGGAATTAAGTGGTATTTATGATACAACCCATGGAGCATCACTTGCTATTATCACTCCACATTGGATGGAATATGTTTATAAGCATAATATTGATCGTTTTGTTCAATGGGCTGAAAATGTATGGGATGTTAAATTGTCTCATGACGATAAGGATGCTATTGTTAAGGAAGGTATTAATAGATTAGTTGCTTGGTCTAAGTCAATTGGCATGCCTACAACATTATCTGAAGCGAATATTCCGTTTGATAGATTCGAGGAAATGGCAGATAAGTGTACAACACAAGATAAGGTTCCTGTAGGTCACTTTGTTCCTATGTATAAAAAGGATGTAATGGCCATCTACGAATTAAGTAAATAGGTAATATAATCAAGCATGTATAATCGTGCTTGATTTTAATTTTGAGGTATTTATGGAATTAAAAAGTAGAAAAATGAGAGAATTAGCACCAGAACTTGATCCCTTAAGAATTGGTACTGGTTGGAAGAAGGAAGATTTAGACAAACCACAAATTTTTATTGAATCTACATTTGGTGATAGTCATCCAGGCAGTGGCCATTTGGATAAGTTGGTTGAAGAAGTTAGAAATGGTGTATATGAAGCTGGTGGCTTTGGTGCAAGATATTTTGTCACAGATATTTGTGATGGTGAAAGTCAAGGTACGGATGGCATTAACTATAGTTTAGCTAGTAGAGAAATGATAGCTAATATGATTGAAATACAAGGCAATGCGACTGTTTTTGATGGTGCTGTTTATTTAGCAAGTTGTGATAAGGGTCTACCAGGAAATATGATTGGTATGTTAAGAGTGAATGTACCATCTATTATCGTACCTGGTGGCACCATGAAAGCTGGCCCTAAAATGTTAACACTTGAACAGCTTGGCATGTATAGTGCAAGGTATCAAAGAAATGAAATATCTAAGGAAGAATTAGATTGGGCTAAGTGTAATGCTTGTCCAAGTTGTGGTGCTTGCAGTTTTATTGGCACCGCTTCTAGCATGCAAATAATGGCTGAAAGCTTAGGCTTAGCATTACCCGGTAGTGCACTTATGCCAAGTGATAGTCCTGACTTACTAGAATATGCTAAGAAAGCAGGTGAACGAGTTGTTGAAATGGCTTATGAAGACAATATGAAACCAAGCGATATACTTACTTTAAAGAGCTTTGAGAATGCAATCATGGTTCATGCTGCTATTTCAGGTAGTACAAATTGCTTATTGCATATTCCTGCAATTGCTCATGAATTAGGCATTGAATTAGATGCAGATACTTTTGATAGATTACATCGTAGTGCTAAATACTTATTAGATATAAGACCTAGTGGTAAATGGCCTGCTGAAGTTTTCTATTATGCAGGTGGTGTTCCAGCTATTATGGAAGAAATTAAAGATTGTCTTCATTTGGATGTTATGACTGTTACTGGAAAAACTTTAGGTGAGAATCTGGAAGAATTAAGAAATAATGGTTTCTATGATAGATGTAATAAGTGGTTAGAGGATTTCGGTAAGAGAAACAATGTTGAAATCAAGAAAGAAGATGTTATTCATACTATTGGTACTGACGGTTCTATTGCTATATTAAAGGGCAATCTAGCACCTGAGGGAGCCGTTATTAAGCATACTGCTTGTCCGAAAGAAATGTTTGTAGCCAAGTTAAACGCAAGAGTCTTTGATAGCGAAGAAGAGTGCCTTGATGCAGTATTACATCATAAGATAAACAAGGGCGATGCAGTGTTTATAAGATACGAGGGTCCAAAGGGCTCTGGCATGCCTGAAATGTTTTATACATCGGAGGCAATTAGTTCTGATAAAGAACTAGGAAGAAGTATTGCGTTAATTACTGATGGTAGATTCTCAGGTGCTTCAACAGGTCCAGTTATTGGACACTGTAGTCCTGAGGCTCAAAGTGGTGGTCCAATCGCTTTGGTTGAAGATGGCGATATCATTGAAATTAATGTTCCTTTAAGAAAACTAAATGTAGTTGGTATTAAGGGAAAAGAGATGCCAATAGAAGAAGTAAATAAAGTGTTAGAAAAGCGTAAACAAAGTTGGGCTCCTAAATCACCTAAGTATAAAACAGGTGTCTTAAGGATGTTCGCAAGACATGCAGTAAGTCCAATGAAAGGCGCTTATCTAGAATATGATGATTAGTTATAAGAGAGTCTAGTTTATTCTAGATTCTTTTTAAATTCAAAAGTAAAACTTATTGACATAGCTTGCTTGGTTGCTGGCTATAAAAACAATTTTATTTGACTAAACTAAGAAATTTATAATTATTTAGTCGAATATTAGACGAATTACAAAGTTTTGATGAATCTTGAGATTGATATTTTTTATAAATAAGATAAGTTCAAAGATAGAAAATAGTCAACAAGTTGTTGACGATTCTATATTGTAACTGATTTTTAAATTCCTTGTGAAAATCAGTTTTTTTACCTGGCAAATACAAGGAAGAACAGTAGAAAGCTCTCTTTTGTGTCAAGAAAAAAACTAACCCCAGGAGCATGAGCATCTCGACTAAGTCTTACTGGTACAGCCAGCTCAGCTTTATTCCACGCAAGTTAGTTTCATATAAATATTGTAATTGTTTCTATTGATATTTTCAAAACAAAATTATCTGACTAAACTATGAAAATTAATTTAATTTAGTAAGGTATTTAGACGGATGTTTAGACGGATGAATTGCGAAAATGCGCATAAACACTGGAGATTTCTGACTTACTAAATTAAAAAAATAAATTTATTTAGACGGATATTTAGACGGATAGTTTAGTTAATTATTAAATTATCAGCATAAGGCTTTTTGTTTACCTTCATTAAGCATAAAAGTTGCCACAATAGGTGAAATGATTTATGATTTATACAATTTATAGGCAATGGGATAATCAAGTTAGGAGTAGTTATGATTGAGCTAACTAAAAGACAAAGAGAAATCCTATGTACACTAATTAAAGCTGATGATTATATGACATTAGATACATTGGCAGAAACTTTTAATGTGTCTAAGAGAACTATTCAAAATGATCTAAACTACATTGAATTAAATAATATTACACTAATAAAGAAACCATCACACGGTATCAAGATTGATGGTGATATAGAAAAATATAAAGAATTAATAAGTGATTCAGAGAATAGATTCTTAGATAAGAACGAGAGAATCGACTATATAATCATTCATCTTTTAAATGATAATAACACAACATATTTAAAGATAGCTGAAGAATTAAGAGTATCAAGACAAACCATCATCAATGATTTTGATATGGTGATAGAGAGACTACATGAATTTAAGTTGAATGTGTTTATCAATAAGAGTACTGGTATTAAGCTAGTTGGAAGTGAAATAAACATCCGTAATGCTTATATTCACTTTGTCTTTAAATATGACTTAAAACATACTGGGAGTGATGTTGGCTTTGGTTTATTAAATGAACTAAAAGAAAAAATGAACTTTGACTTTGCTGACTATGACAAGACACTAAACATTGTAGATTACTGTTTGAAACGTATTGATAATAATTGCTTAGTAAACGAAATTGTAAAGTCTGCAACCATCAATGAAGAATATAATTCTATTATTTTGAGGTATGTAAACAATAGAAATGAGAGTCATTATATAGGCAACTTAATTCTAAATGAGAGAGTAAATCAATTAACTAAATTAAGTAGTATCGAAATAGATGAGGAAGCACAAGATATAACAGACTATTTAATTAAATCATTGATGAGATATCAACCTATAGCTGACTTAGAAGGACTTGAATACTTTACATCAGGTTTAATACAACACATTAGATGCGCACTATATCGTATAAGAAACAAGATTGTTGTTAAGAATGAACTTGTTGATCAAATAAGATACACCATGCCTGTTTTATATGCGTTTACTGCTAAGAAATTAAACAAGATGGAAAAGAAATATGGTGTGGAATTTGATGATAGTGAAATATCATTTATCACCATGTATCTGGCTACCATTTATGAGGAAAACAACCATCGTAAAGAATTAAATATCTTGCTTGTATGTTCATATGGAATAGCTTCAAGTGGTATCTTAAAAAGTCGTTTAATTTCTAAAATACCAGGCATTAATATTATTGGCCCAATGGAAGTTAATAAGTATAAGGACTATATCAAAAATAACAACGTAGACATGATTATCACGACTATAAATATCGATTTTGATGAAGTACCTACAGTAGTGATTAAACCATTAATTGATAATAACGATATTCTAGAAATTAACAATAAGATAGATGAACTGTTCTTTGGCAAAATGAGCTATCAATTAGTTAATCAAAATGAAGATGAATATCACAGTTTAAAAGAATACTTAAACAAAGATACTTTAATTATTTGTGAAGGAAACATCTATTGGAGAAATGCCATTAGCTTAGCTGCCAAGCCATTGTTTGATAAGGGTTTAATTAATCAACACTACATTGATGAAATGATAAATGCAGTAGATAAGTATGGTACTTATATGATTCTTACTGAAAACACTGCCTTTGTGCATGCTGGTAAGGAAGACGGTATTAAAAAGAATTGCATTTCAATGATGGCACTTAAACAAAGAATTGACTTTGGTGACAACAATCCTAAGAAAATAAACAACATCGTAGTACTGGGTATTAAGGATCAAAATGAAACAGAACTATTGAATGTTGTTAGTATCTTGGGCAAAGAAGAAAACATTGAATTGTTGAAGAGCGGTGATTTCGATATGGAAACAATACTAGATATGCATAACTAGGGAGGCAATATGGAAGAAATTATAGAGAAAAGTGATATACAAGTAGGTCTACATGCATCTAATTATAAGGAAGCGATATTGTTGGCTAGCTCACCTTTAATTGAAGAGAAAAAGATAACTAAAAGATACGCTGAAATGATGATAGAAAGTTTAGAGACTTTAGGACCATATATTGTACTAATGCCAGGCTTTGCGCTTGCTCATAGTGCACCATGTGAAGAAGTTAAAGAGAACTGCTTAAGCATAGCTATCTTTGATGAAGGAATTGACTTTAAAAGCGACAAAGGACTAGTAAGAGTAGTCATGGTACTGGCATCAACTGATGGAGAATCACATGTTGAAAAGTTATCAAAAATTGCCTCAAAGCTAATGAACGATGATTACTTTATTACTAAGCTAGTTGATTGTACTGATAAGGAAGAAGTTTATAACTTACTAAATAAGTAGGTTACATAAAAAAGAAAGGAGGAAATTAATGAAAGTACCAAAAATACAAACAGTATGTGGTTTTGGATGTGGATCTTCACTAATGCTAAGGATGAACATTGAATCAATTGCCAAAAAGAATAATATTGCGATTGAAGCATTCTGTGGAGACGTTGGTTCTTGTGTATCTAATGAATGCGATGTAATTTTCATTTCAAAAGAACTAGCAGACAGAATCAAAGACCGTGCTAAGGTTCCTGTAGTTGTATTAAACAACTTCATGGACAAGAAGGAAGTTGAAGAAAAAACTTTGGCTTATCTAGACTCATGTAAATAAGAAAATATAGGAGGATTTTTATGAGTATATTAAACTTTATTATTAATGAAATATTTGGACAAGGTGCTATATTCCTAGCATTAATCGCTTGTATCGGTTTGATTATCCAAAAGAAGTCAGCTTCAGAAGTAATCCGTGGTACAGCTATGACCGCAATGGGTTTCTTTATCCTTTCAACAGGTACAGGCCTAATCACAGGAAACTCTATTGATGGTATTGCGACTGCATTTAATACAATCATGCCTACTGCTGCTCAAACCACTAATGTTGATATCGGTGCACAATATGGTACTGAAATTGGTATTGTAATGTTGCTAGCTTTCGCAATTAACTTATTAGTTGCTAGATTTACTAAGTGGAAATCAGTGTTCTTAACTGGTCATATGCTATATTGGTTCCCATTTGTTTTCATCGCTGCTGGTGTTGACGCTGGTTTAACTGGTACTAAGCTTATCGTATTAGCTACAGTATTTACGGCTACATACATGGTTGTTTCTCCAAACTTAATGAGACCATTTGTTAAGCAAGTAACTGGTGATGATTCATTTACTATTGGACACCCAACTACAGTATTATCTGTAATCTCTGGTTTATTAGGTAAGGCTCTTGGTGACAAGAGTAAGTCAACAGAAGACTTAAACATCCCATCTTCTTTAGGTTTCTTAAGAGAAGTATCAATCACAGGTTCTATCGTTATTGCCCTAACATATATCGTAATGGCATTTATCTTAAAGGCTAACGGCTTTGATCCTGCAACTGTATGGGGCTATGCTGGTGGTAAGACTGGTGCCTTCACATACATCTTCACACACGCTATTTACTTTGGTGTTGGTGTAACTGTAATGCTTCAAGGTGTTCGTATGTTAATTTCTGAAATTGTGCCTGCATTTAAGGGTATTGCTGAAAAGGTTGTTCCAGGTGCTATCCCTGCTCTTGACTGCCCAGTTATTTTCGCTTATGCTCCTAATGCTTTAATCATTGGCTTCATTGTTGCGATGATTACTTCAATCTTAACAATCATCTTAACTGCTGGTATGTTCCCAACTGTTATCATCCCATTAACATTCACATGTTTCTTTGAAATCGGTTGTGCTTCTATTATCGGTAACGCAACTGGTGGTGTTAGAGGCTGTATCATTGGTGCTGCAGTATCAGGTATTATCATGGTATTGTTAGTAGGCTTTGGCTCATACTTCTTCAACAACACAATTCAATCTTGGATGCTTGTATATGGTGGACAAGACTTCTCACTATGGGGCATTGTTGAAGGCTTGATTGCTAGATTAATTGCCTAATGGAATTTAAATATGTAAATCAAATTGCCAGTCTTATTGACGAGGTAATTAGAGAAGAAAATGGAAATATGGAAAAGGCTGTTGATGTCTTGTATGAGGCTATCAACAACAAGAAGTCTATCTATACTTTCGGTGCTTCTCATGCTGGTATTATGTCAGAAGAACTTTTCTATAGAGCTGGTGGTCTAATGTTGTTTAATCCCATTTTTGGAAGAGAACTAATGTTAGATACTTCTCCAATTACGATGACTAGTAAGATGGAACAAACACCAGGTTATGGTGAAGCGATTGCTAAATCAAGAGTTGATTTTAAAGAAGATGATGTGTTAATTGTACATTCGGTTTCTGGAAGAAATCCTGTTGGTATTGAAATTGCAAAGCTTGCTAAGGAAAAGGGTGCTAAGGTAATTGTACTAACAAACCTTACATATTCTAAGACAGTTAGTTCTAGGCATCCATCTGGTAAAAAACTTTATGAGTTTGCAGACATTATCATTGATAACCATGGTGTTGTTGGTGATGCTTGTGTAGAGATCAAGGGAGTTAAACAAAAGGTGGCTCCTACATCTAGTGTGATTGCTTGTGTGGTTATGAACTCAATTCTAGCTGCATTAACTCAAAAGTTAGTAGACAATGGAATGGAAAATCCACCTATCTTCTATAGTGCTAATATTGATGGTGGTGCAGAGCTTAACCAAAAGCTATATGAAGAATACAAGGATTCAATTCATTATAAGTTTTAAACAATAAGGTCCACATTGTGGGCCTTATTTAATGGAGATAGAGTTTTGGAGGAATATAGATAAAAAATGCTTATATTTCTCCAAAATACATGTTTTTAAGGTGAATTTGGAGGATTATAGAGCATTTTTGATATTTATGCGCATATGTAAGTTTTTTTGTAATAAAGATTCTTATCAATGCCTAAAATAAAAAAGGTGAGTAAGACGAGCTGTTGTCTCACATCGTCTTACTCTTTATAAAGAAAGTAAAATAATTAAATTCTTAGAAAGGAGGTAGGGTGGTTTAGGAGAAAACAACTAAACCACCCCCTAGAAGTTTGTAAATAATTTAATATATATAGACAATTGTAATTAGAATTTAAACAAGGGAAGCTAGTACCTATTCCCGAACAGTTGGTGATATTAATAAGAAATAAGTACTAGCTTTGTACCTTTATTATACTGCTTCAAAACGGTTTTTAATAGAGACAAATATAAGAAAGTTATATTAATCATCAGCATTCAAATCATCCATTAGCTCTTTAACAGAGGTGAATGGTTTACTTAAATTAATACCATTATGGGCATCTTCGATAGCTTGCTTTGTTTCGGAATTTGGTATTTTTTCATCTTTATTTTCCATATTGTTACACTCCTTGTATTTGTTATTAGTTCAATTAATAGTGATGATATTTTATCACAACTATTTTTGTCTTTTTTTAGTACGCTAGTGGTGCTGGAAAAGAGGGTTCCATTTTAAAAAATTTAAGACAATATTAAAACTCTACAAAAGGGATAAAAAGATACCATTCTGAGCCATTATAAAAAAGTAGTAGAGTGTTGTATGAAATATTATAATCAGTTACCAAAAAAGTGAAACAAAAAGTTAAAGACATAGTTGAGTGTATTGGCTATGACAGAAAAGGATATTGGAAAATTAATAACAGATAATAATCACAAAACAGACACTTTAACATAAAAAATATTTCAAATTATCTTGACATACTGTTATATAAACCATCATCATTAGCATAGGGTGACTGATAAAGTGACTGATCGACACTAAAAGTAATAATACCCTTTATTAGTGGTGGACTAGTAAAGGGCATTATTGATATTAATTGATTACAAGAGTCTTTTATAAATATCTAGAGTAGTATTGATTTGATATGATAACAACCACTTCGCATTATCATATTCAGTGTTCTTAATAACATCTAATAATGGGAGTATATAAATATCAGTTTCTTTAATCGTTCTAAAGATTCTCTCTCTTGATAGTCCCCATGACATCTTAGTTAGTTTGTAGCATCTATCAACTAGTTTAATAAGAGAAGCTTTGGGATTATTGGATATATTGGTATAGTATTCTTTTAACATCGTAGGTCTATTAGAATCATTTACTTTCTCATTAGTTAATAGATTAACTAGTTCCTTTACTTCATCATCAACAGGTAAATCATCAATAGTTTTATAACAGTCTTCGATTACATCATGAAGAAAGGTTGCAGCTATGATGGCATCATCATCGATATTCATCGCTAATAGACGGCATACCATGTTTAAGGGATGAGAAATATAAGGAATATCCGATCTCTTAAGAAATTGATCATCATGTGCTTGTACTGCATATGGCAGAGCCTTAAGAGTATTAACTAATTTATGAGCTTTAGCATATGTTTGGATATAAGTCTTCATATGCTTATAGTCATAGAAAATCTTATCAGTTTCAAAGTCTGGTTTTTCTTCTATTAAATGAGAAACAGACACATCAAATAGTTTAGCCAAATCAATTAGATTATAGACATCAGGAACAGATCTCTTTCCCAAGATGACACTGCTTGATAACTTACATTAAGACTATCAGCTACTTGTTCCTATGTTAGATTTATATTCTTTCTTGCGTTTTTAATTCGATTAGCAATGCTCATAAGATCCTCCCTACAAGACTAATATATTAATTATTGATGTTGATCTCCAACATGTATATATTGTAATTATAAAACAAAACTCAAGCTGTACTTGAGTTTTACAATCTTGCCAATAATTCTGTTGGGGTTAAAGAAGGAACTTTACTTTCTATAAAATCTTTGACATTTCTAGTAACGATAAAATCTACTTTCAATTTTTGTGCTGTTGCACTTTGTATTGCGTCCTCAAAATCTTTCCAATTCATTTGTATTGCTTGTTCTAAAATACCGACATCAAAATCAGCGATTTCAAAAATAAGACATAATTCTTTGTAGACAAGTTCAATTTGATCAGGAGCTAGTTCTTTTCGCATAATATATATCATATTCGCAAACGTAAAAGTAGAAACATACCCAATAGCTTTCTTGGTTTCACATAGTTTCCAAATTAAAGATGAATCATTAACAAACTCTTCACGGTTCATAAGTACATCTAGCAATACATTAGCGTCAATAAGAAGAACCATATTTCTTCATTAACCCTTCTTCTTTTTCTTTATCCAAGTCATAAGATCCATTAATTATTCCAGTTAGGGAATCGGTTAAATAAGATGCAACGGTATCTTTTGGAACTAAACGACCTACTTCCTTACCATTTTTTGTGATAATAATTTCTTGCCCAGACATTACAATACTTAAATATTTTCCAAAATTATTTTGTATATCAGTAGAGGTAACAACTTCAATATTCATAAATCAATCTCCTTTCATATTAGCTAGTTCTATTATACTAAATATTAGCTAATATTTTTTAGTATATCGAAAATTACTTCGTTGTTGATTCTTAACATTAATTTTTGTATCTTAACCTAATTAAAGTTAAGATACATAAAACAAGTTATGATATAAATAAAGTATGAGTAATCGTTTATCATTTTATAATTTATTAACAGAAGAAGAGGAAGAGTTAGTAAAGAACAACACTATAGAAAGAACATACAAGAAAGGTTCTATAGTCTTTAACAACAGTTCATCATGCCTTGGACTAGTTAATGTATTAAAAGGACAAATAAGAGCCTATCTTGTTTCTGATGAAGGCAAGGAAGTAACCATCTTTAAACTAGATAGTGATGATCAATGTGTTCTATCAGCATCGTGCATTATTAAACAAATTACTTTTGATACTCAACTTATTGCCAATGAAGATACAGAAGTATTAATTGTTCCTTCTAACATAATTGAACAAATAGCTAAAGAAAACATAGAACTTAGATGCTACTTGTATGAGAGGGCATTAGATAGGTTCTCTGATGTAATGTGGAATATGCAAGAGTTATTGTTTAAAGGGTTAGACAGTAGAGTAGCTAACTATTTAATTAATCAATACGAAAGAACTGATTCTACTATTATTAAAGTAACTCATGAAGAAATTGCGAATGATATTAATTCGGCAAGAGAGGCAGTAACCAGAATACTTAAACTGTTTGTACAGGATGGCCTTATTAAACTACAGAAGGGTAGTATTGAATTAGTTGATGTTGATGCTTTGTATGATATTTGATTGATTTTGCAACGAAAACGGTTGTTTTAGAGTTATCGTTGCATTCGTTGTACAACGAAAAGGCTGATTTTGGTGTTTACGTTGCATTCATTGTACAACGAAAAGTAGATTTTTGCGTTTTTCGTTGCATTCGATGTACAACGAAGATACAATTATAAAGACAGGAGGGACACAAAAATGGATAGAGAAACTAGAAATTTAGAATATAAAGAAGAAATCGCAAAATCTTTTTTAAAGACAGTGTCTGCATATGCAAATTATGGTACTGGTAAGATTATCTTTGGAATAACTGACGATAAAAATGTTGTTGGGTTAAAAGATTTAGAGGAAAAATGTTTAGATATTGAAAATACCATTAATGGAAATATTAGTCCTATTCCTGATTATCGTATAACTATCAATGATGATAATACGATTGAGTTGACTGTTAACGAGGGAATGTATAAACCGTACTTATATAGAAACAAAGCATACAAAAGAAATGATTCTTCTAGTGTAGAAGTAGATAGAGTAGAGTTCAATAGATTGGTGCTAGAAGGCATGAATCAAACTTTTGAGGAACAAATTAGTTATAAACAAGATTTAACTTTCGATGTATTAGAAAAGACATTAATTAAAGAACTAAAAATTGAGAAGTTGACCGTTGATATTCTCAAGACATTGGATTTAGTGAATTTTAAGGGGCAATATAATAATGCTGCTGCGTTACTAGCTGATACAAATCAATTCAGTGGTATAGATATTGTTAAATTTGGCAAGACAATATCTGAGATTAGAGATAGAAGGACAATTGAAAAGACTTCTATTCTTACACAATTTAGCGAAGCTATTAATATGTATCGTCAGTATTATCAATACGAGAAAATAGATGGAACGCTTAGAGAAAAAGTGGAGTTGATACCAGAAAAAGCTTTTCGTGAAGCACTCGCAAATTCTATTGTGCATAGATTATGGGACATAGAAGCTAATATTAAAATCAGCATGTATGATGATCATATAGAAATTAGTTCACCCGGAACTTTGTTGCCAAGTATTTCTATTGACGAGTATTTAAATGGTCAGGTTTCTATATTTAGAAATCCAATTATAGGAAATCTTTTCTTTAGACTAAACTATATAGAAAAGTTTGGAACTGGAATTAGAAGAATTAATGAGGCATATGCGAACGATATCGTTAAGCCAAAGTTCCAAGTATATGAAAATTCTATTTCAGTAATATTACCGGTATTTAATCTACATTCTAATATCAGTGAAGAAGAATTAAAGGTTATCGAATGTTTGAGTAGAAGCTCATCATTTAGTAGAAGCCAAATCGATGATATCTTAGGTTTTACTAAAGATAAGACAGTAAGAATTCTTAACAGCCTAGTAGAAAGAAAGATTATTGATAAAGTAGGCAAGGGTAGAGAGACAAGATATAGATTACATAATGAATAAGCACATATTAAAAGTATTTTCTTTTCTTTAACAATTTTTAAAATTAGCATTATCATTTATTCAAAGAAGGTAAAGTATATGAAAGAAAATCGAGAATTATTAAATGAAATATTAAAAGATATCAAACACGATATGACTGATGAAGAAATTATCGACTTATTGGCAGATAGTAAGATTTCTAAAAAACCAGAAGAGAAATATACATTAGGTCAAAAAGCTGCTGATAGTATCGCTAAGTTTGCAGGTAGTTGGGCCTTTATCTTTTCCTTTACTGCAGTATTGATTATCTGGATGCTAGTAAATGTTCTATTGGCTTCTAAAGCCTTTGATCCATATCCGTTTATACTATTAAATCTTGTATTATCTTGTGTTGCTGCTATACAGGCACCACTTATTATGATGAGTCAAAATAGACAAGAAGAGAAAGATAGACATAGAGCTGAAAATGATTACAAGGTTAATCTTAAGACCGAAATTATGATTGAAGACTTATATAATAAAGTTAATCACATAGTTGAGAAGATAGATAAATTAGAAAAAAGAATTAAATGAAAAGAAGACGCTAATTGCGCCTTCTTTTATGAAACTTGTGCTTGTAATAATTGATTATCATCAATTAGATTTGTCATACTCTTAGTGCTTATCAATAGAGTTGAAGTATTATGCAGTAATGCAGAAGCTGATGGTTGTAATATACCTAGGACACTTCCTAATATCAATAATGAATTAAATCCAATGATTTCATGACAATTCAAATCAATTCTGTTAACTAATTTTTCACCTAATATACGAAGGGTAACTAGATTTAATAAGTCTGATGAAGAAATGGTAACATCAGCAACTTATTTGGCGATGTCAGCTCCTGTGTTTATCGCAATGCCAACATCAGCAGCACTTAAGGCAGGAGAGTCGTTGATACCATCTCCTATCATAATCACCACTTTGCCATTTTCTTTTTCCTTATTAATATAATTAGCTTTATCGTCAGGTAATACTTCAGCGTGATATTCATCAACACCTACTTCATTGGCAATAAACTTAGCAGTCTTTTCATTATCTCCAGTCATCATTACTATCTTTTCAATACCAAGATTATGTAAGACTTCTATAGTTCTACTTGCCTCAGGACGTACTGGATCTGAAATGCAGATAACTGCTACTAGCTTTCCTTTTAAAGCCAAATATAGATGTGAATATTCATTGGAAATGGAATTGAATTTATCTTGTTCATTTTCAGGGATTGTGCATCCTTCATCTTCAAAGACAAAATGATAACTTCCAATAACAACCTTCTGCCCATTTACAGTGCTCTTAATACCATGAGCCACTGTATATTCAACTTTTGAATGATATTCATTATGATCTAGGCCTTTTTGTTTAGCTTCTTTAACAACGGCATTAGCTAAAGAATGTGGAAAATGTTCCTCTAAACACGCTGCCAGTCTTAACATCTCATCACTATCATTGCCATTAAAAGGAATAACATCTACAACAGTTGGATAGCATAAGTTAGAGTTCCAGTTTTGTCGAAGACAATCGTATTCGCCTTAGCAACAGCTTCTAAGAATTTACCACCCTTAACCGTTATATTATATTGACTTGATTCTCTCATTGCGGACAAAACAGCTATTGGAATTGATAACTTTAGGGCACAAGAGAAGTCAACCATTAATACAGCTAAAGCCTTAGTAGTGTTTCTTGTAAATAAATAAGTTAAACAACTAGCTAAGAAAGTATATGGAACTAAATGGTCTGCTAGCTTAGAAGAATAATCTTCACTCTTTGACTTTAGTTTCTCACCACTTTCAATCATTTCCATAATACGATTGTATTTACTTTGACCACTTAACTTGTCAACTTCAAAGATGCATTCGCCTTCTTCAACAACGGTACCGGCGTAAACATAGCTTCCTTCTTTCTTTATGATAGGTAAAGATTCTCCGGTTATTGAAGCTTGATTTATACTTGCCTCACCGCTTAAAACAACGCCATCAAACGTAACAATGTTTCCTGTTCTAACAATAATTTGATCATTTAGTTGAACATCATTAACATCGATAAGTACTTCACCTTCATTAGTTTTTAGCCATACTTTTTCAATATGTAAGGACATGGCACTAGCTAAGTCAGCTACAGATTTCTTGTGGCTCCATTCTTCCATTATTTCGCCAATTCTCAACATAAACATAACGGAAGAAGAAGTATTATAGTTACTTTGTAACATAGATACACTTACTGCCGTAGCATCTAGTACGGGAACGGTTAAACCGTTAGTAAATAAGGCCTTAAGTCCTTCTTTGATGTACTTGAATGAATTGATGAGGGTTAAAAAGTTTTTTATTGGAAGAGAGAAAAAGAATTTTGTAATATAGTGGATACATACTGTGTTCACTAGTTTATTATCATATTTTCTGTTTAATTCTCTTGTTGTATGAGTAGGTACAAGACTTAAATTATTAATGTCTTTCATGTGAAATGAGGCAAAGGCATTAATAATTTCATTAATATCGCCTCTAAACAAAACAACAACGTCACTTGTTCTATCAAATACTTGAACATCTTTTACTTGTGGTATCTTTCTAAAATAATACTCTATAATATCTGCTTCTTCTAATGACATGTTGTTATGGAAAAGATGCACTCTTAATCTATTTTTGATTTATATAAAATTTTACATTTCATAGTAGTAATTCCTAATAAAGAAGCCACCATCGTGGCAGCTTCTTTTAATTCTTATCTTCAATAAGTTCTTCGCTCTCTTCCTTAGCTCTAGCGTCGTTAATGTCCTTAGCCATTGCTAAGATGTCTTCAGCATTTTCACGTACTGTTGTTACAGTTGTCATAATGCTTTCTTTTGCGCGTAAGGCTGCTGCAGTAGTGTGCACATATACTTTCTTAGCATCTTTGCTGCTTAATGCTTTGATACCTGCTGTACCAAACAAAGTACCTATTGCGAAAGCTCCTAATTTATTCAATTTCATAGTAAGTTACTTCCTTTCTTTTTTCATAATTTAGTTAGCATATGATAACTGAAAATTCAATATTTTTTTGTGACTTAATCACATACATATCCTTTAATAAGTATTATGATAAGGGTGTAAAAAGAAAGAAGGTACATTAAAATGAGTCAAATTAATGAAAATGTAAATATGGAAAACTTTAAAGAAGAAGTATTAGACAGCGATATTCCTGTGCTAGTAGACTTCTACGCAACGTGGTGTGGACCATGCAAGATGTTATCTCCAATTCTACATGAGATTGCGGATGAACATGATGAATTCAAAATCTGCAAAATTGATGTAGATGCTCACATGGACTTAGCTGCTAAATACAATGTTGCCAGTATTCCAACATTACTTGTATTCAAGAATGGTGAACTAGTTAATAGACAAACAGGCTTTAGATCTAAGGATGATGTGCTTGACTTAGTTAAATAATAAAACTAGACAAGCGTGCTTATTTCGATAATGATATAAGCACGCTTGTTTGTTGTCTACATGATTCTATTCATGATTTCTTGGACACTATTGCAGACATCTTTAAACGAAAGATTGTTTGCATAAGCGTATATTTTAGCGTATTTGTTCCAACGTTCTAAAAGATCGTTGTTATTTCTTATACTATCCATGATACTGTTATAGTTGGTTAAAACGAAATTTGTTCCACGTTTTTGAATGGCTTTATTTAAAGCATCAAACAACACAACAACATCGATTTTTTCTTTATAAAGGGCGTAGATAGTATAAATATCATAATAGTCTCTTGGTCTTGTACTTGCGATATTTCTTGATAAAACTGTTTCTAGTTTTTCGGCTAATATGGTTTCAATAGTATAGGCTAAAACATTTATTGAACCTTCATCAAATAAAGTAGGAAAAGAAAATTCAATTTCTCTTGGAGTTATGATATCACCTGTAGTTACATCAACTGTTAAAGGGACACTAATGGGGTTATAGTTAGCTTTAAGAGATACTCTTATTCCTGGATAATCATCAGTTTCTCTAATATCTGAAATGTTATATATTTCAAAAAGTATGTTATCCTCGACATTAATACTACATACTTCTTCAAAAATAGTTCTAATGGAATCATGATTAAGAGTTAAACCCTTGATGGTTGTGTCTAAATCCATTGTGGTTCTTGTGTCTAGTCCAACTATAGCTGAAATTAAAAAACCTCCTTTGATAATAAAATTATTTTTGTAAGATGATAGCGAAACGCGTTCTAATAAACGTTCCAACATGTAGTTTTGCATACAAAGCTGTGGAGATATATTGTACTCATTAGCCTTGTTTTTAATAAACGATTTTAATTGCATAGGGTTTTTAGTAATCATAATAATACCTCCATATAATGCATCACCTTCTTTTTCACACGTAGTTGATCAGCATATTGCATCAGTTTAAAAATATTTTTGTCCTTAGAAAACGCGTACTGCTTCATGGCTTTATTAATTATTTGAATATCACTTCCGCTTCCCCTTAGGATATCGCATAGAGTTCTTTCCAAATTATAAATAAGAATAGGATTTCCTGATGGTGAATCTATTTCAATCACACCTAGTTCATAGTTTTTATCAATAGTATGTTTAACTATTAGACATTCATCTTTTAAAGATTTACAATTATATCCTTGTGGAAAAGTCATAGTGTAATTAATAGGAGTTCGATCAGAATAACCTAACAAATAAAGTGCTGTATCATGAGAATAAATTCCTTTTTTATATTTTTGTTGAAGCAAGTAAAAATCATCTTCCCAAGCATCACTCTTAATATAAATACCACGTGAGTATCTATAGATATCACCACTGTCCACAAGTGGTTTTAGATAATCACGACAAACGCCAGAATCATTAACTTGAGTTGATGTGATTATTCCATTATTAGAATTCTCTAATAATTCTTTAATTTTATTAACATTACTCATAAAACATCTCCTTTCGACAATTACACTATAAATTATATAAAAATATAGTGTGGTTGTCGATTATTAATATTGATTGAATCCTATGTTGACATAAGAAAACAATGCGATTAGAATTAAATCAGTTAGCAAAGACTAACTAGGTGAGAATATGAAATATAAAATTAAGAAAGATAGTGTCCAAGAGACATTGATCATTCCTCTATATTCTAGAAAGA
>ERZ827168.2253-NODE-2253-length-23319-cov-3.785849_pt1 | contig 23319 bp, 19 predicted proteins | sample MGYA00519868_ERZ827168 | MGnify/ENA primary metagenome ERZ827168 (study PRJEB31778, sample SAMEA3449271) | human gut metagenome | biome: human gut; feature: human-associated habitat; material: faeces | place: United Kingdom | collected 2010/2012 ...
GCCTCCAATCCCTGCAGGCGGGTTAGTCCCGGCGCGGGCCTTCAGGTCCGCCGCTCCTTTCTCATGTCCCGTTTTTTCACTAACTTTGCATTCAAACGCAAAGGTTATGATAGTACTGGATTTCATAGAGAGCATTGTCGCGGCAATCAATTCGCTGGAAGTTAACCTGGTGAACAGCATATTCAGGCTCATCCTGAGCATGATATTGGGCATGGCGGTGGGTGCCGAGCGCAAGCGCAAGGGCCAGATAGCCGGTATACGCACCTTCGCGCTGATCTCCATGGGAGCCTGCCTCGCCATGCTCCTCTCCATATACGTGCCGCAGGTTTACCTCGGCCTTAAGAACGGCGACCCGGGACGTATCGCCGCGCAGGTCATCACCGGCATCGGTTTCCTCGGCGGCGGCGCAATGATCCATATGAAAGGTTCGGTGCGCGGACTTACCACAGCCGCAGGAATCTGGATGACGGCCGCCATCGGCATGGCTGTAGGCGTGGGGATGTACTGGTGCTCGATTATCGCGACGCTGATGATTCTTGTCACTCTGGTGCTTTTCGAGGCCTACGAGCAGCGATACAACATGGGGCAGGAGAACCGCGCCCTACGGTTGTCGGTCGATTGCATCGTTACCGACATATCACCATACCGGAAAGTATTCGAGAGCCACAATATTCATCTCTCGACCTTTTTTCTGCAATACAACTATACAGCCAATACGACGGACATCAACTTCGTGGTGCTCGCACCATCCCACCGGAATTACCTGCCGATGTTCGAAGATCTGCGGGCCATCAATCCGACGCGCTCGCTGACACTCACATCGCAGGCATGACGTGGAGTAACCGCAGAGCGATTATACGCGTCAAGGAGGAGCGGCCAAACGTAAAAATATGTTAATTTTATACATGTTTTCAAATTGTGTAAAAATTGTAACATAAGTGTAATTTCAGCACTATAAATTTGCAACGCATTCAGGGGAGTTTTCATAGCTGTTGCTCGCCGGATGCAATTAGTTTGGTAATACACCATAAATCTAATTGAAAAGACTCAGCAAAGTAATTTAGAGCAAAGTAAATAACATACTTCATTATCCCTTAGGAACGGATCGTCGGCGATGACGCTCCGCTTCTTTTTTATATAGTTATGACACTCTTGTTGACTATTAGTTTTACTATGCGCCGTTTTACTTCAACAATTGGCCGTCAACTTGTAGGGATGCACCAGGGCGCATCCGTCTATCTTTATGGCCTAACTCCCTGATAATCGGATGCACCAGGGTGCATCCCTACTTTTGGGTAGCCATCATGTATATCGCTACTTTTTTGTAGCAACGAAATTCAGGAGTTGCATAATGGTGTGAAATGGAGCGCATTTTCAGAAATTAAACTTTGGTTAATATAATTTAACGAATCGGGGGGGGTGATTTGGCCCCTTTTCCGTAAATTTGCACAAATTTTCGCCTCAAACCCCTCCACAGGGCTTCTGAGGGCACCTCCAAAAGAGTGTGCAGACGGTAGAATACCGACCGTTAAGGCCGCAAATGCGGCTAAAGTTTTCTGAAGTTTGCAATTCCGAGAATTGCAACTATCTAAAGGCGTGCGGATTGCAAAAATCCGAATGCGAGAGCTATGCGCCTTGGCCAAATTCAGCGGCTTTCACACAAATGGCAACCGAGTCAGCCACCAACCCTCACAGGCAGCAATGGTTCGTACTGACCTGCAACCGCAGGTCGGGGCGCTCGCGCGCAGTCGCCACCGAGATTCAGGCCGCAGTAGACGCTTTTAACCGCGGGGAAGCGCAGCAGCCTCCGATGGAGTTCTTTGCCCCCACGCTGGTGCGCGTCACGGCCTCCGACCGCACTCCGGTACGCCGAGAGCTGCCGCTTGCATGCCAGTATGTGTTTATGCGCGCGTCGGCCGTCCAGCTGTCGGAATTCCGCCGCGAGTGCCAGCTTATCAATCCCGTAGCCAATCTGACGGCCATCGAAGCGTCAGGCGCAACACGCTATCTTACGCTCCCCGATGCCACGATGGCCATATTCCAACGTGTGGCCGCAGCCTACCGCCACGAAATTCCGGTGTTCCGTCCCGGCGAAATCGACCTGACGCGCGCCGACGAGATAGAAATCGTGGGCGGAGATTTCAACGGCCTGTCGGGGCGCCTGCTGCGGCAGCAGGGAGTCTCGGGTGGCACCGTAGTGTTTGAGATCGGCAACCGATATATGGCTTCCGTGGCCCATGTCGACCCGCGCTACATCCGCATCCTGCGCTTCGCACCGGGCCGCAAAAACGCCTACGAGCTGATTGACAACTTCGTAAAACGGCGCCTGCGACCCGCCATGGAGGCCTACACCGCATCCGGCCTGCGGCCGCTCGAAGCGCTCGCACCCGAAGCCGTGCAGCTCGAGGGATTCGTGCAGCGCTACGGCGATGCCCGTATCGAATCAGCTAAAATGCGCCCGAAGCTCGCCGCGCTGCTGGCGGCATGTTTTGCAATGCTCGGCGACGAGCCGCGCGCCATGGAGCAGTCAGCCCTTGCGAAGGAAGAGCTGGAGGCCGTGACCAACCCAACCACACTCACGCTCATCCACTCATGGCTCGCCCTGGCCGAAAGGAATAATGCGCATCTTGAAAAAGCCAACACGGCCGCGGCGGCGCTCCGCGGTATCGACGCCCGGCGGCTCACTCCCGTCCAGGCCCGCGCGCTGGCCGATCTTACTCTCCTAAATGCCAATCTCAACGACTGAATCGCCGCGCCGATTCCGCCACAACGCCCCGACAGCCTCTCAGGCCGCTCCCGGACTGGAATATTTCCTGGCCGAGCGCCTGCGCGCATACATGCTGGAGCAGCCAATTACCGACGCCGCTCCGCAGTCGCCGCGCGCCAAGGCGATTGTCGGGCAACTCATGGCAGGATGCCGCGAGGTGGAGAGCCGGATTGAAGCCGTAGAGCCACGCCGCAGGGCGTTCATGCTCGAATGCTATGATCTGGCCCACCGCATCGCCCTGCGCCGCGCGCCGTCGCAGGCATTTATTGAGCGCCACCTGATGCCGCTGTTCATCGAGGCCACTGAGCGCGGAGAGCGCCAGGCCGATGCAGCGTGTGGCCTGCTGCTCGCCTCGTCGATGCAACTGCCGGGCCATGCCGGGTATTCTGCTCTCTACCGCGGGCTGCTTGCCGAGTGGGCACCGGCGCTACGCGCCATCCACGCCACAGCCGCCGAGGGGCGACGCATCGTCGCAGCGGCCGACGCGCCGGAGACTATGGCGCGCATCCGCGTGAGTCTGCTTGACCGTTCGACCGACGCCACCACGCGGCGGCATCTCACCAAGCTGGGCGCCCACATCGTCGAAGCCGTTGCGGCCGCTCAGTCGACCTCTGCCCCGCTGCTCACCGGTGCGTTCGCGCTGGCGCGCGCAGCCGGAATGGAGGTGCCCGACGCCCTTACCGGCGCCATAGCCCGCTGCACGGCCATCCCGGTGCGCGCGCTGCCGTTTTTCGTCGCCCCCGCCTGATGGCGCCATAATATATGTCGGAAAAATTTGCTACCTTTGGAAAAAATCCCGACCCGCAAATATTCCCTCATATGCCATCGCTGAAATCGCTATTAAAAAAGTTAATATACACCAAGACGCTGCTCCCGGTAATTGATTCGCAAATAACACGGAATCTTGCCGAGCAGAGAAGATGGCTCCTGGAATCGGAAATGCTGACCGACACGCGTCCCGGAGTTACGGACGAAAAATTGCTGGGATCCGGAGATTTGATTGTGTCGTTAACCTCCTATGGCAGGCGCCTATACGATGTAGCCTATACGATTCAGTCGATTATGCGACAGACTCAGAAGCCCAACCGCATAATCCTTTGGATTGACCGGCAGGACTGCGACCGAATTCCCTCGTCGCTTAAGCGCCTGCAACAGCGCGGACTGGAAATCATCCCGACCGAAGCGAATATCCGCAGCTATAAAAAGCTGGTACACGCCCTGGAGCGGTTTCCTGACGACACCATCATAACCATCGATGATGACGTATTTTACGAGTATGATCTGATTGAACGGCTACTGGGCTGCCATCTTGACCATCCTCATGATATATGCGCGATAAGAGTGCATCGCGTAACCCGCGAAAGAAACGGCACCATTCGCCCATATAATAAATGGCAAATGACGATTAAGGAATGCGGATGCCATGACGACAATTTCCTGACCGGAGTCGGCGGAGCATTATATCCTCCCCATTCGTTGGCCGAGGAGACCACAGATGCCGAATTATTTATGAAACTATCGCCCACAGCCGACGATGTATGGTTCACCTTCATGGCCCGTCGCAAAGGCACAAAAATCAGGAAAGTAGCCTCGCGCGACCCTCAGGGCGTCGATTTCCTTGAAAACTACGCCTACCGCGAAGAAGGCCTTCAGCAAGTCAACACCCAAGGGAAATGTCTTAACGACAAATCGATAGCCGCAGTCGCCACCCACTTCTCCATCCAGCCTTAACCGCCCCTCCCGTCTCTGACCTCTCCTATTTCGCATTCTAACCCATTCGACCTATTTTTAGGTTAATAGAACGCAGACCTTGCCCGCGAACCGACCGAATGCAAATCAAAGCCACTATACATCGACGCATTAGAGAGCTGATTTATGCCTACGCCACCAGAATAAGGCATAATGTAACAATCGTCAACTTCCATCAGATTGCACCGGAATTTGACCCAGAGCGCCACCTCTCCTGCACTTTTACGTCCACATCGGAATTCCGCAGCATGCTCCTGCGCCTTCGCAAGCAGTTCACCTTCATTCCACTTGCCGAAGCTGCCGAAAGACTAAACCATCCCCTTGACCGCAATTACTGCGTGCTCACCTTCGACGACGGCTTTGCCGACGTCCTCGACCACGCCCTCCCGGTGCTTGAAGAACTGCAGATTACGGCTACGCTCTTCATCAACACCGGCTACCTCGACGATTTCGCCGGCTCGTGGGTGGATGCCCTGACTCTCTTCCAGCGCCCGGAAGATTACCCGGCCGAAATTGTGGCACTTACGAAAACCCTTCGCCACGAGACGGATCCAGAACGCTATCGCGTCCACCGCGCCGTCGTCGAAAAGTATTACGCCGGGCTGCCCGACCGTCCGAAAAAATATCTAAGTTGGGAGCAGTTGCGCGCCACGGCGCAGTCGCCGCTCCTTACCATAGGTCTCCACGGCCATGAGCATCAGCGCCAGAGCATGATGATCGATGAGTGGAATCGCGCCAACCTGCAGACGTGCTACGACCTGCTATCTCCGCTGCCCAATTTCGTACCTTTCTACGCCCTCCCCTTCGGGCGCCTTGAGGACTGGAACCTGCGCGCCCTCGACGACGCCCGGGCACTCGGCCTCACTCTCCTTACTCACAATTGCGGAGTGAATACCACCCGTACCCCCATCCTCAACCGTTGCCCATCCGACGGAGGTCATCCCTCTCTCCCCAACAATTATCTCCACTAAGTCCTGTAAATGGCTTCTACGCTGATTTACATCACAAGTACCTTCCCGTACGGCGGAATAACCGAGCAATCGTTTATTATGCCTGAACTGGAGCCACTTGCGAAAGAGTTTGACCGCGTCATTCTGGTGCCGGAGCATCTTGATTCCGAAACACCAATGTGTCCCCTACCTAAAGGAGTCGAAACAGATTCTCGATTCGCGAAAGTCAACGGCCGGCCGTCTTCACTGGCAAGCCAGTTGAAAGACGCAATTCATCCGAAATTTGCGGCAGCATTCATTCACGGCGGGACAAATATGCTGCATTATAGCCGTTTCCGCTCCCTTCTGTCCTATTTCAGCAGTGCGCGCCGCTTTGCAGATTTTATAAGAAAGAACTATCTTCCCGAATCGGGCAAATTTACGTTCTACACCTTCTGGTGCCACTATTGTACAACTGCGTTTGCACTTATCCCGAATGCGGGGAAAGCCAAAATCGTGAGCCGCGCCCACGGCTACGACATTTTCGACCACCGCGTAACGTATAGATCGCATTACCTCAGACGTCAGACTTTCAAACGGCTTACGGCGCTATATCCGCAAAGTTCCGACGGTGCCGAATATATTATAGGCCAATATCCCTCTGTAGCCGACAAGATTTCAGTTCGATTCCTCGGCAATACACGTATATACCATGCCACAAATCCTCCGGCAGATTCAGACGAAATCACATTCTGTACTGTCGCGCGTTTCCACCCCGTAAAACGCCTGCCGCAGACTGCTACGTTGCTCGGCCGACTCGCCAAAGTGCATCCCGACAAGCGTTTCCGCTGGATATTGATTGGCGACGGTTCAGACCGCACTGCCATTGAACAAGAAATAGAGCAAGCACCATCGAATCTCACTGTTGAACTGAGAGGTCAGATGGACAATGCCGATATTCAGCATCTGTATGCCACATGCCATATTGATTTCTTCCTACTTCTTTCGTCCTCGGAGGGTACGCCCATCGCACTTTGCGAAGCTCTCGCCTACGGCATCCCGATAGTAGCGTCGCACGTAGGAGGGATGCCCGCATTGCTCGGATCTGAAAAGCCCGGAGTAGTAGCGCCAGACGGAGGCATTACAATAGAGCCTTCGCTCGACTCAAGAGCTTGTTTGATTGCATTAAAACCGCTTATTGAATCGTCCGACCTTCGATGCAAGATGAGAGCAGCCGCTCTTGCCAACTGGGAGCATAATTTCAATGCCTCCCAGCTTCGCCCCGCATTTGCCAAACTTCTTTCCGGTCTTTAACCATCCTCTTACCCCTCTTACCACCTTTCTATAAGTTGGATAAAGTAAGTGCCCTGAAGAAGGAGGGCCTGAAAGGGAGTTTCTGGAACTTCCTCAACATTATCGTCAACCAACTGCGAAATTTCATAGTTTCGCTCGTATTGGCCCGACTGCTTACCCCCGCAGAATTCGGCCTGATTTCTATGGCATTGGTTCTCAATGCCATTCTGGAAATCGTGATTGAGTTCGGGCTGGCGAACGCGCTTATCCGCGAAAAAGAGATATCACAGCAACAGGTTTCAACAGTTTTTTATCTCAATATCGGACTGGGATTCATCACATCACTGCTGGTTTTCGTTCTCGCGCCGGGTTTTGCATGGTTCTTCAAAATGCCCCAGCTTTCGGACATTGTACGCGTAACGTCGTGGTCGTTCTTCATTGCATCGTTCGGAACACTTCAGACGGCTCTGTTTCAGCGCAATCTCAACTTTAAGTCGCCGTTTATTGCCCGTGTAGTCAGCGGTACGGCATCGGGGTGCGTCGGTATTGTATGCGCATTTACCGGTTTCGGAGTCTGGTCACTCGTATGGATGCAACTGACTGGATGGACACTGAATTCCGGAACCATATGGTGGCTCTCGTCATGGCGTCCGTCGCGCTGTTTCAAACTGAAAAGCATCAACAAGTTTCTGGTATTCGGATGGAAATTCACGCTAACCACCATTATAAGCCGTGTATTTACTCAGATTGATCAGATAATTATCGGCAAACTTTATTCCGCCGCCACACTCGGACTATTCAATAGGGCAAAATCGCTAAATTATCTCGTAACGGAATGCTCGTTCAACCCCATCCGAAGCGTCATGCTCCCGACGCTCAGCAAACTGCAGGACGATAAGGAAGCTTTCCGCTACAGTCTGCTGAAGCTTATCAACGTGGTTTCCTTCCTGTCGTTTCTTTTCGGAGGAATCATGTATATCTGCTCCGATGCATTCATCCTGATTCTCTACGGCGAGAAATGGATGGGGACAGTGGCTATCTTCAAGATTCTGGGGCTGTTCTCCTTCACCATGTCGCTCCCTATCATATACGATATGGTAATGGCAACTTACAATCGCATGAATCTTTACCTTTCGGTAGGCATAATTCAAAAAGCGATGCTATTGTGTATCATCCCGATAGGTATATTCTGGGGGTTCTTCCCATATTTATGGGGCATATGCCTCGCTCAGGCATTGGGAATACTGATATACCCCTTTACAACGCGTTCATGCGTACAGCTCTCCATACGCTCGCAAGCGGCCGCATTTATGCCCTACATGCTTGAGATGCTTCTACTCGTCGCTATATGGCATTTCATCTATTTCGACTGCAAGAGCATACTACTGAAACTTGTGATTGAAATCGCCTATTACGGTATCGGCTATCTTGGAATGAACATTCTGCTCCGTTCCGACGGATTTCACACCGTATGGGGCATAGTCCGCAAAGCCGATTTTCGGAAGATGCTCCATTTGCGCCGCTGAGCTATTTGCACTCTTATAGTACACTTTATGTATCAGCCTCTTGTATCCATCCTTATGCCGCTCTTCAACGCGGAGCAGTGGGTTGAGGAAACCATCCGGAGCTGTCAGTCGCAGACATACTCCAACTGGGAACTGATTATAGTCGACGACGGAAGCACCGACGCCTCGGCCTCCATCGTGGAAAAGATTGCTTCCTCCGAGCCTCGGATAACCCTCCTGCGACAGCCGAACGCAGGGGCATGCGTAGCCCGCAACCTCGCGTTCCGCCATTGCAAGGGTAATTATGTTATGTATCTCGACGCCGACGACCTCATTTCTCCCGATAAGATTGAACTGCAGGTAGAAGCGCTATCCCACGCTGACCCTAAAGCTGTAGCCATATGCGCCTGGGAGCATTTTTCGGACATACCCTCGGCCGAAATCACAAGTCGACCCTATTACCAATCATATGGAAATCCGATTGAATTTCTCACACATATGTGGGAAACCGGCGGTATGATGCAACCTTCATGCTATCTGATTCCCCGACAACTGATTGTAACAGCCGGTGAATGGAATGAAGCACTCACACTGAATCAAGACGGCGAATTTATGTGTCGTGTTCTTGCAAACGCTACTTCCATAGTTTGGACGGACAAAGCAATAGTTCACTATCGACGCGGGCACGCATCAATCAGCACATCCAACGTACGAGCCTACTCCAAACAACGCTCCCGGCTTGATTCATTCATCAGCTATGAGCAGACGTTACTTCCAATTGCTGATTCACCTCGGCTACGCCAAGCACTTGCTCGCAATTACGCTCTTGTTGCATGCGCGACCGGCCCAAAATCTACCTTATTCAAAGAAGCGTTTGCAACAATTAAAAGTCTTGGATTAAAACCCCGACATCCATATCCTTCGACCCTCTATGGTAAAATCGCAAACCTAATCGGACTAAAATTGTATCTTGAATTACGTTCATTTTTCGATAAGTTCTTATATGCTAAATCGAACCAGATTCCATATACTCAAAAGGATTAATTTTCCAAAAACATTATGGTATAATTTCAGATATTTGAAACTGAAAGACGCAATAAAGCTTCCGATTTTGATTGGTGGGGGGGTAAAAATCAACAAATTGGGAGTTATAAAATTCATGTGTCCGATTAAAACAATTCTGCTTTCATTCGGAGTTTTTAATGTATTTATCGACGATAACCGCTACCCGACAAAATGGGAGAATAACGGTGTTGTGATTGTTGGCGGCCCGGTCACGATTCGTACTGGAGCTAATATCGGCATTGACCATTGCGGGGTACTTTCATTTGGAGGCAATGTAGATATAGGTCATCTGACAACGATTTTCGCGCATAAAAATATCACAATCGGTTCACGTGTCAGCATCTCATGGAATGTGCAATTGATTGATACAGATTTCCATTTTATGGAGGAGGTCTCGACACATTCCATAATGCGTAAAACAGCTCCAATCACCATTGGCGACGAGTGTTGGATTGGCAATCATTCTTCCATCGGAAAAGGTGTATCGCTGGCGGATGGAACCACTGTTGCCTCCTACAGCGTAGTAACAAAATCGTGTTTGACACCAAATTCTCTTCTTGCCGGGATTCCTGCGACTATTAAAAAATCTGGCAGTAGGCGTGTTTTTGACAAACAGCGCGAGGGCCAACTTGAAAAAGAATATTGGCTTTCGGAGTTCGGACAAACAAAATATTAATAATCCCCTATGATTTCTATCATTGTTCCCGTCTATAATGTTGAGAAGCATCTCGAAAAGTGCATCAAAAGCATTATAGGCCAAACATATCAAAATTGGGAACTGATTTTGATTAACGATGGCAGCAGCGACCAATCCGGGACAATATGCGATGAATACGCCGAATTAGATTCTCGCATTAGGGTTTATCACCAGGTCAATTCCGGGGCTTCTGTTGCCCGAAACAAAGGGATTGAACTTGCTGGAGGTAAATTCATAACGTTCATTGACGCTGATGATTGGGTTGAAGCTAATTATCTTGAAGAGGTTACGAACATAAATCCGGACAGTCTTACGCTTGTTGCTTATGGGGTTTCATATGACTTTACTGATTCGAGTAAGGATTTCAATTTTATTCCCACGACCGACGAAATTCTCTTACATGGTTTAGTCTGTGGTAAGGTTTGGCCTACGGAAGTTATCCGTCATAATGGTATATGCTTCAATGAGAATCTGCATCTCCATGAAGATCATGTATTTTTTTACGATGGACTGAAATATATTTATAAGATTGAAATCATTTCAAAGCCTTTATATCACTATATGCACTATGGCGAATGTTCGCTCTCTCGCCGTTTGCAGACCTCAGACCAATATTTTTTAGCCGCAGACCTATTGCTCGCTTATTACCCGAATGATAATAAATGCAACAATAGAACCATTAAGAGTCTTTGCATCCAAAAATTCGGTCTGAATCAATTGATTATGGGCATGTTTTCTGCTTTGCAAAATGAGTCAATGTCTAAACAGCGGAATGCAATTAATAAAGTAGCGTCTTACAAGCCTCTCTTTCTAAAACATTATCATGCGAATTCGCTCAAAGGTTCGCTAATATCAAAAAGTATTGAAATGCTCCCTAAATGGCTGCAATGGGTGATTTTTAAAAGTGTAGTTGCAGTTGTGGGAAAACGTCTTACACACTCCATTAATATCAGATGAGAATTGCGATTTCAGGAGACGGTCTGAATGCATTCACAAGTGGCTTTCCTCCTCGTGGAATGCTTAGTTATCTTGTGGATTTACGCAAAAACGACTCTTTCGAGATTTTTTATACCAAAAGCCTTACAAACGAGCTTTTAGCCGATTACTTTAACGAGCTGCATGCGAAGCCGAACGTTAAAGCAACCTTCCTCACAGGGAAACGGACAAAAGTAATTTGGAACAGGATTAACGGTAAAGCCAACTATATCGATTTAAACGGGTTCGATATTTTCATTAATCCGGCCTTCCTCGAATTCCATACCAGATTTAAAGGTCCTCAGATTGGAAATGTCACAGACCTTTCCATTATCAAGAACCAGTCAACTCTTTCCCATCCCAGGCTAAGAAGACTACTGGATATTCGTATGAAGAGATTTCTTCTACGTCAGTCAAACTATAATATTGTATCAATATCTGAATATACTCACAAAGACATACTTGAAACCTTCCCGGATATCAAAGCTCAAATTAGAGTACTCCATAACGGTATAGCCGATTTCTGGTTTGATGAAAGCGACAATGTCACATTGTCTCCGGAATTGGATTTCGGTTTATATTTCATATGGTGGGGGAATGTTTCTCGACGTAAAAACATTACGCGTCTTGTGAAAGTCTTTTCACAAATGCGAAGCCAAAATCAGTCTATGCCCAGGCTACTAATTGTTGGTTCCTTAGCAGAACACGTCAAGGGAGAACTAATCCCGCTTCTCAAGAATAATCCTCATGTATCTCAGATTCCGTTCCAATCCGATTCCATTATTAAATCTCTTGTAAAGAACAGTCAAGGCCTGATATTCCCCAGCCATTATGAAGGATTTGGGCTCCCCGTAATTGAAGCGTTCTCACAGGGAGTACCGGTAGCATGCGCAAACAACACCTCTCTTCCGGAGATAGCCGGAGGGCATGCGATACTTTTTAATGAGAATAGCGATGAAGAAATGGCTCATGCAATATTAAAATTATGGCAAACGGGTAAAGAAAATACCCTTACATTAAAAAGTTATTCCAAAAAGTTCAAGTATAGTAGTTGTGCCCAATATTACAATAAACTCATCAATCTTCTTTGAATACACTACTTCTCGACAACATGATTTGGTTCATAATTCGATATTTAATCTTCACGTTATTCGTTGTTGCAGGGTTATACTGTACAATTAAACGAAAATACCATATATTGGTATTTTTATATTTTCTTTCTTTCCCATTCCAAAACTGCGCAGCATTCGCTATTACAACATGGAATCCTTATAAAGTTATAAGCGTTTTCATGTTTATATGCTTAATTCTGTATTATAAGCCGCGACATCAAAGTCTGATTATAAATAAATATGCCGTAACCGTCATTTCTATTGTATGCATTTCTGCTTTATTAGGATTGACATATCTCCCTAATAGACTATCGACCATTGGGATAAGCCGAGTTATAGCACAATCTTTCACATACTGCCTTGGTATTGTACCATTATTATTTATGGTGTTTTTGTCAAAAAAACAACTGAATCGGTCCTTACAATACTACGAATATTCCATTTATATATTGATTGGTCTTGGACTTGTACATTATGCATTTCTCAAGCTCGGCATTCCTTTTGCGCCAATAATACGAGACGTCGGTACTACCAATTATTGGGCTATCGCAAAATTTGGAGGTGAAAATGTTGATCGACTATACGGTCTCTGCGGAGAGCCCAAAAATATGGCTTTATATATTACTCCTTATGTAGTTTGGAAAATCGTTCAGCTGTGTGTGGAACCTTCCAAACGTATCAAGACCTCAATAGAACTCGCGTTTGCAATTTTCATTTTTTTACATACTTATTCCTCGACCGCATACATTGCCATTGTTGCTGCCATCCCATTAGCATTTGTTGTAATAACTCGCATAAAGAGGAATGTATTTCTGAATATTGGAGTATATCTGTTTATTGTATGTATTCTCGGAGCTCTTTGGTATACCAATTTAGGTAATACCATTAGTCTGCCCAAGTCACAGTTTGTAGAATCTTTCACTGAACGCTCTTTTGAACGCGCTGAGAATGAATTAGAAGACGAACGAACCGAAGTTCGAGTTCTGAGAGATTATAAGAATTCCCCTATCATAGAAAAGATTACCGGCTATGGCCCTGGTATGTATGTTTATCACACCTCAGGACTGACATTTGAACGAGGTTTCAACCCAATGCAATCAGGCATCGTGCTTAATCTCGTAGATTTCGGTGTATTCGGCATTTTTGCCTTACTATTTCTGCTGTTTATCGCATTGTCAGTGATTTCCCGAGCGATAAAGCAACGGAATCTGACTGCCATTTACTTTATGTGTATCGGAGGTACGACGTTCCTTGGCAACTGCGGCTATTCCATGATGGGAGGTAGCATCTTGCTTGGTATGCTCCCATTCCTTGGAATCGCATATTGGCTTACTTCCGATACGTTAAACGCTGATACACAATTGCTGAAATGAAAGTATTGAATCTGGGGAGCCTCGACGTGAAGGAGGGGGGACCGACGCTCAGCACCTACCTGGGGATGAAGGGGGTGGAGCGCAGCGGATGGCGGACGGCTATCGCCATGGCGCCTCTGCAGCCGGGCGGCAGGTTGATTGCCGAGGATGTGGAGACCATCGTATGCCGGGAGCCGAGGCTTGGACGTCTGCAATGGATTCCCGGTTTTGCCGATAGCATCGAGGCAGCGGGAGAGGTGAATGTGGTTCACATTCAGGGGCTTTGGCGCCTGATCGGGGCGCAGGGGGCGCGATGGGCGCGACGCAAGGGAATTCCCTACGTGGTGTCGCTCCGCGGTATGCTTTACCCGCAGGCGCTGGGTCAGCGGCGGTGGTTCAAACGCCTGTCGCTGGCGGCCTATGAGGCCGACACTCTCCGCGGCGCTGCCGCGATTCACGCCACATGCGAGGAGGAGGCCGAACACTATCGCGCCCTCGGTTTCACAAATCGTGTGGAAATCATACCAAACGCCGTAGATACATCGGCCGTGGGCGCGTCCAAGCAGGATTACGCGGATGTGCGCACCATCGCATACCTGGGGCGGTTCGACGGTCGCAAGCGCATCGACCTGCTCATCGAGGCATTCGCCATATGGGCCAAGGGGCGGCGGGACTGCCGTCTGCGCCTCATCGGAGGCGGCTCGGCCGACTTCGAGGCCGGGCTGCGCTCGCGCGCTGCCGCCGCCGGAATATCCGACCGGATGGAGATGCCCGGATTTCTCAGCGGGGCGGAGAAATACGCCGCACTGCGCGAGGCCGACGTGCTCGTGGTGCCGAGTGATTTCGAGAATTTCGGGAATATCGTGGTGGAGGCGATGGCGTGTGGGGTGCCGGTGGTGGCTTCGAAGGGGACGCCGTGGCGGATTCTCGAGGAGGAGCGTTGCGGATACTGGAGGGATAACGCGCCGGCAGCGATTGCCGACGCGCTCGGGCGTCTGTCGGCGCTTTCGGCCGACGAGCGCCGGGCTATGGGGCGGCGCGCCGTGGCGCTGGCCGACCGCCTCTATTCGGTCGACGCGGTGGGCCGACAGCTTGCCGAGCTTTACCGCAGTGTAGCAAATCGTTAATAGTAAGAGCATTATGGAGGGAGTGAATCTCGGGGGGTTCGACAATTCGTGGTTCTCGACGGGGGCGCCGCGATGGAAGGTGCTGGCGTGGTACGTGGCCAATCTGCTGCTGTTGCGCAATCGCTTCTGTATCAGCAGCGGGCTGAAGGCGGCGGTGCTGCGGGCGTTCGGCGCCGAGGTCGGCCGCGGGGTGGTGATCAAGCCGGGGGTCAACATAAAGTACCCGTGGCGGCTGCGCGTGGGCGACAACACCTGGATTGGCGAGGGGGTATGGATCGACAATCTGGCGAAGGTGGACATCGCCTCCGACGTATGCATCTCGCAGGGAGCGATGCTGCTTTGCGGCAACCACGATTTCACGCGGCCGACGTTCGACCTCATGGTGGGACCGATCGCGCTGGGTCGCGGGGCGTGGGTGGGCGCCAAGGCCACGGTGTGCCCGGGTGTCACCATGGGCGAGGGGGCGGTGCTGGTGGTCGGCTCGGTTGCGAGCCACGACCTGGAGCCCTGGACCATCTACCGGGGGAACCCGGCGGTCGAGGTGCGCAAGCGCCGCCTCCGCCTCTGAGAGGGCGCCGCATAACGACCCAGGGGTTGGCACCCCTGGCTACAGGTATGCCACCCCTACGGGGTTGGGCATGCGGCAATAATAAGGGTTTACAGTTTCGTTGCATACATTATTATCCCGAGCCGGGGGCGATGGCCACCGGTTCGGGATTTTTTCGTAACTTTATGCCATGATTTCAGACCGACGGATGCTGAATGTTGCCACGGGGATTGCCGGAGCGGGGGTGCTGGTGCGCCTCAGTTCGGCGATGCTGGGTTCGCCGTGGCTCACGGTGATTTCCGACTCGCTGATGATTCTCGGCGGCTTTGTGGCGGCACTCATGGCGGTGCTTTCTCTGGTGGCTGCCGGCACCAACGGTTTTCAGCCTACAGCGGGCGCAGGGATGCGCTCTGAAGGGGACGGATGGGGGCTGTGGCGCGTAGGGCCGTATAGGATCGATGTGCCGCTGGCCGTATATCTGTGTGTGTGTGTGCTGTCGGTGGCGGTGTGCCGCCCGAATCCGGCGTTTATGGCGGTGCCGAAGCTGGCGCTGTTCGTGCTGATGCTGGCGGCCATCGGGCCGCTGATCAGTTCCGAGGGGCTGTGCGAGATGCGAAAGAGGCTCTGGAGGCTGTTGCTCTGGGGACTGAGGATAATCGTGGTGCTTTCGTTCATCGTATATGTGACGGCTGCCATAGTCGACGTGCATTCGCGGCTCTACGATTTCATTCCCTACGCCGACCGCGACGGCATAACCAACGAGCGCATCATGCTGTCGGCCATCTCGGCGCTCGTGGTTGTAGACGCTCTCTGGAAGGCCACGCTCGCCGGGGCGACGGACCGGCGCAGACGCCTGTGGCTCATCGTGCTCGCCGCGGCGGCATTTCTGACGCTGATGCAGGCGGCCTCGCGTATGGCTCTGATCGGGTGTGTGGCGGCGATGCTCTATGTGGCGGTTGCCCACGGCCGCTACATCCTCGCCCACCGCAAGGCGCTCTTTATAGCCGTCGCCGGCACAACGTTTATACTCATTCTGGGGGCGGCGTTTTTTTCGGAGGGTATTCTGCTGAAACTTTCCTGGGATTTCGAGGCGGGAAGCCTCTTCCGCTCGCGCAGCGCGCTCTGGACCGACCGTCTGGGCGAATTTCTCGACAATCCGGTGCTCGGGCTGGGCTTCCATGCTTTCGACCGCTGCACGCTGCCGCTGGTCGACCCCAACTGGACGCCCGACCGGGGGCCGCTCGAGCCGGGCTCGTCGTGGCTTACGCTGCTGTCGCAGACGGGGGTTGTGGGCTTCGCCTCGTTCGCCGTATGGCTCGCCGCGTGGTTTCGCCGTCAGATCCGAGCCGGCCACGGCTACACCATAGCCATCGCCATTCTCCTGCTCATCAACGGCGTATCCGAAGGGTGGCTCACCTATACCGGCGGCATCATATTCCTCTGCTTCTGGCTCAACGCCGCGGCTCCGGCCGAAAATCGATGATATTATCCCGACAATTTTCGCACAATTTGCGAGCGTGTTGAAAGTTACGAAAACAGCGCCATTCAGGTATAATCGGAGGCTCGCCCCGTCGCAGGGAGAGCCTCCGAATCAATTATTATCAAATCAACCTTATATAAGTCTGTCTTTTAATTTCGTTTGATATCAATCAATCTTTAAATTTGGCTTTGAGATAATTAGCTATTTCACAATTTATTTCTTATTTCGCTGTTGCCCTAAGGGAGGCGATGCGCAGAGGCGCATCCGCCACCCTTGGGGGGAACAGTCGTCTGGATTTGAAGTCGCGTCTTCTTCGACGCTCAGAGGTTGCGGACGGCGCCGGCGAAGAGGATGGTGCCCGTGCGGGCTTCAGTGATGTAGAAGAGGAACGGACGGTCGAATGTAATCTCTACTTCCTTCGGGGTTGTTTCGTCGCCCGTCGAGGTTGCCATGCCGCTCCAGGTTACGGATGCGGCCTCGGCTCCATGCTCGTCGAAAGATACCACAGCGCTCTGGAATACGTCGTAAGTCGCGGGCAGAGCGTCGGCAAAGAGCTCCGATGTCTCAGTTGTACGGAGTGCAGTCACACCGAGCGGAGCCACCAGGCGGTTGACGTCCATCTTCGCGCCCTCAGCCTTGAATTTCGGCATTCCGAGCTTAAGGGTGCATAAGTCCATCTGCTGCCTCATGCTCTTGACATTCTTAGCGGCAAGAGCTTCAAGCGACGTGCCTTCGGCGGGCATAGCGAGCGTTACGGTAAAGTTTGAGCCGGTGCCCATCGGGAGGATTACAGCCGAAAAATCGTCTCCGGCGAATGCAAGGGTCGAACCGAGTTCGGCGTTCATCATCGAGGTGGTCTGCGTGCCGTTAGTGCCGCGGAAAGTGGCCTCCTTGGTGTCCTCGGCCTTGAAGGGATGTGTCCATGCCCCCTTGAAATACTCGGCGTTGGCCAGCACGGCAAGCAGTTCGGAGTTAAAATCAGCGGGAGTAACGATAGAGGGAATCATCCCCTGGGTCTTGTCGTTTACCCAACCGTTGATTTTCAGTGCGCAGGCTTCAGCCTTGGTGAAATCGCACACTTCGGGCGCGATGCCGAACACCTCGCCGAGCCGCGAGGCAACCGCCCCATTGAGGGCATGGCGGTCGGTGGCCCATACGGAGCAGGCTTCGGTGAAATCCACCTGCGAATCCAGCTGCGGCAGCACGTTGGCCATCTTGTATGCCAGGGAGTTGACTGCCTCAAGATCGTCGGTACCGAGCGCTGCCACAATCTGCGCGCGGAGTTCCGGCCCGCATACGTTGGCGATAATCGAAAGCTGCATCTGGGCGCTCATAGGGGCCACCACCACGCGGTCGGCCTGCGACGCCTTCAGTGCCTCGGCCAGATAACCGGCCTGGAAGCCAGCCGTCCGATCTGCGGCCTTAATCTCCGAAGCAGTAAGATTCAGTTCTGCAGGCGTTTCCGTTTTGCCGCCCTTAGTGCCATCCGGTTCAACTTCGGGCACGTTTTCGCTCTCCGACGAGCATCCGGCCACGCCCATCGCTACCATTGTAGCGACCGCAACCAACATACTTTTCAACTGCATTTTTTTCATAGTCAATTATTTTTCTCTGTTGTTATTACGTGATAATCGCCGCTCAGAGGTTGCGGACGGCGCCGGCGAAGAGGATTGTGCCGGTCGAGACCTCGCGGATAAGCATCACAAACGGACGGTCGATAACCACCGACATCGCCAATGGTGCGGTTTCAAGCCCCGTACCAACACTGACAGAAGCGGCTTTTGCACCTTTCTCGTCGATCTCCACAGCAGATTTCTGATAAATCGCATTGAGAGAGACCGGCCTGGTGAACATCCGTATGGTTTCCGGATCATACACCTTAGCGATTCCAAAATCAGCCAAAGCCTCTTTCAGATCAATCCTGTCAGGTGTCAGTTTCATTTTGGGAATTGAGTAAACGGCATTGTCTGAACCCATCATCGCGATAGCCTTCTGAAGTTTCTCAGCACTGATAAATTCGTCGAGGGTCTGGCCTTCAGGGGGCAGGATATAATCCACAACATACTGGCCGCCCTTGCATTTCAGCTCCACGCCATGAGGAAGCATCGCCTCGTAGTCCATGAAGACTCCGACATAGCCATTATTATACATCAACTTTACACTGGTTGTGCCGCTTTCGCCGTAGAAATCCTTGTCGAGGGTTTCATTTACATCGAATTCATCAGCCCACGGCCCGTAGAAATACAAGGCATTAAGCAGGGCGAAAACTTTAAGTTCCTCACCTTCATCAAATAATTTTGTAATGAGGTTTTCCGTGCGTTCGGCACACCATTTATTAATCTCACCTATGATACCACCACTGAAATCGTGGGCAAATACCTCGGGGGCGTAGTTGCCAGAAATTAAATCATTCCCGGCATCCGACAATGTGTATTGCGAGTCGTACCATAGAGCATTCGCAGGTTTGAACGTAACAGGCGAAGCATTCTTCATAGCGTCCATCAGCTTGGTATTAAGAGAATTGAGCAGTTCCTTATCAGTGCAGCCCAATGCCGAGTAAATCTCTGCAGCCGACTCCGGCTCAGTTACGTTGGCCAGCATAGACAGAAGCACCTGAGCGCTCAGCGGCGAGCAAATCACATTCTCCCCCGGTTCAGCACGCTTGTAAACCTTCTCGAAAAATTCGAGTTGAGCGGCGTTAACATCCGGCAGGGCTGCCTGCTCCTCAGCCGTAAGAAGCGTAACGACCGGCGTAGGAGGCACAGGTTCCGGATTCTGAATATCCTCCGCGCCATCATTGTCGGAGCAAGCCGTCATCATAGCCATTACAGCCACAACAATCATTCCATAGTTTAGGTACTTTTTCATAATATTGACATTTGCTCTTGGTAAAATCCAAAATATTGTACATCATATTTGAAATCATCAACTCCCCATACCGGGGATGTATCATACGAAACGCCTTCACTTGGATTAAAAACGTCCGGATTAAAATATCCATTCGCACGGCCTCCCCAGCCCCAATTAAAATGAATCAACATGTCAAGATTCTCCGTAACAGTGACAACGTTCGAACCATCAAGCCCCATTCCATAGTCCACATGCGTACGGACTGTTCCGACTCTCAATCCTCCATCAGCCACCCAGGCATGTCCACCCATATCGGGTTGTTTTGCGCCTCTAATATACACAACCCCTTCTTTTATTCTATCCAACAAGAAGCGTGCTTTTGTATAATTTGAAATAGCAGTGATTTTGAATTTATAATTGACCTGATTTCTAAGCGCAGAAGCAGTTGAATTGGCAGCCTCTATGGTTGCACCTGTGCTTCTTTTGTCTTCTGATTCATACTTATAAACTGCACTATTTCTATGCCCCAATTCCCTACAAAGATATGCAATGGCCATGTGTGCGTCTTCAGAGGCGCTACAAGAACCATTGTGTGAAACTATACCATATTGATTTGTTGCACTCCAATCAATCGGGTCGGATTTATGATGTTTTTTAATTTCACTCCAATCTAACGTCACTTTATCAACAGGGTGCCCGGGATATGTCAGACTAATTTCAGTTGGCAGTTCATAGTATGACAGTATTTGTGCAAGCGCTGTTTGTACGCAACCACTTAGTCTGTTAGGGCAAAAATAGCCTTCTGGATATGCCTGATACCATGCTACTTTCAGTCGCGGGGCAATTGTATCATTATAACGAATTGTCCAGTCGTCAAAAGCAGGCTTGATGATTGGTCTGTCAATCATAGACGACCGGCGCATGGAACTCTCAACATAGTCGGAAGCTGCCTGAACATACATCTGAAATCCACCGTTGTTAGCATTCTCGATGTCGAAGAAATTTCCCTCTTCAACGTATGCGAGAACCGGAGAAAGCTCTCTTGAACCGGAAATTATAGCATATCCCTGATTTTCACCATACTGGGCGACATAAAGCAGAGTATCGGCAGTCGCTGAAGAACGGCTGATTTTATTTGTAAGAGCGTGGATTTTGATATCTGGGAGACTTCTGCTCTCTTTATGCGGGAATATATTCAGAAACTGAGCGGCATAAGCCATTGCCTCATCCTCACTTCTCTGAATAGATTGAGCATTGCTTATGGAGACCGTTTCCTCTTCCTCTACCGGAATAAATGTGTTGTCCGAGCATGCGCCGGTGGCTAAAGCCATCGTGATAGCCAAAAATAAATGATTGATTTTCATTGAAAATAGTTTTATGGGCTATACTTGATTGAACCGACTCATTCGTCATTATGCAAAGTTAATGGAAATATTAATATCTCCAAAAAGTTGGACAAATAAATTCGACAATACCAGATTTGACAGTCAAATCAGCGCATATACCCAGTTAGTAATTATACGTAACTGTTCAAAATTATTTTATACTATCCTGATCTAATTATTTCAACCAGTTACTTCGTGTTTTTATGGTTTATTATTTAAATCGAGAAATAGCCCTGATAGGTAGAATCGTCGATTTTGATTTTGACGACGTAGTCTCCATGAAGCGAAGAAGTTGAAATCGTGTAAGGGTTAGTGTAATAGTAATATTCCCTATGTACGCATCTTCCATCCAGAGTTTGAAGCTCCACATATATCATTTCCGAAAAATCCTCGATTTCGAGATATAGCGTTCCATTCTCCACATAGCACATCATATCAAAAAAGTCATCCGAAGTATCATGCGGTCGTCCCCCAGTTTGCCTCAAAGGGATAGACGAATGAGTCGCAGGGACATTGTAGGCTTGGCATTGGTAAGTAAAGCCAATGTTACAAATAAATAAACTGACTACGAATGCAATTAATGTTTTTCTTCTCATAGCTATGTTGGATTTTTACTTTCAAATTTATCATTCCATCATAACCATTTCCAAATTTTAATCACGTAAAAAATATATCATCAAGCCATTTCTCGATTTCTAAACTATTAATAATCAGGACATTTAAAATCCATATTTTTTTTCAATATATCATCTCAGAACCTAACAAGTCTCTATAAACCAGCTATTTAAATCATACGTTTCTTATGATTGCATCGTTATTTCCCCAATGCAGCAATAAACCGTTCGCGATGTGGAACGTCGGAAGCCTCGATTTTTTCTCTAATTCGGCGTTTACGATTGTAAAAGTTTGCAACCTGCCAATTCATTACCAGACAAATTGATTTTGCAGAAAATCCCGCGAAAAATAAAGTAAGAAGCGAAATGTCTTTATCTGTCAAAGCGGGCAATTCCGTTCTGATGTCTGTTAATATATTTTTATGGATTTTATCAACAACCTCTTCAATCATTTTCATGCTATCCTTGTTCGACAATTTAAGGAGTTCATGCTCAAGATTCTTCAAGACGGTGGCTCGGGTCTGTACTTCTGCACCTTTCTTTTCAAAATACTCCTTACTTAGAATATCAAGAGTTTGGATATGAGTGCTGAATATGTTTTCTATAAGTTTAATCTGCTTATTCAACAAGGCATTTTGCGTTCTGATTTTCGAATGATTTGACGCCACAACTTCATTAGAATTTTTCAGTTCTGAGCTTACTCGCTTTACGTTATTATTAAGATTACTGATTTCGCGTGACAGGGAGGAAATCGACGACATCTTTTCGTCTATTTCCCTGCGTTGATATTTAATCTTCAGTCTCAACAATATCACAACAAGTACCACAATAGTAAGAATGAACCCTAATAGCAAAACCACAAAGAGAAGGCGGTCTGCTCTCTCCAAATTTCTTTCATTCTCTTTGCCAATAGAGTTCTTTTCTACTACTGCAATATTCTCTGAAAGCATTCTGCCGATTTTTTCATTTCCAACAGTCGCCATCCGCTCCAGATTCTCGAGTGCAGAATCATATACTCCGGCTTTCTTCGCAAGCTCATATCTCACACGATAATAAGTTTCATCATCATATATATTTCTATTTTTTTCATATAATGCAAGATAATATTCTGCACTGTCGTTCTGATTATTCATAAAGAAAACCTCAGCAATCTTTGGTAAGGGTACATTATCACCATAATATTCGGGAGAATATCTTTTCAGCGTATAAAACGCTTCAACAGCTTTATCTGGCTCTTTATCATAAAAATAAGCAAATATATAGGTGCCATAGATATAACTTAATAATGCAGAGTCAGTTCCCGGAATAACAGAGACAAGACTATCAAGAATATGCAGGCTCTTTCTATGATCTCCATCAGGAGCATAGTTGATGGCCATATCTACAGCAGAAAACAGGGCATTTCTCTCTTTTCCGGGAATAGACTGATAATAAGCATGGGCCATTTCCCCCTTGTTTATCGCCTCTTTTACATTGAAAGCCCTGTTGTAGAGGTCGGCGAGGGTCTCGTTTGTGCGGGCCAGAAAGAGCGTATCCTCCAGCCGACGGGCAAGCCGCTCAGCCATTACAACATCGGAAACCGACTTGGCATAAGCGTTGTTGGTCATGTGGATAAGCCCGCGGTAGTAGTAGCTGCGCATCAGCTTACGGCGGTCGTCGTGGCGCGTGTAGTAGTCGACGGCTGTGGAAATCAGGCTGTCGTCGGTCTCGTAGATATACTGCTTGTACTGACACTGGGCGTAGAGCAGCGCAAAATATGCTCTGTTGGCCTCGGAGGAGATAGCCGCCGTATCGATGGCGTTGAGAATCGTCCACGCCGAGTCGTAGTGCTCCTCCATCAGGCTGTCGGCCTCGGCGAGTTTATCGTAAGGG
>ERZ827168.2259-NODE-2259-length-23281-cov-4.582451_pt1 | contig 23281 bp, 19 predicted proteins | sample MGYA00519868_ERZ827168 | MGnify/ENA primary metagenome ERZ827168 (study PRJEB31778, sample SAMEA3449271) | human gut metagenome | biome: human gut; feature: human-associated habitat; material: faeces | place: United Kingdom | collected 2010/2012 ...
CAAGGCCCGCTCGCTCTGGAATCTGGAAGGGGTATCGGAAATCACGGTCGAGGCGAATCCCGACGACATCACCGAACACTATCTGGACGAACTCGCCCGTACCGACATCAACCGGCTCAGTTTCGGCGTACAGTCCTTCATCGACCGCGACCTCAAGCTGCTCGGCAGACGGCACAACGCCCAACAGGCGGTAGAGGCTATCCGGGCGGCCCAGGCAAAGGGGTTCGGCAACATTTCGCTCGACCTCATCTTCGGCATCCCCGGCATGTCGCTCCGCGAGTGGGAAAACAATGTCCTGCGTGCCGTAATACTCGGCGTACAGCACATCTCGGCCTACTGCCTGACCATCTCCGACAACACCGTCTTCGGCGACATGGCGGAGGCGGGAACGCTCATACCTGCCAGCGACGAAATATGTGAGGAGCAGTTCATGATATGCCACCGCATTCTGACCGACAGCGGTTTCTGTCACTACGAAATCTCCAACTATGCCCGCGGCGAAGAGTTCCGCTCGCTGCACAACTGGGCCTACTGGTGCGGCAAAACCTATCTCGGCCTCGGCCCATCGGCCCACTCCTACGACGGGGACCAACGTATCTACTCGGTCAACAACCTCGAAAAGTACATCGAACTGGCCGGTACCGACCGGATATACGGACGGGAAATCCTCTCCCGCATAGACAAGTACAACGAATATATCATGACCGCCCTCCGTACCGATTACGGTATTCGACGCGACGCGCTCTCCGAACGGTTCGGGTTCAAGGGACTGCTCTACTTCGAATATTGTGCCGGCAAGTTTCTCCGAAACGGCTTGATAGTCCGCGAAGGCAATGTGTACAGGATACCACCCGAAAAGCTCATGGTCTCCAACAGCATCATCAGCGACCTCTTCTATATCGAGGAATAGCGCAGCGGCAGGCCGTTCCGTGCCGCCGCACTTCGTGCGGCAGCGAACGGACGTCCTCCGGCCAATTTCCCCGAATCCGTCGTTCCCGCCTTTCCGGCAAAAGTACGGGGCATGGCACCGCCTCACCGATAAATGCCCGGATACAATGCGACAACCCTCACAAAACGAACGCATGTCCCATGACATAAGAACGGAACGGCTGCACCTGCGGCCGTTCGCCGAACAGGATGCGAAAGCCCTGCTGGACATTCTGGGCGACACCGAAGTGAATACATTCCTGCCCATGTTTCCGCTGAAGCATTTGGAAGAGGCCGAGGCATACCTGCACAAGAAACTTGCAGCACTGCGTTCCGGCGAATCGCTTTTATACGATGCCGTCTGCATGAAAGGCAGCGATGTACCCGTCGGTTATGTCCACGTAAGCGGCGCCGGCAGCCACGACCTGGGGTACGGACTCCGAAAAGCATTCTGGCACCGGGGCCTGTGTACGGAAGCCTGCCAGGCCATCATCGACCGGCTTCGGCGAGACGGTCTCCCTTATGTTACGGCGACGCACGACGTGAACAACCCGAGAAGCGGAAACGTGATGCAGGCCATAGGTATGAAATACCGTTACTCCTACCGGGAGCTCTGGCAGCCCAAAAACATCCCGGTCGTCTTTCGCATGTATCAACTCAACCTCGACGGACAGGAAGAACGGATTTATGACGAATACCGGAACAAATATCCGCATTTCATAGAGGAACTCTGACCTGCCAGCCTCTCCCCATCCTTTCCCGGACATCGCCGCCATAAACCGGCAGCATTCCGTGCCGTACTGTTCCTGCCCCCGCAACAGTACGGCCACAGAGATTCCGAAAACCGACCGGCCATTTCCCTGTCGCCGCTTTCCGGCATTCCGACTGAACCGCATACAGGTTCTGCACGGAAATCGCCCAACAACCACACGCAGGCAAGGGGCTCAGCTCCGACCGAGACAACTCCCGATTCCGTCACCGCCGCCGAACGTCTTCCCGAAACAGCGTCATGTCCGGCTGGGTTTCACCGGCCGGGATACACTGCCCGACAACGACACCCACTTTACCGCACCGTTTCGCAGGCAATCCGTTACGGCTGTCCACGGAGCAAAGACGAGACGAGGGGTGCGGCAATCTTGCCGCACCCCTCGTCCCAATCGGCTACGCTTTCCGCGCAACCGTTCTTATCTTATTCCAGCGTCTCGTTCAGAACCGCCTTGTAGAGGTCGATATCGCCGCAGCAGGAGTTGGCGATGAATTCGGCCGCCGCCTTGTTCTGCGCTTGGGCATACTTGATGTACGCCTCGGCAGGCACCCGATACTCTTCGCTCTCGGCCGCCTGACGGAGCAGTAGGTGCGAAAGGACGATGTGCCCGGTCATCTCCACGAGCCGACGTGCATGGAACTCTATCTGTTCGCTGTCGCCGCCCGTTACGCGGGCTATCGCCCGTTCGTACTCCTCGCGCATGGCGATGAGCTTGTCGAGCTGGAACTTGAACTCGGCCGGGCGCTCGGCAGCCTCGTATGCCTTCATCTGCGCGAGGAACGTGCCGGTCGTCACGTGGCGGATGGCGGCCACCACCTGAAGCTGGGTCGTACCTTCGTAGATGTTGGTGATGCGGGCATCGCGGTAAATCCGTTCGATGGGATAGTCCTTCATGTAGCCCGAACCGCCGTGTATCTGTATGGCCTCGTAGGCAAGCTGGTTGGCATATTCACTGGCGAACATCTTGCAGAGCGGCGTGAAGGCATCGGCGAGCTTGTTATAGGCCTTCATCTCGCTCTTTTCCTCGGCCGTCAGCGGACGTTCCTTGCCTATCTCCGCCCAGCACTTGTATATCTCGACGAAACGGGCCGTCTCGTACAGCATCGCACGCGATGCGTACAGTTTCGCCTTCATGTTCGTCAGGATTTCATAAATGGCCGGGAACTGGATGATGGGCTTGCCGAACTGCTGGCGTTCGTTGGCATACTTCAGCGCTTCGCGGTAGGCGGCCTCGCACAGCCCCGTGCCCTGTGCGCCGATACCGAGACGGGCGGCATTCATCAGGGACATCACGTATTTGATAAGACCGAGCTTGCGGTCGCCGACGAGCTCTGCCGGAGCGTTCGTATAGACGAGCTCGCAGGTAGGCGAGCCTTTGATACCCAGCTTGTTCTCGATGCGACGCACCTTCACTCCGCCGTCGCGGCGGTCATAGACGAACATGGAGAGACCGCGTCCGTCCTTCGTCCCCTCTTCCGAGCGGGCGAGCACGAGCGAGATGTCGCCGTCGCCGTTGGTGATGAACCGCTTCACGCCGTTCAGCAGCCACGTGCCCTTTTCCTCCGACCAGGTGGCCTTGAGCATCACGGCACCCAGATCCGATCCCGCATCGGGCTCGGTGAGGTCCATGGCACACGTAGCGCCCGCCGACACCCACGGCAGATACTTCTGCTTCAGTTCCTCCGAGGCGAACTCGTTCAGAGTCTCGGCGCAATCCTGCAAGCCCCATATGTTCTCGAAGCTGGCGTCGGCACGCGACACCATCTCGTTGGCCATGACGAAGCATATCAGCGGGAAGTTCAGTCCGTCGTACTTGCGGGGCAGCGTAAGGCCGCTCAGGCCCGCGTCGACCACGGCCTTCATGTTCTCCACCGTACCCGAGGCATACTCCACGTGGTCGTTCACCACACGCGGACCCTCGTGATCGACACCTTCGGCGTTGGGAGCTATCACGTCGCCGCACACGCCGCCCGCGATCTCCATCACGCGGCGGTACGAGTCCATGGCATCCTCGAAATTCTGCGGAGCGAAATCGTACATGTCCTTCTCGGCGAATCCGCGCTCCTTCAGTTCCACGATCTTGCGCATCAGCGGATGCTCAAGATGGTACTGCAAATCCTTATTATCTGAAAAGAAATTGGCCATTACTTCGAATTTTGCTTATAGTACTTAATCATTTTAGGTATCACGTCGTTCACGTCGCCCGTGATGGCATAGTCGGCGATCTTGTTGATCGGCGCCTCGGGATCGGTGTTGATCGATATTATCATCGACGACTGGTCCATACCCGCCGTGTGCTGTATCTGTCCCGAGATACCGCAAGCTATGTAGAGCTTGGGACGTACCGTGACGCCTGTCTGGCCCACCTGACGCTCGTGCTCGGTGAATCCCGCATCCACGGCGGCGCGGCTCGCGCCCACCTCGGCGCCCAGCACCTCGGCCAGCTCGTGCACGAGACGGAAATTCTCCTTCGAGCCCATGCCGTAGCCGCCTGCCACGATCACGCTCGCACCTTTTATATTGATCTTGCGTTCCTCGATCTGACGGTCGATGATCGTGACGGCCAAATCGGCATCCTTCAGATAATCGCGCCATGCGATCGGCTTCACCTCGCCTGCGGCGGGCACGGCAGCCTCGGCCTTGCGCATCACGCCCTCGCGGACGGTAGCCATCTGCGGGCGATGGTCGGGGTTGACGATCGTAGCGATGATGTTGCCGCCGAAAGCTGGACGGATCTGATAGAGCAGGTCCTTGTATTCGGCGCCCGTCTTGGCATCCTTGTGGTCGCCGATTTCGAGCTGCGTGCAGTCGGCCGTAAGACCGCTGTGCAGCGCCGACGACACGCGCGGCGCGAAGTCGCGGCCCACGGGAGTGGCGCCGAACAGAACGATCTGCGGCTGCTCGGCCTCGATGAGTCCGCACAACACCGAAGTGTGGGGCAGCGTGCGGAACGGCGCGAACACCTCGTCGTCGGCAACCCACACCGCATCGGCTCCGTACTTGGCCAGCTCCTTCTCGATACCCGCCAGATTGGCCCCCATAGCCACCGCTTCGAGCTTCACGCCCAGACGGTCGGCCAGCTCGCGGCCCTTGGTAAGCAATTCCAAACTCACGTCGGCAATCGCGCCGTCTTCGAGTTCTATATATACAAATATATTATTCATCTCTGCAACTTTTCCGATTAACCGAGCGTATGGCTCGCAATAAGTTCTACCATCAGTTCATTGATATTCTCGTCGGCCGAGGTCATGCACTTGGCCTCCTTGGCCTGGAACACCACGTTCTCGATCTTCTTCACCTTGGTGGGCGAACCCGCGAAACCGAGCTGGTTCTCGTCGGTATCGATGTCGGCCACCGTAAGCTCCGTGATCTTCAGATAATCGCGCGCGGCGACCATAGCGGCACGCTCCGATTCGGGATCGGCAGCCGCCTCGCTCGGTGTCATGGCATATTTGTACTTCATGATGCGGCGGGCATTCATCGGGCGCACGGCGGGTGCCGAAGCGTTGACCGTGATGACTGCGGGGATCGGGCACTCCACCACCTCCACGCCGCGCTCCAGACGGCGGCGAATCACCAGCGACGATGCCTTAACCTGCTCCACGCACTCGGCGTAGGTCACCTGCGGCAAGCCCAATTTCTCGGCCACCTGGGGACCCACCTGGGCAGTATCGCCATCGATTGCCTGACGGCCCGCGATGATCACGTCGTAACCTATCTTCTTCAGTGCGCACGATATGGCATACGAAGTTGCCAGCGTGTCGGCACCCGCGAACTTGCGGTCGGTCAGCAGATAACCGCCGTCGGCACCGCGGAACATGGCTTCGCGAATGATATCGGCCGCACGGAACGGACCCATTGTCAGAATGTGTACCGTTGATCCTTCGCACTCCTCCTTCAGACGCAGGGCCAATTCGAGCGCGTTGAGATCCTCGGGGTTGAAAATGGCGGGCAGAGCGGCACGATTCACCGTACCCTCGGGGGTCATGGCATCCTTACCCACATTGCGGGTATCGGGCACCTGCTTCGCCAAAACAACGATTTTCAAAGCTTTGTTCATTTGTTGTAAATTATTGAGTTTTCAGGTTTTGTCTTTTCAGATTTGCGGGCGGCGGCCTATCTTACGATGGTCTCGCTGCGGTCGGGACCCACCGAGATGATCTTGACGGGAACGCCCGTCTCGCGCTCGATGAACTCCACGTAGGCCTTGAACTCGGCAGGGAAATCCTCGTAACGCTTCACCTTGCAGATGTCGCACTTCCAGCCCTTGAACTCGGTGTATACGGGCTCCAGATCGTCGGTAACCTCGTAGGGGAAGTGATCCACCACCTCGCCGCCTATACGGTAAGCCGTGGCCACCTTCACCGTATCGAAGTCGTTCATCACGTCCGACTTCATCATTATCAGGCCCGTGACGCCATCGACCATGACAGCGTACTTGAGCGCCACCAGATCGAGCCAGCCGCAACGGCGCGGACGACCCGTGACGGCACCGAACTCATGGCCTATGCGGCGCAGTTCCTCGCCCGTTTCGTCGAACAGCTCAGTGGGGAACGGACCGCTGCCCACACGGGTACAATAGGCCTTGAAGATGCCGTAGACGTCGCCGATCTTCGACGGCGCCACGCCCAGACCCGTACACACGCCCGCGCAGACGGTGTTCGAAGAGGTGACGAAAGGATAGGTGCCGAAATCGACGTCGAGCATCGAGCCCTGCGCACCCTCGGCCAGAATGGGAACGTCGTCCTTTATATATTCGTTCACAACGTGCTCGCTGTCGATGAAGCGGAATCCGCGGAGATAGTCGATGCCCTCCATCCAGGTCTTCTCGTACTCGGCCACGTCGTACTCATAATCGTACTGCTTGAGCATCTCCACATGCTTGTTCTTCAGCTTCTCGTAGCGCGCCTCGAAATCCGCGGCCAGCACGTCGCCGAAACGCAGGCCGTTGCGGCCCGTCTTGTCCATGTAGGTGGGGCCTATGCCCTTCAGCGTCGAACCGATCTTCGACTTGCCCTTGGCCGCCTCGCTCGCGGCGTCGAGAATACGGTGGGTGGGCAGGATGATATGCGCCTTTTTCGATATCATCAGCTTGCTCTTCACGTCAATGCCCTGCGCCGCTATGTTGCGGAGCTCCTCGGCAAGGCTCACGGGATCAACCACAACGCCGTTACCTATTATATTGACCGATCCTTCGCGGAAAATGCCCGAGGGCACGGTGCGCAACACGAAACTCTTATCGCCGAAATGCAACGAGTGGCCGGCATTGGGTCCGCCCTGAAAACGGGCGATGACCTTGTAATTCGGGGTCAGAACATCCACGACTTTACCTTTGCCTTCGTCGCCCCATTGTAATCCAAGAACTACGTCTACTTTTTTCATTATCCGTTAGCAATTTATGCAAAAGACATTTTTTGCATTCAAAGGTAACCATTTTTTTCCAACCGCGACAATACGCCCCCGATATTTTATCAACATCTTTTGCCGTAAGGGGAAGCATTCGGGAGCAATATCGACATCGCGGCGCGATGTCGGCAGTTCGCCGCCGCCCCACGCGGCGGACTGCTGCCGCAAAGGCGAATTATTTATCTTCGGCGGCTGCGGGGGTCGCACCAAAGGTGCGAGCCGCCGAAGATAGCAATGCCCGAGGCATTGCAATATTGCCATTATAAAAAAAACAAAAGGACTGCCTGTGCAGTCCTCCGTAAGTCCGAAACGTTCGGAAGCGGATCAATCCATGCCCTCGTCGTCATCGCCGCCCGCGCCGTCGTCCTGAATCTCGTCGGCGCCCTTGATCTCGTCGTCTCCGTAGAAATCGTCCTCGACGGCCTCGTCGGCCGAATCGTCGATCTTCACGTCGATCTTCACCAGATAGGAAGTATCGTCGGTCTCGTAGGGTACGACATAGAAAAAATCGCCGTTAGGCTTGTCGATTCGGGTCATAACTTCGGTAAATCCGTGCGGATAAAGTTCCTTCACCGCCTCCTGTTGCTCAGGTGTAAGATTGTGAAAATTAGCCACTAATCTCTTTTTCGTACTATTTGATGTCATATAATCCCAAAAATTTTCCGCAAGTATAGGCAAAATTTGTATACTGCGACGGATTTTGATATTTTTTTTTGCATTTTTTTTGTTTTCCGACCTTGATCCGAACAAATTATGTACCTTTACGACTCAATTACACCCGTATTATGACCGCACGGCAACGAATCATATTTCTGCGCGAACGTCTCAACTATTACAACTACAAATACTACATTGAGACCGACCCCGTCGTATCCGATTTCGAGTTCGACGCGCTCATGCGCGAATTGCAGGATCTCGAAGCGGAGCACCCCGAGTATGCCGACCCCAACTCGCCCACGGTGCGCGTGGGGAGCGACATCACCAACGAGTTCCGCAGCGTCGAACATTCGTTTCCCATGCTCTCGCTGAGCAACACCTACTCCATCGGCGAGCTTCACGAATGGATCGACCGCGTGGAGAAGGAGATCGACGAGCCCGAATTCGTCTGCGAACTGAAGTTCGACGGCACGGCCATATCGCTCACCTACGAGCACGGGCGGCTGCTGCGCGCCGTGACGCGCGGCGACGGCACACGCGGCGACGACGTGACGGAGAACGTTCGCACCATACGCAGCGTGCCATTGGTGCTGACGGGCGAAGGGTACCCCGACTTTTTCGAGATACGCGGCGAGATACTCATGCCCTACGCCTCGTTCGACCGTCTGAACGCCGAACGCGACGCAGCGGGAGAGCCGCCGTTCGCCAATCCGCGCAACGCCGCGGCGGGAACGCTCAAGCAGCAGCAGTCGCAGGTGGTGGCACGGCGCGGGCTCGACTGCACGCTGTACCAGCTCGCGGGCAACGACCTGCCCCACGCCTCGCACTGGGAGAACATGGAGGCGGCGCGCCGTTGGGGATTCAAGATCTCGGACAATATGCGCATCTGCCGCAGCCGCGAGCAGATAACCGAATACATAGAGCATTGGGATACGGAGCGCAAGGCCCTGCCTTTCCCCACCGACGGAGTGGTCGTGAAGGTCAACCGCTACGCCGACCGCCGCGCCTTGGGCACCACATCAAAAGCCCCCAAATGGGCCGTGGCCTACAAGTTCAAGGCCGAGCAGGCGCTCACCAGGCTGCTGAAAGTGACCTATCAGGTAGGCCGCACGGGAGCGGTAACCCCCGTGGCCAATCTCGAACCCGTTCTGCTGGCAGGCACTACGGTGAAACGCGCCACGCTGCACAATGCCGACCAGATAGCCGCGCTCGACATACGCGAGGGCGACATGGTCTACGTGGAGAAAGGCGGCGAGATCATCCCCAAGATAACGGGCGTCGACCTCGCGCAACGTCCGTCGGACAGCCGTCCGCTGGAGTACATAACCGAGTGCCCCGAATGCGGCGCGACGCTGGTGCGCTACGAAGGCGAGGCCAAGCATTACTGCCCCAACCAGAGCCACTGCCGCCCGCAGATAATAGGCCGCATAATACACTTCATCCGCCGCAAGGCGATGGATATCGACGGGCTGGGCGAAGAGACCGTAGAACTGCTGTTCGAAAACGGGCTCGCGGAGTGCATAGCCGATCTCTACGACCTGCGCACCGAGCAGCTCGCCCCGCTGCCGCGGCTGGGCGAGAAGTCGGCCGAAAACATCATACAGAGCATACGCCGCTCGACCGAGGTGCCGTTCCACCGCGTACTGTTCGCACTGGGCATACGCTTCGTGGGCGAGACGACGGCCAAATACCTCGCCTCGCACTTCCGCTCGCTCGACGCCGTGATGGCCGCCACGCGCGAGGAACTTACTGAAGCCGAGGAAGTGGGCGAGAAAATCGCCGACTCGATAATCGAATATTTCGCCGACGAGAAGAACCGCGCCATAATAGAGCGCCTGCGCAAGGCGGGCCTCAGATTCGAGGCCGAGCAGCGCAAGGCGGCATCCGAAGTCCTCAAAGGGCTTACGTTCGTCATCTCGGGCACCTTCGCCGACCACTCGCGCGACGAGTTGAAGGCCATGATCGAAGCGCACGGCGGAAAGAATCTCGCGGCGGTGTCGTCCAACACGTCGTATCTGCTGGCGGGCGACAAGATCGGGCCTACGAAGTTGCAGAAAGCCGCCAAACTCGGGATAAGGATCATATCGGAGGCGGAGTTCATCGCCATGATCGGCTCGGAACAGGACGAAGAACCGACACGGGGCGCGGAGGTGCGCGCCGAAGCGGACGGCGGCACGCACGCAGCGGCGGCCGAGGCCTCCGACAAAGCGGAAAAGCCGCAAGATATTCAGGGGTCGCTGTTTTGATCCCGCAGGAAACCAAAGTTTGACATTTGAAGTTACCATCGATTTATGGACAGAGATACAGCGAGACTCGGCGGCCTGGGCGCCGCCATGATAACACCGTTCGCAAGCGACAGATCATGCGACACCGCGGCCCTGGGCCGCATGATAGATTACGTCATCGATGGCGGAATCGATTATATCGTATGTCTGGGGACCACGGCCGAGACGCCGACCCTGACGGAAGAGGAACGGAGCGAGGTGCTGCGCTTCACGCGCGAACGCATAGCGGGGCGCGTGCCGCTCGTGGTGGGTGCGGGCGGCAACTCCACGGCCGAACTGATACGCCACATAGGAAGCATGGACCTCGCGGGCGCCGATGCCATACTGAGCGTGACGCCTTATTACAACAAGCCCTCGCAGGAGGGGCTTTACCGCCACTTCCGCGCCGTGGCCGAGGCGTCGCCGCTGCCCGTCATATTATATAATGTCCCGGGACGCACGGGAGTAAACCTCACGGCGGAGACCACATGCCGTCTGGCGGCCGACGAGCCGCGCATCATAGCCGTAAAGGAGGCTTCGGGAAACCTGGAACAGATAGAGACCGTCATCAAAAACCGCCCCGAGGGATTCCTCGTGCTTTCGGGCGACGACAGCATGGCGATCGAGGTCATGCGCAAGGGTGGCGATGGAGTGATCTCGGTGGCGGCCAACGCGTTCCCGTCGAAGTTCGCGCACGTGATCGGGCTGGCACGTCAAGGCATGTTCGACCGTGCGGAGGAAGCCTACACCCCCATGCGCGAGGCCGTGCGCGCACTGTTCGAACAGGGCAACCCGACGGGAGTGAAAGCGGCCCTCGCGGTCGTGGGGCGCATCGAGAACGTATTGCGCCTGCCGCTGGTGCCCGCCACTGACCAACTGATGAAAAAACTCGAAAAATTAATTAAGGAATACGATTTGCGTTGATATGTCGTTTTATGAAAAATACCGCTTTATGAAACGATACGTCATTGCCGCATTACTGCTGCTGCCGCTGGCAGGTTGGGCGAAGGTGCCCGACGAGGATGATATTCTGGCCAACATCATGGATACCTCGTCGCCCTACTATTACACAAATCTCATGATGCGCTACAACAACCTCGAAAAGCTGTCGGAGGATGACTACCACTACCTCTACTACGGCTACGCCTACCAGGACGAATACAAGCCGCTGGCGTCGAACCCCGCAATAGAGAGGCTCTACGAGGCCATAATGAGACTCGACACCGCATCGCCCGATCCCGAGGAGATGCGCTACGTGATATCGATGTGCGAAGAGGCGCTCAAGAACGACCCGTTCAGCCCCACGGCGCTCAACATGCTGGTGTTCGCATACGGCGCCCTCGGCGACAAGGAGAAGGAGGAAGCCTATTTCCGCCATCTGAACGGCATACTCGAAACCATAAAATCGTCGGGCGACGGCCGCAGCGAGAAGGATCCGATGCACATACTCATGTTCTCGCACGCGGTGGACGCCGTATCGTCGATGGGATACGCGGGCAAACGCGCCGAGATAGTGAGCCGCAACGTGGAGTACATCCCGCTGGAACATACCAAGAAGACACCCGAAGGCAAGATCCGCGGATTCTACTTCGATTACAGCCGCATATACCGCAACAAGCCCGACGACGTGACGTTCAAGAAGAAACGCACGTGGCAGTTCAACAACCTCAAGCCGCGCGAATACAAGTAAACGCGTAAAGCCGCGACGGATAGCCGAACGACCTTATGATTATGAAGAAAGCAAGAGAATACGCCCGATTCGCGATATTGCCGCTTCTGCTCGCGGCACTGCTTCTCGCGCCGTCGTGCAAGAAGGACGGCCCGAAGGAGACGACCACGCCCCACACGCTGATATTCTATTTCACGGGAACGGAGCTCTCCTACTACTTCTACCGCAACATCTCGGCGGCGAAAGACGCCATACGGCAGGACATCATGGGGCGCAGTCGCGTGGTATGCTTCTTCCAGCACACCGACAAGACCAAGGCCGATCTGATAGAGTTGGTATACGTCGAAGGGTCGTGCGAGGAAAAGGTGCTCGCCACCTACGACCTGCCGAAGCAGATGGACGGGGAGCATCTGAGCTGCTTTTTCAACGAAATAGTCCGCTCGGCACCCGCCGACAGCTACGGTCTGGTGATGGCGGGGCACGCTCTGGCATGGATTCCAGTCGATGCAGCACCGTTCCCCCGAGCCATGCGCCGCGCCGCGGGAACGGCGGCCGCAGAACATGCCGCCCAGAGCGGAGACGATTTCTGGCGCAAGGCGCAGAGCGATATCGTGACGCGTCACTTCGGCGAGAAATACTCCGACACGCAATCGAACATATTCGACATAGAGACATTGTCGTCGGCACTGGCTTCGACGGGAGTGAAGTTCGACTACATACTGTTCGACGCCTGCTTCATGGCAAACGTCGAATCGGTCTACGACCTGCGCGACAACGCCGATTATATAATAGGTGCGCCGTGCGAGATACTCGGCGACGGATTCCCGTACCAGAACGCCCTGCCCTACCTGCTGCGCAACGGCGGCCGCTCGCACGACCTGCCGCAGGTATGCAAGGCATTCCATGACCAATACGCCTCGAAATTCGGATATTCGGGATCGGTCGCACTCATCGACTGCGCACAGATGGACGCCCTGGCCGAGATCATGAAAAAAATAAACTCGGGAGCGACGAAAGATTACGACCGCGACGAAATACAGACTTTCGAGGGGCAGTCGCGCCACGTCTTCTACGATCTGGGGGATTACGTCGACAAGATGTGCGGCGATCCCGCACTCAAAGCCATGTTCGACGCACAGATGAGCCGTACGGTGCCGTGCAAATACACTCTCGGCTCGTTCTGGTCGAACTACGACGACAAATCGGGAATCTACCCCATCACCGCATTCTCGGGACTGAGCACATCGGCACCCTCGGAGGTGTATCGCGACGATTACGCCGAGACGTCGTGGTACAAAGCCACCCGATAGACAAGAGAAAAGGCGATTCTTCGAGAGAATCGCCTTTTTTCGAATATTGAAAATCCCTACTCGTAGCGGCCGCTCTTGAGACGGTCGACCTCCTCGTTGGTCAGAAAACGCCATGCGCCGCGCTTGAGGTTCTTCTTGGTGATTCCCGCATAATATACGCGGTCGAGTTTGAGCACCGAATAGCCCAGATGCTCGAATATGCGGCGCACGATACGGTTGCGGCCCGAGTGGATCTCTATACCGACCTCCTTCTTGTTCTCGCTCGCATAGGCTGCCTCATCGACGAATATCTCGCCGTCCTCCAGCATAAGGCCCTCCGTCATGCGCTCCATGTCGGCGCGGGTCAGAGGCTTGTCCAGCGTCACCTGGTATATCTTCTTCTTCTCCAGCGAAGGGTGCGTGAGCCGTCGCGTGACGTCGCCGTCGTTGGTGAAGATCAGCAGACCGAGACTGTTCTTGTCCAGTCGGCCGACGGGATATATGCGCTCCGAGCAGGCGTTCTTCACCAGATCCATCACGGTCTTGTCGGCATGGGGATCATCCAGCGAGGTCACGTAGCCCTTGGGCTTGTTGAGCACCAGATAGACCTTCTTTTCGCCCTGCACGCGCTCGTCGTTGAACTTCACCTCGTCCGTAGGCATCACCTTGGTACCCAGCTCCGACACGATCACGCCGTTGACGGTCACCAGACCCGCCTGAATGTAGTCGTCGGCCTCGCGGCGCGAGCACAGACCCGACTGTGCCAGGAAACGGTTCAGACGCATCTCGCCCACCTGCTTAGCGGGGTTGTACTTGGGATAGCTCTTGGGGCGCTCGTCGCCGCGATAGGAGCGTTTGTCCTTATGACCGCCCTTGGCCTTGTATTCGCTGCGGCCCTTGTAGCCTCCGCGGCCGCCGAACTCGCCGCGCGGGGTGAACTCGCCGCGCGGGGTGAACTCGCCGCCCTCGGCGCGATTGTCGCGATTGTCGCCACGGCCCTTGAAGCCGCCGTGCGCACCCGCACCGCGACGGAACTCGCCGTCGTTCTCGCTGCGGTCGTAAGGCTTCGCATAGCCGCCCTGCCTGTTGTATCCGCCCTGCTTGGCACGGCCTCCGAAACCCGCATCGGAATTGGAGCGGTCGGAATATTTCGGCCCGCCGAACTTGGGCTTGAATCCGCTGCGGCCGCCGCTCTCGCCGCGCTGCTCGCCGCCGCGGTCGTAATTCTTCTTAACGTATCCGTCGCCGCGGCCGCGCAGACGGTTGTCCTCGGTAAAATTGGGATTGAACGACGCTCTCTCCGCGCCCGAATCGTAACGGTCGCGACGCATCGTACGCCCCTCGTCGGCGGCATCTCGCCGAGGACGGGGACTGCGCTCGACACGCTCCGCCGAAACCGTGCGTACACGCTTGTCACGACCGAATCGCGACACGGCGGCCGTCGAGTCCTGTTTTGTGTTTCTCATAATGATTTCGATTTTACGTGGGCAAAGGTAATTCAATTTTCTCAACATGTTGCAACCATGCCGCCTTTTCGAGTTCAAAAAACATTCCGCACCGCAGCGGGCCGTCCGCCGTTGCGGGATTCTTGCTATCTTTGCAACGTTTTACGACAAAAGCGGAACGAACCATGGAAATGAATCGCGAAATACTGCGCATAGCCATACCTAATATAGTATCGAACATCACGGTGCCCATAATGGGCATAGCAGGCACCATGATCGCGGGACACCTCAACGGCAACTCGTCGGCCACCATCGGCGCGCTGGCCATAGGCGTGTCGATCTTCAACTTCATATACTGGAATTGCAGCTTCATACGCATGGGCACCAGCGGCATCACGGCGCAGGCCTACGGTGCGGGCGACGTCAAGACCACCACGCTCATGCTGGCGCGGGCCGTGACGGTATCGCTCGTGGTGGGGCTGGCGATGGTGGTATTCCAATACCCGATAGGCATGGCGGCCCTGAAGATGATGAACGGCAACGACATGGTGGCCGACTACTTCTTCGCCCGAATATGGGCTGTGCCCGCGGGCGTGCTGCTGTTCGGACTCAACGGCTGGCTGACGGGAATGCAGAACGCCGTGATACCGATGATAGTGGCCGTGACGGTGAACGTCATACACATCGTGTTCAGCTTCTGGTTCGCGTTCGACTTCGGCATGGGCATAACGGGCATAGCCTACGCCTCGGTGGTGGCGCAATGGACGGGCGTGGCGGTCACGGCGTTCATAACCTGGGTGCACTACCGCAAACGCTTCGTGGCCATAACCTTGCGCGAGGTGACCGACATGCGGGCCATGAAGGAGTTTTTCGTCATCAACAGCGACATCATAGTCCGCACGCTCTGCATCGTGGCCACCTACACCTTCTTCACGGCCGCCTCGGCACGCATGGGCGACGACGTGATACTGGCGGTGAACACCATCCTGTTACAGCTTTTCACCCTATTCTCGTACATGAACGACGGCTTCGCATGCGCGGCCGAGGCTCTCACGGGACGCTTCATCGGTGCGCGCGATCCCCGCGCGCTGCGCGACTGCATACGCAAGTGCATGATGTGGTGCGTGCTGGTGGCCGTGCTCTACGTAGGCATATACGTCGGATGGTGGCGCGATCTGCTGCAACTGTTCATCGACGGCGAGATGGAGGAGGCGCACGAGATAATCGACTACGCGGGCCGATTCATAGGCTGGATCATAGCCATCCCGCTCGCGGCGGCCCTGCCCTTCGTGATGGACGGCATAATGGTGGGCGCCACGCAGTCGCGCATAATGCGCGACTCGATGATACTCTCCACGGCGGCCTACTTCGCCATATTCTTCACCATGCGCCCGCTCATAGGCAACAACGCACTGTGGATGGCGTTCACCATGTACATGTTCCTGCGCGGAGTGCTGCAATACTTCCTCTCGTCGCGCCTCGGCAAGATCTATTCGCAGGCCGAGCCGCGATAGGAATCATGCGTCCCGCGCGCATTCGGGCCATGCCCCATGACACATAATTCGCGGAAAAATTCATTTTTTACGGTTTTTTTGTTCCATGCAACCGATTTTTTGCATAACTTTACGGTAATTTGACAACCATTAGATTTACTAACCCGTAAAACCAAAACATTATGAGCTCAAAATTATCACGTTTGGACTTCCTGCGCTATTCGGCGCTCGGAGCATCGACCTTGATATTACCGCGCGCCGTATCGGCAGCCGTAGCACCCAAGAAGCCGAAGAAAGGCGACGCCAACGATAAGATCAACATCGGTTTCATCGGCCTGGGTCAGCAGGCGATCCACCTCGTGTCGGGATTCCTCACCATTCCCGAGGTGCGCGTGATAGCAGGTTGCGACGTGTACGACATCAAGCGCGAGCGCTTCGTCAACCGCGTAAACAAATATTACAGCGATCAGGGAATAAAGAACAAGGTGGACATGTACATCAAGTTCGAGGAACTGCTCGCACGCCCCGATATCGACGCAGTGGTGATAGCCACTCCCGACCACCAGCACGCACGCATAGCCATCGCGGCCTGCAAGGCGGGCAAGGACATTTACCTCGAAAAGCCGCTCACGTTCACCATCTACGAAGGCCAGCGACTCATCGAGGCCGTCCGCGCCAACAACCGCATCCTCCAGGTGGGCAGCATGCAGCGTTCGATGGCGGAGTTCATCCATGCGGCGAACATCGTCCGCGAAGGCCGTCTGGGCAAGATATCGCTCATCCACGCCTACGTGGGCGAGGGTCCCAAGCCCTACACCCTGCCCAAGCAGGAGGTGCCCGCAGGTCTGGACTGGGATCTGTGGCTCGGTCCTTTGGCCGACACCTGGCACTACAACCATGAGCTGAACCCCCTCATCACCGAAAACGGCGGCGACGAGTGCTGGGGCGCATGGCGCTGGTATCAGGGTCTCGGCGGCGGCTTCACGACCGACTGGGGCGCACACATGTTCGACATCGCGCAATGGTGCATAGGCAAGGACGGTTCGGGTCCTGTGGAGATACTGCCTCCCTCGGCCAGCCTGCACCGCTGCCTGACGTACCGTTACGACAACGGCGTGGAGATGATACAGAAGGATTTCGGCTACGGACAGGCCGTGAAGGTACAGGGCGAAAACGGCTGGATCAAGGTACGCCGCGGCGGATTCGAAGCATCGTCGCCCGACCTGATGCCGAGCGACGTGGATCAGAAGGCCGTATACGAGACCAACGTTCCGCACTACCAGAGTTTCGTGAACAGCATCCGCTCGCGCCGCGACCCGAGCGTTCCCGTGGAGGTGGGCCACAGCTCATGTACGGTCTGCAACCTGGGTAACATAGCCTACGAACTGAACCGTCCGCTGTCGTGGAACCCCATCGTTCAGAAGTTCATGAACAACGACGAGGAGGCCAACTCGAAGCTCCACTACGAGTATCGCAAGCCTTACGCTCTGGAGTAATCGACTCCCATCGGAATATTCACGCCGCGCCTCCGCACAGAGGCGCGGCGTTTTTTTTCGTCGCAAAATTAATGCGACTCTAAAGAGTCGCGCGGGCCGCAGCCTCGTCCCGCTGCGGCCTGCTGTTCGCATACGCTCACTTCGCAATCCTCCGCAGGCTGCCGCCCGAACGAAAAACCGCCCGACTATCGTCGGACGGCTCTCACTCTCAAACTATTACTATTATCTTTCGGCTATTAAAGATTCTTGGCTCTTACGGCACGCAGCATGTCGTCGGTCATCGACGAGAGATCCCACTGCGGCTTCCATCCCCACTCCTCGCGGGCGCAGGTGTCGTCCAGCTTGTTGGGCCAGCTCTCGGCTATGGCCTGCTTCACCAGATCGATGTTGTAGACCATACGGAAGTCGGGAATGCGCTTGCGTATCTCCTCGTAGATCATGTCGGGAGTAAAGCTCATCGACGCGATGTTGAAACTGTTGCGGTGGCGCAGCTTAACGGGATCGGCCTCCATCAGCTCCACCATGGCACGCAGCGCGTCGGGCATATACATCATATCCATGTAAACGTCGCGCACGGGGCAAACGAACTTCTCGCCCTTCACGGCCGCATAGTAGATCTCCACGGCGTAATCGGTCGTACCGCCGCCCGGAAGCGTCACATTCGAAATGATGCCCGGGAATCGCACCGAACGGGTGTCGACTCCGAAACGGGTGTGGTAGTAGTTCGACAGCAGCTCGCCCGTCACCTTGCACACGCCGTAAACGGTATCGGGCTGCATCACGACATCCTGCGGGGTGTTGTCGCGCGGGAAATCGCCGCCGAAAGCACCTATCGAACTGGGGGTGAACAACGCGCAGTTGTACTGACGGGCCACCTCCAGCGAATTGGTCAGCGCGCCGATGTTGATCTTCCATGCCAGCGTGGGGTTCTTCTCGCCCGTAGCCGACAGCAGCGCCACGAGGTTGAATATGGCATCGACGCCGTACTTGTGGACCAGCAGAGCGTAACGCTCGGCATCGAGAGCGTCGAGCTGCTCGAACGGACCGTCCGCTGCCAACTTCTCCGACGGCTTCAAATCGGCGGCAATGACGTTGGCGCCACCGTAAATCCCACGCAGATAGGTTACCAACTCGGAACCGATCTGACCTCCTGCACCTACAATAAGTATCTTTTTCATAAGAAACGTTTACAAATCGACCGTAAAGGTAATGCTTTTTATTAAAATTCGTTAGCCGAATGTCCGTTTTTTACATTTTTATGCAAGAAAAAAGGCCGATCCGCAAGCGAATCGGCCGAAACAATGCTCCACGCGGGGTTCAATGCCCGCAGGAATCAACGTCGCGCGCCGAGATCGGCACGGTCAGGGCCCGCCAGGAGTACCATATGTAGGCCACAACGACGGGGATGAACAGAGTGACCCAACTCATGACCCGAAGCGTGAACTCGCTCGACGACGAATCGGCTATCGTGAGCGACGAGGCGGGATCCGACAGCGACGGATAATAACAGGTGCTGTTCCACCCCGCACACAGCAGCAGCCCCAGCACGGCGAGTATGCTGCCCGATCCGCTGAACCACACGGCGAGGCGGCTGCGCCTCGCGCCGAGCACGATGCCGACGAGCACGGCCGTAACGCCGACAAGGAACACGGCCGTCACGGCGGGCATGGCGGCGAAGTTGTACAGGTATTTGTATTTCTCGGCGAATATGACGCCCTCGGAATCGTAGCCGTAACCCGTAGAGAGAAGCAGCGACACGACGAAGGTAAGGAAAAAGCATAGGAACAACGCAGCCGTGGGAACCGAACGGCGTGCGGCGCGGCGGCGGAGATCCTCATCGTCGATATTGTTTATGAAGAAGTGCAGCGCCGTGAGTTGCGACAACAGCATGACCGCCAGGCCGAGGCACACGTTGCGGTAGTCGGCCACGGCCTCCAGCCCGTGCCAGGGCGACATCCACCTCGAAATGGCCGTATCCCCGCCGAGAGCGAGGATGTGGGACCTGTCGACGGAGAAGTTCGCCCCCGTGAAGAACGTGCCGACGGCTATGCCCAGCAGCAGAGGGCCCGCCACCCCGTTGATTACGAGAAAGGCATTGAACGTACGTTCGCCGAAAAGATTGGCGGGCTTGCGTCGGTATTCGTACGCCACGGCCTGAATGACGAATACGAAAAGTATGGAGAACCACACGTAATAGGCGCCGCCGAAGCTGGTGGAATAGAACAGCGGGAACGAGGCGAAGAAGGCGCCGCCGAAGGTGACCAGCGTGGTGAAGGTGAGTTCCCACTTGCGGCCGAGCGCGCTCGCGACCATCTCGCGCTGATCGCATGTGCGGCCGATGGAGTAGAGAAGGCTCTGCCCGCCCTGCACGAACATCAGGAACACGAGCAGCGCGCCGAGCAGCGATATGATGAACCACCAATAGTGCTGAAGAAGTGATAATGTAGTCATAAATCGTCTTATTTTTTATCGGGTCCTATGCTTATCTGCTTGAACATTATGCTCAGTTCGGCCGCAAGCAAGGCGGTGAATAGAGCCAGCAGGACGAAAAAGGTGGTCATGACGGATGCCTCCGACATGCTCGACGTGGCCACCGTCACGGGCATCATGCTCTGTATGGCCCACGGCTGACGCCCCATCTCGGCGACGATCCACCCCGCCTCGGAAGCCAGATAAGCAAGCGGCACCGCCCACATCACCACATGCAGCAGCCATCGGCTCTGCTCCAACACATTGCGGCGCAGGAGCCACAGCACCAGGGCGAAGAGCAATATGAAGAGGGTTCCCGCCCCCACCATCACGCGGAAAGCATAGAACACCATCGGCACATTGGGCACGCTCTCATCGGGCGTGGCGAGATAGCCGTAGCCCAGGTAGGCGAAATACTCCCGGAGGAACTCCGAGCCCTCGTCCGAATCGGGATCGAAAAGCCGCCTTATACGGGCCGCCTCCGCCTCGTCGCCGCGCTGCAACGCCTCGCGATAGCGGGTCAACTCCCCTATCGCCCGACGGCCGCGCTCCATCTTTTCGCGCACCGACATTATGCCGCGCTCCGCATTGCCGGCGACCAGATCGTTTATGCCCGCCACGTAGGCGTCGGCATCGCGATAGCTCATGACGGAGAGCAGCGCGGGAATATCGACCCTGAGCAGGAACGTGTCGCCCGTCCTGCGTTCGGCCTCGGGGCGCAGCACGCCCATCACGGTAAGCGGCGCACGCTCCGAACCGTCGTACAGCGCCTCCATCGCCGCCAGTTTCATGGGTTGCACCTCGGCGACCACGGCACCCGAGCGGTCGCCCGAGAATGCCGCCACGAGCGAGAACACCAGACCGAAAACTGCGGCGACCTTCATGCTTCTCACGGCCATCGTCCGCTCGCGGCCCCGCAGCAGGTACCACGCCGAGACGCCCGCCACGAACACCGCGGCCAGCACGAACGACGAGGTGACGGTATGCGAGAATTTGTTTATCGCCACGGGCGACAGCAGCACGTCGAAAAAGGAGGTCATCTCGTAACGCACCGTATCGGGATTGAACGTGCATCCTATGGGGTACTGCATCCACGCGTTGGCCACCAGAATCCACAGCGCCGACAGATTGGCCCCTATGGCCGTCAGCCACGTGGCTGTAAGATGGAATCCGCGGCTGACACGCCCCCAGCCGAAGAACATGACGGCGAAGAAGGTGGCTTCGAGAAAGAATGCCATTATGCCCTCTATCGCCAGCGGAGCGCCGAAGATATCACCCACGAAGTGGGAGTAGTTGGACCAGTTGGTGCCGAACTCGAATTCGAGTATCAGCCCCGTCGCCACGCCTATGGCGAAATTCACGGCGAAAAGGCGCATCCAGAATTTGGTGATGCGCAGCCACTCCTCGTCACGCGTGCGCACGTAAACAGTCTCCATAGCGGCGCACAGTACGCCCAGTCCGAGCGTCAGCGGTACGAAAAGCCAATGATAGGCGGCCGTTATGGCGAACTGCGCGCGCGACCAGTCGACTATCGACATAAGTTCCGTTACCATACAGATTTATAATTTAATATTGTCAACTCTTTCCGTCATCCTCTCCATCACCGAGGCGGCGCGCTCCGAAGAGTCCATGCCGCCCAAGGCGGGCGCGAAGAACAGCAGCCGCAGCACCGCGAAGATCACTATCAGCTTTACGGCGATCACGATCCACAGCGTGCGCCCCACGTCCATCGCGCGGAATCCGTCGCGATAGAATCGGAATACCCTGAAAAACAGGCTGTCGTCATATCTTCGTTTCATCGCAGATCACACCTCCCGTTCGTATCGGCATTTCGCGGCTCCGAGGAGCCGCGCGAGCCGCAATAATACATCTCAAAATTAACATATATTCCCTGACGAAACAATACCGCGAGGCTTTTTACGACTAAAATTCGGCTCAGGCGAACACCCGAACCCGAAATCGCGGCACTCGTACCGCAGCGGCCTGCGAATCGAAAGGAGTATTTTGCGGATACAATATAATTCGCTTACTTTGCAAGACGATTAAACGTTGCAAGCATGAATCGACAGACGGCAAACACATCGGCGACTCCCGTAATAGACACGCCGCGGCTGAGACTGAGACCGTTCCGCGAGGACGATCTCGACCGATTGTTCGAATGCGCCCGCAACCCCGTACTCGGCGACAGCGCGGGATGGAAGCCGCACAAGACCCGCGAAGAGTCGGATGCGATACTTCACGAAGTGTTTCTCGACAAGGAGACCGTATGGGCAATAGAGCTGCGCGAGAGCGGAATGTTCATCGGCACGGTAGGACTCATACCCGACCCCGTGCGCGAAAACACGGGGCTTCGCATGATAGGCTACTGGCTCGATCAATCCTGCTGGGGCCGCGGATTCATGCGCGAGGCTGCGACGGCCGCGCTCGGCCATGCTTTCCGCTCGTTGCAAATGGCCGCCGTCACGGCCACGTGCTATCCCGACAACGACCGTTCCCACTGTTTGCTGCGACGGCTGGGATTCGTCCGCGAAGGCACTCTGCACATGGCCGACAAGGACCGCCGCGGAGTGCTGCGCGACCTGCTGACGTTCATACTCATGCGCGACGATTTTATGCAATGCAATCCATAATACGCTGAAAAAATGAAATACGCAATCATCTCTACGGAAAAAGGCGACATGAAGGCCGAACTCTACGAAAAGGAGACCCCCGGCACCGTAGCCAATTTCATCAAACTGGCCGAAAACCGTTTCTACGACGGACTGACATTCCACCGCGTCATTCCCGACTTCGTGATACAAGGCGGATGCCCCCGAGGCGACGGCACGGGAGGCCCGGGCTACACCATAAAGTGCGAGACCGACGCCGAACGGCAGTATCACGACCGCGGCGTGCTGTCGATGGCCCACCGCGGCAAGGACACGGGCGGATCACAGTTCTTCATCTGCCACAACCGCCGCAACACGCAGCATCTGGACGGAGTGCACACCTGCTTCGGCCGCGTGACGGAGGGACTGGAGGTCATAGACGACATACGCCCTGGCGATCTCATACTCTCGATCACCATCGTCGAAGAGTAATCTGCGGGGAGCGGCAATGCCGCTCCTTTTTTCACCCGACGACCGCCTGACCCGAATGCCTCGACCATGCGTTTTTACCGTGCGTCGTCCCCAACGCGGAAATTAATCGGTATTTCTGGCGCACGCACAGCAGAGTGAAAATCATCCGTTTAGGCCGATCCCCGTTTTATAGGCATAAAAATTATGGCCGAAAAATTTGGAGACTGAAAAATTTGGTATATCTTTGCACTCGCAATCGGGTCGGATATCCAGCCGTTGCGAATGGAATAATGCGGAAATAGCTCAGTTGGTAGAGCACAACCTTGCCAAGGTTGGGGTCG
>ERZ827168.2262-NODE-2262-length-23234-cov-20.725096_pt1 | contig 23234 bp, 18 predicted proteins | sample MGYA00519868_ERZ827168 | MGnify/ENA primary metagenome ERZ827168 (study PRJEB31778, sample SAMEA3449271) | human gut metagenome | biome: human gut; feature: human-associated habitat; material: faeces | place: United Kingdom | collected 2010/2012 ...
GTGGTTTTGAATTACGCCCAGTTAGTAAAAATAAAAAGAATACTCCAGACCGTCTTGAATTAAATAGATACTGCCCAAAATGTAGAAAGACAGTAACTGCTAAAGAAAAAAAATAATAGAAAAGAGGATTAAATATGGATATTAATATTAATGATATCAAAAATGGTATGACAATTATCATGGATGGTAATTTATATACTATTGTTGAATTTCAACACGTAAAACCTGGAAAAGGACCTGCTTTTGTTAGAATTAAAAGAAGAAATTTAAAAACTGGAGCAGTTACTGAAGATACATTTAATACCAATATTAAAATAACTAAAGCTCATATTGAAAAAGTAAAAGCTGGTTATTTATATCAAATGGGAGACACTTATGTGTTCATGAATAATTCTACATATGAACAAATTGAACTTCCTGCATCAGTTCTAGGTGACAATGTTAATTTCATTAAAGAAGGATTAGAAATTGATATTGACAATTATGATGGAGAAATAATTGGTATTACATTACCTGAAAAAGTTGAATATGAAGTTATAGAAACAGAACCAGCAGTTAAAGGTAATACTGCAACTAATGCAAGTAAAGATGCTAAAATTGAAACTGGTTATGTAGTAAAAGTTCCGTTATTTATTAATGAAGGAGAAAAAATTATTATTTCAACTAAAGATGGAAAATATTCTGGAAGAGCATAAGCTCTTTTTTCTTTGGAATTTTGCATAAAATTTCAATAACTACATACAAATATAATATGAAAAAGATAGATATTAAAAAATTATTATTTTATATTTTAATTCCTTTAATAAGTGGAGCAGTTGTAGGAATTATAACTAGTGGTGACATGAAGTCTTATAATGGATTTGTTCCAGGTTGGATATTTCCTGTTGTATGGAGTATTCTTTATATTTTAATGGGAATTTCAAGTTATTTAGTTAGGGATAATGAAGAAGACATAAATATTTATAAAACAAATTTAGTTGTAAACTTAGCTTGGACATTTATATTTTTTACATTTAATATGAAGATTTTAGCATTTTTATGGATTTTATTATTAATTGTAATTGTGATTTATATGATATATAAATTTTTCAAAGTTAATAAACTTGCAGCATATTTACAAATTCCATATTTAATATGGTTGTTATTTGCAAGTATCCTAAATTTACTTGAAATATTATAAAAATAATCTGTGTATTTGACTAGCCATTAAGAAAGATAATTCATAAGATACATTAGAAAGGAATGTTTTAAATGAATTATTTTAATGAAAGTTTCAAAGAAGAAACAGAAATGAAAAAAAGTTATGATAAAACTAAAATGGGGACTGAAGCATATGTAGCTGGGGGAGCTGGAGATTATGGCATGATGAACGCTATGCCTGGATGTGTTCAAAATCCAATTTATGAATGTCCTCAAGAAAGAGTATGTCATAGATATATTTGTCATGAAGTACCTCACATTATGCCTTGTAATACAAGAATAATAAATCATCATGTTTATAGACATACATTTACACCAGAATATACTTGCTGTGAAGAAAATGTTTGTGAAAACGTTTTTGGACCTAGATGTTGTTAAATAAACACAATAAAAGTTGCAGATTTTGCAACTTTTATTGTGCCTTTTTTTTAACTTTTTTACCCCCAAAATCCTTCTAGACAGTCATTTTTAGTGTAAATCATTAATTAAGCTTTTGATTTATACAACTTTTTAATTGAAGCAAGTACTAATAATACAATTATAAAACCACCACATATATATGGAAAAAACTTATAAAGAAACATTGTATTATAAAAATTATTAGCAAAATATTTATTTACAATATAAAGAATACTAAGAGATACTAAAAATGGTACAATATTATTTTTAATATTTAAAGTATCTTTTATTTTTGTTATAAATAGAGTTAATGAGATAAATAAATCAAAGAACCAATTAATGCAAATAAAATTTTCTATGTTTTCAATAAATTTAAAAAATTTAATTCTTCTTAAAATAGTATATTCGGGATAACTATATACATTAATCAATTCTCCCAATATTAAAGTAATTGTAAGACCAACTATAATATTAGTAAGTGCAGCAAGTAAATAATATTTTAGTGATGCTTTAAATTCAATATTTTCATTTAGTAAAATTAGTAATGGACTAGTAGAAATAACAGCATAAATAAGTGATGCTTTAAAAACACTTGTAGTTTTTACAGATAAAATAGGAAAAAGGTTTGAATAATGAAATTCATTAGTAAGAAGAATAGTTTTAAGAATAATTATAAATAAACTTAAGAAAAATAAAACAAATGCAACATTGTAAATACCTTTTATTTTTTTACCACTTAAATAGGTTGCTAGAATAACAAATGGTAAGCAAGAGATAATTGAAGGTGTAAAAGGTAAAAAGTAAGAATATAAAAATCCAGATAATATTACAAATAAAATAAGTAAATTAAATGATATGTAAAGAAAATAAACTAGTTTAAATAAAATATTTAAAAAAGTATTTTTCTTTATATATTCTTTTAAAGGTATATTACAAGACACTTGATTTATTAAGTAAATTATAATTATTCCTAGTAATGTTCCAAGAATAAAAGCTATACAAGTATCAGTATTACTTAGTTCACAAATTCTTGCAAAACCACCACCTAGAAAAAGAAAGTGCGATAAGAAATATATAAATAAACAATTATTCTTTTTCATGATTCACGCTCCACATCATATATTAAACCTTTTTTATTAATATTAAATTTAATATTTGATTTAATATCTAGTTTTAACCAATAATCTTTATCTTTAGTTCTAGTTTTTTTATAATAATTTTTAGTTATACCTAAAATATCACTATTATTATCTTGTAATACTTTAATAAATTCAGAAATTTTTTTATTTAAAAGATTAGTAAAATCATTATCTATTCTTTCTAAGTTTTTAGGGTCTCTAATATTAAATGCTGGGTCATTATCTAATATTCTTCCCATTAAATTTCCATTTACATTTATACTACCATTATTTATTTCTGTATTTAATTTACCATTATTTATAGCAACAGTAAAACTTAAATTATCATAGTTAATTGTATATGATGGCCTATCAAAATTATCAGTTAATAACTTATAAATTTTTACATATTCACTATTTAAATTACCTTTATAATTATAGTTATTAAAAATAGACATACCATCAATTATAAATTCATCATCTTTTAGAGTAATATTTGAAAAACATGTATCAATTCCATAAGTTATGACTTCTTCAATTATTTCATCAAACATTTTTAATATATTTGTATTTGATGAATAGCTAATACTTTCTAATGTATCTATAATAGCTGTACTTGCAATCGGAGACTCATTAGTTGTATGATTAAGTAAATCTTCTGGTCTAGTATCTGTTGAGGATATAACATAAAAGTTTTCTCTAAAATATGTATTTCTTAAAAATAAATCAATAATATTATCAAATTTATTTTCAACAACACTTTTACTTAAAATCATTAACTTTATATGATTAAATATTAGTTGTTTTGATAATTTATCTGCAGCATTTTCAATAGCGCTGGTTAAATTTTTGCCGTGCCCAACTTTTGTATATGAAGTTATTTTAGAAGAATCTTTATCTATTTGGTCATTTAATATTTCTAAAGTAATAACGTATTCATCATTTTCATAATCAACTCCGATTGCATTAATTATGGCTAAGTCATTTATTTCTTTATAATCAAAACAACCTGTACAAAGAAGTAGTGTAAGTATAATAATTAATATTTTTTTCATAAGCCCTCCTTTTGTTTGACAATATTTTTATGAGTAAATAATGTACTTCTTCTGGTATCTTTTCTGAGTGTTTTTTTCAAAACTGTATTATTGAAATATTCTTTGTTAAATGGTGATATCGGAGCAAAGTAAGGTTTACCAAAGGAGTTTGTAGTTGTTGTATAAATTAAAAAGTAAAATAATCCAAGAGTAATGCCATATAAACCAAATAAGCCACTTAAAAAGATGAAGACAAATCTAAAAAATCTTAAAGCATTATTTATTTCGATGGTTGTAAATGTAAGACTAGATATAAATGTTATAGCTATTACAATAATTGTAATCGGAGATGCTATACCTGCAGAAACAGATGCTTCACCTAAAACTATGGCACCTAGTATGGAAATGGCTGAACCATAACTTAAAGGAAACCTTAAATCACTTTCCCTTAGAATTTCACAGACAATTAGCATAAGTAAAGTCTCAATAATTGTGGGAAATGGAACACCACCTCGCTGAATAGCAAAGTTAAGAAGAAGATTTGTAGGTATGGTCTCTTGATTATAATTCATGATTGCAATGTATATCGCCGGAGCCATCATTGATATTAAAAAGGCGCTTATTCTTAAAATTTTTATAAAATTAACATTTTTACTTTTATTGTAATTATCAATAACAGGATTTACAAAGTCGATAAAAAAGGCCGGTATTATTAAAACAAAAGGAGAGGTATCTACAACAATAGCTATTTTTCCTTCCATTAGGAATGTAGCAACATTATCTGGTCTCTCTGTTTCAATGAATGTTGGATAAACACTATTTTCTTCATCACCTAAAAGAAAACCTAAAGACGATGAGTCCACAATTCCATCAATATCTATAGTATCGAGTTTTTTTAATAGATTATTTACAAGGTTAGCATCAGCAATATCTTCAAAATAAAGAATGCTAATATTTGTAAGTGTTTTTCTGCCAATAGTTCTACTTTCTGTTTTTAACGTACTAGATTTAATTCTTCTTTTAATTAATCCAATATTTATTTGAATATTTTCCGTAAACGCATCTTTAGGTCCATTAATTGATGACTCAACCTCACTGTTTGAAACTGCTCTAGAAATATCTGCTCTAGTTTCTATAGCATAAATTTTATCTTGAATAATTACTAAAGAAAACCCATTTGTTAGGTAAAATTCACACTCATCAACATTTTTAATTTCTAACGTATTCGGAGCTGCTAGAAATGAAGAAACATTATTTTTATTAATTTCATCTTTTTTTAAAATAATATTTTTTAATATATAATCATTTACTTTATCACTACTTGAAACTGTTTCTAAATAAACTAAATACATAGTTTTAAAAATAGATAAATTTATTTCTTTTATCACAAAATCTGGACTTTTACTAAATTCAGTTTCTAATCTTTTTACTATTTTGTTCATGGAATCACCATTATTAATATTTACCAAATAATGGTATTTATGCTAAAATATTGATAGTGATGTTTATGAAAGTTGAAATTGTTAAATTAGATGACTTTGGTTGTGGTATTTGTTTTGTAAATGATAAAGTTACTTTTGTACCAAATACAGTCCCCGGTGATATTGCCAATATCAAGATTATAAAGGAACATAAAAAATATAATGAAGCAATTTTGGTGGATTTAGTTAACCCATCAAATGATAGAATAGATGCCTTATGTCCTTATTTTGGTATCTGCGGTGGCTGTACTTTACAAACTTTATCCTATGAAAAAGGTATTGATTATAAAAAGGAAAAAGTAATTAATTATTTTAAGAAAATGGGGTTAATTATAAATCCAAGCCTTATCACAAGTGACACGCCATATAATTATAGAAATAAAATTACTCTAAAAGTTGTAAATGGAGTAATTGGTTATTTTAAATTAAATAGTCATAGTGTTGTAGAAATAAAAAAGTGTATACTCGCCGAAGATTGTATAAATGATGTAATTAATATTATTTCTAACATGAAAATTATAAATGGAGAAGTAATAATTAGATGTAATTATAAAAGTGAAATACTAATTATAATAAATAGTAAAGATAAAATAAATATTCCAAATATAAATGAAAACATAAAAGGTATTATAATAAATGATAAAGTAATATATGGAAATGATTATTTTTATGAAGAATTAAATGATATTAAATATAAAGTATCATATAAAGCGTTTTTTCAAGTTAATAGAAATGTTGCCAGTAAAATGTTTAAGTTAGTTGAAGATTTTACTAATAATAATGATTGTGTTTTAGATTTGTATTCTGGAGTGGGCACCTTAGGTTTAAGTGTATCCCAAAAAGCTAAAAATGTTTTAGGTGTTGAAATAAATAAAGATGCTGTAGATAATGCCAATCAAAATGCTTTAATAAATAATTTAAATAATGCTAAATTTATATATAGTGATGCAAGTAATATCAAAAATATTGATGTAGCATTTAATAAATTAATTGTTGACCCACCACGAGCTGGTTTAAGTAGGGAAGTAATAGATTTTATTAAGTTTAAGTTGCCAGATGAAATAATGTATATTTCATGTGATTATCATACACAAGCAAGAGATTTGAAATTACTAGATAGTTATGAGATAATTGATTCATATATTTGTGATTTGTTTTCTTATACGTATCATGTTGAGTGTATTTGTTTTTTAAGAAAAAGAAGGTGATTTAATTTGAAAAAAATAGCAGAAGATTTAGGAATTACTCCTGCAAAAGCGTCTTATTTAGAAGAGGTAATAAGTAAAAATCCAGATGTAAAAATTGAAGATATAAAAGATAAAAGTGTTAGAGAAATAGAAGAAGTAACAAAAGAAAATACAGATAAAAATGAAGATGCAACAAATAATACAACAACAACAAATAATAATAATAATAATAATAAACCAAGTGGAGGAAATTCATTACAAAAATGTGAAAAAAAAGCAAAAGCCTTAAATAATGAAGAAGCTGGTAAAAAAGCTGCAAGCCTTCAAGGTGCAACAGTTGGAACAGGTAGTTATTGTGATATTTTACCTCCAGAATCAGTCTTGGCATTATCATCAAATGGCACTTGTGCTTATAAAGTATCATTTGAATATATGACAAATAAATGTGTTTATTATATTTCTATGGAAAATGGTGAAGTACTAAGTAGTAATTGTACTCATAAAAATATAACTGAGGGAGAACATCAATGTATAATCATGAAAGATTTAGGGGTTACCAAAAGAGAAATGGCCTACATTTATGATACTGTTGATAATGGAAATGAATATACTTCAAGAGTAGAAGATGTATATGGAACACCAGATGCTGAAGGTAAAACATATGTATATAGATATCATGTATCTAAATCTACAGGAGCCTTAACAAAAGAAAAAATGTACGAATTAAAATAAAAACATCGCGTACTTGAAAATCATTTTAAAATTATGATATTATAAGTATATATGAGGCAATTCTTCATATATTAAAAAAGGAAACATTTGATTTGGACGTTGAATGTTACCTTTTGTTTATTTGGATGTTTACCTAGATAGTTGCTATCACAAGTAAACATTTTTTTGATTAAAAATAATTTGACAAACATCAAAAAAAGTAATATAATCAAGGAGTAATTGACGAAGAAGTTATCTAAGTAGTTAGTTCAAGCCTTTGTACAGGAAATTGTAGTCATTGACTGAGAGCTACAACAAAAAGATGAATTAATGAATTTCAATAATGGAGTCAAATCGTGTAAGAGCGTTAATCTATTTGAGGTAGTAGAAATACTATAAAAAAAGGTGGTACCACGAGCAATTCGTCCTTTTAGGATGTTTGCTCGTTTTTATATTTTTGTACCGATGAAAAGGAAGGATAATATGAAGGAAAAGTTAGAAAAAATAAGAGAGTTAGGTTTAGAAAAAATTGATGCTACTAAAACTATTCAAGAACTTGAAGATGTTAGAAAAGATTTGATGGGTAAGAAAAGTGAACTTGCTGAAGTCTTAAAAAACATGGGAAGTCTAGCTCCAGAAGACAAAAAAAGTGTAGGAATGATGACTACAGAAATTAAAAATGTATTTCAAGAAAAATTAGCAAGTAAGGAAGAAGAAATTATTGCATCAATGAGTGTTTTAGATGAACCAATTGATTTAACAGTACCTGGAAAAAAAGTTAGTGCTGGGGCATTACATCCAATTACACAAATGCGTAATGATTTAAATGAAGCTTTTTTATCACTTGGTTTTGAAGTTTATACTGAAGATGATATAAGTAGTGAAGAATATGCATTTGATAATTTAAACTTTGCTAAGGATCATCCAGCTCGTCAATCTATGGATACATATTGGATTGAAGGAACTGAAGATAAAGAGGGTGCACAAAGACTTTGTTTAAAACCTCATTTAACGGGTGGTTCAGTAAGATACTTATTAAAACATGGAGCACCAGCTAGATTTGTGTATCCTGGTAAAGTTTTTAGAAATGAAACAACTGATGCTAGACATGAAAGAGCTTTCTATCAATATGAAGCCTTAATTGTGGATAAAGATATATCATTTTCATCTGGTATGGTAATGATTCAAACTATTTTAGAAAAAGTTTTTGGAAGAAAAATAAATACTAGAATGAGAGAAGGTTTCTTCCCATTTACAGAACCTGGTTATGAAATTGATATGGAATGTCTTGTTTGTGGAGGGGTAGGTTGTAAAGTATGTAATCATAATGGTTGGATAGAAGTTATGCCTGGTGGAGTAATTCATCCCAATGTCCTTAAATCTGCCAAACTTAATCCAGATGAATGGACAGGATTTTATATTAATATTGGTTTAGATAGATTAGTAATGATGCGTTATGGAGTAGATGATGTAAGACTTTTCCATAGTAGTGATTTGCGTTTCTTAAAACAATTTAAATAAGGAGGATAAAATGAGAGTATCATTAAATTTAGTAAAAAAATATATAGATTTACCAGATAATTTAACAAATGAACAAATAGCATATGATTTAACGCTTAGAACTGTTGAAGTTGAAAGTGTTGAAGAAACTGCTAAAAAGTTTCATGATATTATTGTAGGCAAAATAGTTGAAGTAAATAATCATCCAGATGCAGATAAATTAAAAGTATGTATGGTTGATATTGGTGAAGATAAAAATGTTCAAATTGTATGTGGGGGTTCTAATCTTTACAAAGATGAATTAGTTGTTGTTTGTAAACCTGGAGCTGAAGTTATTTGGCATGGTGTAGGAGATCCCGTAGTTATTAAAGAAACTAAAATGCGTGGAGTATCATCTTATGGTATGATTTGTGCATCTGAAGAAGTTTTCTTAAGTGATTTCTTTCCAGCGAAAGATGAAACTGAAATAATCGATTTAAGTGGAATTGATTGTAAACCTGGAGATAATATTGCTGATGTTGTTGATATGAACGATACAGTATTAGAAATAGATAATAAATCATTATCAAATAGACCGGATTTATGGGGGCATTATGGAATAGCTCGTGAATTATCTGCAATATACGATGTTCCATTAAAAGCACAAGAAACATATGAAATTGATAAAAATTTACCAAAATATGATGTAGAAATAAAAGAACCATCAAAATGTTATAGATATGCAGCAGTTGAAATTGATGGAATTTATGAAAAAAAATCACCAATGTGGATGCAATCTTTGCTTGTTAAATGTGGTGGCAGACCAATTAATGCAATCGTAGATATTACAAATTATGTTATGTTTGCTGTTGGACAACCTCTTCATGCTTTTGATAAAACTCATGTTAGTGGAGAAAAAATAGTTGTTAGGAATGCAAAAGTTGGTGAAGAATTATTGTTACTTGACCATAATTCTATTAAGTTAACTACTGATGATTTAGTTATTTGCGATACTGAAAATGCAATGGCTCTAGCAGGTATTCGAGGTGGTAGTAAAGACTCAATATTACCTGATACTAAAGGTATTGTTTTAGAAGTTGCAAATTTTCCAGCTACATCAATTAGAAAAACAGGCAAAAGATTTGCAGAAAAAACTGATGCATCTATTAGATATGAAAAGGGAATAGATACTAATAGAGTTGATGAAGGACTAAATTTAGCTTTATCTTTAATTAAGAAAATATTTCCTGAAAGTAAAATTGTTAAATTTGCTGATGTTTACCCAGTAGAAACTAAAAAAGAAGAAATAGATGTAAGTAAGAATTTCTTAACTACTAGATTAGGTAAGAAAATAGATGATGCAGTTATTAAAAGAATTCTTACTGCTTTAGGCTATGAGGTTACTTTAAATGATGGTGTATACCATGTAGTAGTACCAACATTTAGGTCAACCGGAGATGTATCTTTAAAAGATGATGTAATGGGGGATATTGCTAGAATATTAAGCTTTGATTCATTCGAAGCAAAACCTATTGATATAACCGTTGAACACTCTATTAATCAAAGAAAAGTTTTATTAGAAAAAAGAATAATGGAATATTTAGCTAATAGATGTGGTTTTTATGAAATATTTACATATCCTTGGATAGATGAAAAATATATTAATGCAGCAGGGATTTCAACTGATGATGCAATTAGACTTGCAACACCTCCGGCACCTGAACTTGCAAATTTAAGAACATCTCTTATCCCTGGATTACTTGAGGCAACTGTTAAAAACCTAAGATATTATGATACATTTAAGATATTTGAATGTGCCCAAACTTTTAAAAAAGGTGATTATAGACCATCAAGTGATGATGAAATATTACCTGTTCAAAACAAACATCTAGCTGGTGCAATCATCGGTAAAAATGCTAAAGAAATATTCTTTGAATTAAAAGGTGTTTTAGAAGAAATGTCTAGATATGCTCATATGGATGCATTAAAACTAGAAGCTGGAGATAAACCAAGCTGGGCTGATGTTAATGCAAATTTAAATATAACATTAAACGGTAATGTAATTGGTTCTCTAGGATTATTATCAATTAAAGCTATGAATGATGTAAAAATCAAAAGAACTAATGTAGCTATATTTGAATTAAATATGGAAGAATTAATTCCATTTGCTTCTAGAGATAATAAGTTTGAACATTTACCTGAACTACCTTTAGTTGAAAAAGACTTGTCAATCTTAGTTGATGAATCTGTAAGTTGGGCAATAATTGAACAAACTGTAAAAGGAAAAGTTAAAGAAGTTGAATTTGTAGATGTATATCGTGGAAATCAAATTCCTGAAGGTAAAAAATCTGTTACATTTAAGGTACGTATGATTAATGAAGGTAGTACAATGACTATGGAAGAAATAAATGATAAGATGGAAAGAATACTTTCTTCATTAAGTAAAAGATGTGGAGCTAAATTAAGAGAAGAATAATATATACAAAAAAAGCTCTAAATTGCACATTTGTGCGAATATGAGGCTTTTTTTTTCGGTTAAAATGGGTATGTAAAATAAAATATCCGTGCGTGATATTGTTATGAAGGAGTAGATAAAAATGGAAAATAAAAAACAAGCAATAGTATTAAGTGGTGTAGCAATAGTAGCATTATTAGCTTTAATAATCGGAGCAACATTTGCTTACTTTCAAGCAACAGGTAATGGTGGTTCAACTACGAATATTAATGTAACAACATATACAACGGATTTACTGACTTTTGAAATGGGTGGTGACATTAAAATAAATGCCGACCAAACATCATTTGCAGAAGGAAAAGGAAATGCAACAGGAAGTACATTTGCAAAAGCAATACTAACAGCAAATAATAAAACAAATACTGCAACAAAGAATTATTATGTGTATTTAAATATTTCAGAAAATACATTTACTTATACACAAAATGAAAATACACCAGAGTTATTACTTACAATAACAGATGCAAGTGGGAACGCTGTAACTAACATTTCAGGTTTAACATATAAAACAGTAACAGATGGAAAAGGCACAAGTATATCTGGTTTTGATATAACAACTAAAACAGATTTAATAACATTATTTGATAATAGAGAAATAACAGCAAATCCTACAAAAACAGATACATGGAATATAACAGTAACATTTGTAAACTATAATGCCAATCAAACAGGAAATACCGGAAAGAGTTTTAATGCTAAATTAATGATACAACAAGAAAGTCAAAGTAATCAAACTTTAGCAGATTATGTAATATCGCAATATACAGGTACTCAAGGGGAAAATGGAATATATTATCACAATTCAACACTTACAAATGGAGCAGGAGATAACTCATATAGATATGCTGGAGCGAATCCAAATAATTATGTCTGTTTTGGAAGTGATGCAACAACATGTCCGGAAGATAACTTATATAGAATAATCGGAGTGTTTGATAATCAAGTAAAATTAATAAAAGCTACATTAGCCAAAAGTAATTTACTAGGTACAGATGGGGAATATTCCTCTGATACAAGTTACAATTGGTCATCATTGTTTGCTTGTCCTAGTTCTACTGCATATAATTTAAATAGTGGAATATATCAACTTGCTAATAAAAAATCGACTGTAGCTGCAGTTTTTGGCTGTAACAAATGGAAGCATTCAGAACTTAATACTATAAATCTAAATACAAATTTTTTGAACAATATTAGTTCAAAATGGGTGAATATGATTGAAGATACAACATGGAAAGTAGGAGGAAACATTTGGGACAATATAGCCTTGGAAATTCCATCAGTAGCATATACAAATGAAATAACAAGTCCAGTGGAAAATACAACTTATAGTGCAAAAATAGGCTTAATGTATGCAAATGATTACGGATTTTCGGTAAGTCCAAGTGGATGGACATTAACAATGCAAAATTATAATAATGCTACAGTTACAAATAACAATTGGCTATTTTTAAATAAAGATGAATGGTCAATTACACGTAATTCTTCGTATGATGGCGCTGTGTTTATCGTGAAATCTCAAGGCGATGTTGATACAATTGACTCGAACATTGCTCAAGGTGTTCGTACAGTTTTTTATTTAAAATCTTCTGTAACTTATGCTGGAGGTTTAGGAACTTATGAATCCCCAATTATTTTGTCGGTTTGATGATTATAATTTGAGAAAAGCAATGATACCAAATATAGTTGCTTTTTTTCTTTTTCATAATGTATAATAATGATGGAGGTAATGATATGATAATTCCAAAGTTTATAAAAAAGGAAAGTGTAATCGGAGTAATTGCTCCATCTGATGGTGCTGATAATGAATTAAAGGTTAAAAGATTTAAAAATGCCTGTAGTAAATTAGAGAGTTTGGGTTATAAAATTAAATTATCTGATAATGTCTTTAATTCATTTATGGGCAGAAGCACAAATGAAGAACAAAGAGCAACAGAATTTAATGAAATGGTTAATGATAAAAAAGTTGATTTAATAATGTGTGCTTCTGGTGGTGAATTTCTTTTAGAAATTTTGCCTTATATTGATTTTGAATTATTAAAAAATAATCCAAAATTTGTGTGTGGTTTTTCTGATCCAACTGGCCTGTTGTATCCAATAACTACAAAGTGTGATATAGCAACTATTTATGGAAAAAATTTCTCTCATTTTGGAATGGAAGAATATCATCAAAGTGAAAAAGATTTTTTGAAAATAATAAATGGTAATATTATAGAACAAAATAGTTATGAAAAGTATGAAGATGTTTATCCAGAGAAAGTAACTGGTCTAGAGAGCTATAATTTGGATACTGATGTAAAATGGATGACAGTTAATGATGAAGATGTTTTTATTAAAGGTCGAATTATTGGTGGTTGTTTTGATATTATATCTGACCTAGCTGGTACAAAGTATGATGGAATAAATGAATTTAATGAAAAGTATAAAAATGATGGAATAATATGGTATTTTGATAATTGTGAAAAAAGTATGGATGATGTAATTAGAATACTTTGGAAGTTTAATGAACTTGGATATTTTAAGTATGCCAAAGGTATTATTTTTGGAAGATTTGGAAAAGAAGTAAGTAATACATATGAAAATGTAATTGATTGTTTAAAAGATAGTGTTATAAGTAAGTTAGATATACCAATATTTTATAATGCTGATGTAAGTCATAAGGGTCCTTGTTTAAATATAATTAATGGTGTAATTGCAGAAGTTGAAGTAAAAACTCATAAAGGAAAGATTAAATTTGAAGTTTTTGAATAAACTTATAAATAGAGGGATAATATGCAAGAGATTATATTACACATTATAGAAGAATATGGATATTTCGGAATATTTTTTCTAATATTAATTGAAAATGTCTTTCCTCCGATACCATCAGAAGTAATACTTTTATTCAGTGGTTTTTTTAGTACATACACTAATTTAAAAGTATTTTTCATGATTATAGCATCAACATTTGGTTCTTTATTCGGAGCTTTAATCCTTTATTACATAGGTAAAATATTTAATAAAGAAAGGCTAAAAAAAATAGTAAGAGGAAAAATAGGTAAAGTATTATTTTTAAAAGAAAAAGATATAGATAAAGCTGATGATTGGTTTGACAATAAAGGAAATAAGAGTGTATTTTTCTGTCGGTTTGTGCCTATTGTTCGAAGTTTAATTTCTATTCCTGCCGGTATGAGTGAAATGCCTATGGGAAAATTTATAGTTTATACTCTATGTGGTTCTGTAATTTGGAACACAATTCTAATCTGTGTGGGATATAAACTAGGTAGCAACTGGGAATATTTCTTAACTATATTAGATAAATATAAAATAATAGTTATTATAGTAATAATCATTTTAATAATTTTTATAATATATCGAAGAAAAAGCAAAAAGTAGTGGAGCTTTTTCTTTTCTTTTGATATAATAGAACATGTAAGTGAGGTGTAAGTATGAGTGAAGAAGTAACATTACTTCCTGCCGATACCTATCAAGTGGTAAATAAAAGTATCTTAAGTGATACTGACAGAAAGTATTTAATATCTTTTTATGAACCAATTATTGGTCATTTAGCAACATCCCTATATCTTACCCTTGTAAATGATTTAGAATTAAACTCACAAGTATCAAGAGACTTAACTCATCATCATTTAATGAGTATTTTAAAAATACCTCTAAAAACATTAAAAAATGCTCGTGAAGCCCTAGAAGCTGTTGGTCTTTTAAAAACATATTTTAAAAGTGGTAGTATAAATAATTACATTTATGAAATATATTCACCATTAAGTCCTAATGAGTTTTTTAATCATCCAATATTAAATATTGTTTTATATAATAATATCGGTGCAACAGAATATGAATATTTAAAAAAACAATATCAAAAGATAAAAATGGACACTAAAGACTATAAGGATATAACTAAAAGATTAGATGAAGTAATGGATAGTGGCATAGCTTTACCTGGTGCTGATGCGATAGAACGTAGTATCAATGATGTTTCTGTCGGAGATAAAGTTGATTTTGATATGATTTTATCAAGTATTCCCAAAGGTGTTATTAATGAAAAAGCTTTCACTAAAAAGACGAAAGAATTAATAAATCAGTTATCATTTATATATAAAATTGACACATTAAAAATGATAGAATTAATAAGAAGTATCTTAAATGAATTTGGTATGATTGATAAAAATGCTTTAAGATTACAAGCCCGTAGAATGTATCAATTTAATAATGGTGCTTTACCGACATTAATTTATCGTTCCCAACCGGAATACTTAAAGTCCCCAGCTGGAGATACTTCCATGCGTGGTAAGATTATTGCTATGTTTGAAAGTATCAATCCAGTTGACTTTTTAAGAAATAAGTATGGGGGAACCAAACCCACAAATAGAGATATTAAAATAATAGAAAGTTTAGTAATTGATTTAGAGATGCCCCCAGCAGTTGTAAATGTTTTACTTGATTATGTTTTAAGAAAAAATAATAATAAACTTGCAACTAATTATATTGAAACAATTGCAGGACAATGGAAGCGAGCTGGCTTAAAAAATGCAACTGAAGCCATGAACTTTGCTGAAAAAGAAAATAAAAAATATACTAAAAAGTTTGACAATGAAAAAGTAACTAAAGAACCAGTTTGGTTTAATAAAGTAAATGAAGCAAGCGAAGTAACTGAAGCTGATAAAGAAGAACTAGAAAATTTATTAAAGGAGTTTAAATAATGGAACATATTAACATGACATTAAGTGAAAAAATAGAAAAAGAACTAGAAAAAGAATTACAAAAATCATTAAAAGATGAAGACTTTTGTAATTTAGTTAAAAGAAACAAACTACCTAGAGATATAACACTAAAAAATAATACTAAATTAATGGATACATGTGATGAACTTAAAAATTGTAAAACATGTAAAGGTTTATTTATGTGTAAAAATAAAGTAAGTGGTCATGTTTTATATCCAAGTTTTAGTGATGAAACCCTAAAATTCATTTATATGCCATGTAAGTATCAAAAAGAATTAATAAAAAAAGAAAGTGAAAAGAAAGAAAAGTTAAATGAAATAAAAAATGCTAGAATGAAAGACATAGATATAGAAGATAAAAATAGATATAAAGTAATAAAATGGTTAAAAAAATATTTTGATGATTATGAAAAAGTAAATACATTAAAAGGATTATATTTACATGGTTCTTTTGGAAGTGGTAAAACATATTTAATATCAGCATTATTTAATGAACTTGAAATAAGTAAAGATGCCATCACAGAAGTTGTATATTTACCAGAAACTTTAAGAAATATGAAAGAAGATTTTAGTTTAGTTGAAGATAAAGTTAATTATTTAAAAAATGTAGATATCTTACTTATTGATGATATTGGAGCTGAAAATGTCACCGCCTGGGGTAGAGATGAAATTCTAGGAACAATCTTACAATATCGTATGAATAATAAATTAAGTACATTTTTTACATCTAATTTAACATTAGAAGAATTAGAAGTACATTTATCTATTTCTAAAAATAGTGAAGATAAAGTTAAAGCTCGAAGAATAATTGAAAGAATAAAAGAGTTAACAGAAGATTTAGAATTAGTAAGTATTAATAGAAGAAGTTAAGGAGTAGTTATGCAAGATTTTTTAATGAGAAATTATAATTATTTATTTTTAATAGTTATAGTTTTTTATAATATATTTCCTAAAAAAATAAGACCAATAGCATTATTGTTATTTAGTTGGTTGTTTTTTTGGTTAATTAGTAAAAGTTTAATAATATTTTTATTATTAACAATTATATCTATTTATTTTTCTAGTATATTTATGTCAAAAATAGAAGAAAGAAAAAAAGAAGTTTTAAAAGAAACTAAAGAAGAAGATAAAAAACTTATTAAAAATAAATATAAGAATAAGAAAAAATTAGTTTTAATACTATGTTTATTATTTAATATATCTTTTTTATTTATTTTTAAATACTTAAAATTCTTTACAATAAATACAAATTACTTATTAAATTTATTTAATATTAATTATGAATTTAATATTATAAAACTAATTGCTCCGATAGGAATATCTTTTTATACATTACAAGCCTTATCATATTTATTTGATTGTTATAATGGCAAAATTAATGCTGATAAAAACTTTTTTAGAGTGGCTTTATTTATGTCGTTTTTTCCAAGTATAATGGAAGGACCTATTACAAGATTTAATGATACTGCTGAAGATTTATATAAGGGTGAAAAAATAACTTATGATAGCTTATGTTTTGGTTTACAAAGAATTTTATGGGGTTTATTTAAGAAGATGATTATTGCTGATAGATTAAATATTTTAGTTAAAACAGTATTTAGTAATTATGTAGATTTATCAGGCCCAGTTATTTTCTTTGGGGCCATTTCTTATACCATTATGCTTTATATGGACTTTTCAGGAGCCATGGATGTTGTTTTAGGTATCGGGGATATTTTTAAAGTAAGAGTTCCTGAAAACTTTAAACAACCATTCTTTAGTAAAAATGTATCTGAGTTTTGGACACGTTGGCACATTAGTTTAGGTACATGGTTTAGAGATTATATTTATTATCCAGTGTCTTTATCAAAACCAATGAAAAGCTTAACAATAAAATTAAGAAAATATGTTGGTAATCACTATGGTCCTTTGCTTAGTGGAACAATTGCTCTTTTAGTAGTGTGGCTTTTAAATGGCCTATGGCATGGGGCCGGATGGACATATATTTTATTTGGGTTATATCATTTTGTTATGATTAGTATTGGTAATATTACAAGAAATAGTTTTAATAAATTATATGTTAAATTAAATATTTCTAAATCTAAAATACTAAAAGTACTTCAAATATTAAAAACAACTTTTATAGTAATTATTGGAGAATTAATATTTAATTCAAGTAGTGTTAAACAATCTATTTATATGATAAAGAAAATATTTACTAATTTTAGTTTTAAATTAAATGAATTTACATCTTTAGGTTTAGATTTACCAGATTATTTTATCTTAACTATTTCTTTATTAGTAGTATTTATAGTTAGTATTAAACATGAAAAGAATATTTGTTTAAGAGAAAGTTTAGCAAAGAAAAATATAATTGTTAGGTGGATTATTTTATACATATTAATATTTTCAATTCTTATTTTTGGGGCTTTTGGTCCTGGATATGAACCAGTTGACCCAATGTATGCAGATTTTTAAGGAGGCAATATGAAAAATTTATTTAAAAGTATTATTTTTATAGCAATATTTATTTTTCTTTATTATGGATTTTCATACGCTTTACTTCCTCATGAAAATATTAAAGATTTTGGTTTAATAAAAACAGCTGAGTATCCTGTTTTAGGGGAGAAAAAAGATTCTGTTGATGCTATCATCATCGGAGACTCTTTAGTTTATTCATCAGTTATTCCGATGGAAATCTATAAAAATTTTGGCTATACTGTTTTTGATTGTGCTGAGGCAGCTTTTATCTTACCAGATGCTTATGAATATTATAAAGTAGCTTTAGAAAGCCAACATCCAAAAGTAGTAATGCTCGGTGGTAATATGTTTTTTAGAAATACTAGAAAAAGAAAATGGTATATTAAATATGAAAGAGCTTTAAAAAAAGTAATGCCTCTTTTAAACTATCATAATAATTGGAAAAATATTTTATTTAATGATTATGGATTAGTAAGTATTCAAAAAGGTTATAAATTAAATAAAACTATTAAACCAGGAAAATATATTGATTATATGAAAGAAAATGATAAAGAATATGTCATGATTAAAGATAATTATGAATATTTAAAAATGTTTGTAGATTTAGCTAAAAGCTATAATGCAAAAGTTTACGTTATTGGTTTTCCTTCTCAAAATTCATGGAATTATCAAAGAGATAAAAAGTTTAATGAATTAGGTAATGAGTTAGGTTTTGAATTTATTAATTTAAATAAATATGATTTAAATATTAATTGGGAGATTGATACTAAAGACAAAGGAGAACACTTAAATTACTATGGAGCTAAAAAAGCATCTTTAGTTATTGGTAATATATTAAAGGATACTAATTTGCTTATAGACCACAGAAATGATAAAGAATATAAAATGTGGAATGTAGCATTAGAAAGATATCTTGAGGAGGTTGAAAAAATTGGCTAAATGGAAAGGTTATTCGTTAAATTTATGTAATGTAACATATTTTAAAAAAGAAGAAAATAGTGTTAAAAAAGTGAGAAAAATGTAAAAAATATTGACTAACTAAGACAATTTAAGTATACTTAAATTGTACATAATATGAAAGGGTGTAGTGCATATGGATAAAAAAACAAGATTAATAATTATTGGAGTCTTATCAATTATTATAGTTATTTTGTTATCTTTAGGGTTAACAAAAGCCTTTATGAAACCAGTTGAACAAGGCGGTAATTTAACAGAAATTAGTTTAGATAGTTGTGCTAAAATAAAACTAACTGGAACAAGTTCTATTAATTTATCTAGTTCTTATCCAATGAGTAGAAATAGAGGTTTACAAACTACTCCATATAGTTTAACAGTGACTTCTTATTGTGATTCATATGTAGGTTTTAATCTATATATTGCAACCCTTAATACAAATACATTAACAGATGAAAATATTCATTATATTTTAACAGAAAAAGGTTCAAAAACAGCTGTAGTAGAAGGCATTCTATCTAGTGCAACAGATGGTTCTTCAGACTTTAGCGACACAGATAAAACAGAACTTAACACAGGATTAAAAGGAACTTATGGTAGTATTTATAAAATACATAATACAACAGTTGCTTTAAAAGGTAATAAACAATATGACTTATATCTATTTGTTGATGAGTCATCAACAAATACATCAATGAATAAAACATTTAAAGCAGGTGTTGCTGTAAAAGCTTATGATAGAGAAAAAGACCAAACACTAGCTGAATATGTTATATCACAATATACAGGAACACAAGGAGAAAATGGTATTTATTATCATAATTCAACACTCGCTAATGGAGCTGGAGATAATTCATATAGATATGCAGGAGCCAATCCAAATAATTATGTGTGCTTTGGAAGTGATACAAGTCCATGTCCAGAAGATAATCTATATAGAATAATCGGAGTATTTGATAATCAAGTAAAATTAATTAAGGCAAATATTGCTAAAAGTAATTTATTAGGTACAGATGGAACATACTACTCAGATACAACATATAAATGGTCATCACTAAGCTCTTGTCCAAGTAGTACAGCATATAATTCAAATAATGGAATATATCAACTAGCTAATAAAAATATAATAGCAGCACCAGAACCAAACCTAGATGGATGCAATGAATGGAAATATTCTGATTTGAATGCTACAAATTTAAACACAAATTTCATCAATAACATAGGAACCACCTGGGCAAATAAAATAGCCATAACAACATGGAAAGTAGGTGGAACATCTGCGAATATAACAAATGTAGTACCAAAAACAGCATATCAATATGAAGTAGGAAGTAGTGCATCAACAACAACAGTAGATAAAAAAATAGGTTTAATGTATATAAGTGATTATGGATTTGCAGCAGACCAAAGTGGGTGGACAACAAAATTAAGTTCTTATGATAGTAATACATCAAAAAATTGGTTATATTTATTTTCTTACGAATGGACAATTTCCCGTTATTCCGACAATACGAGTTATGCGTTCTACGTGACTAGCCCTGGCAGTGTCGACTACACTCTCGTGACTAATAGCTCTGCGGCGCGTCCGTCCTTTAGTCTTGAGTCTTCCATAACCTATGTATCGGGGAGCGGCAGTGCCAGTGACCCGATTGTAATAAACTAGTGCTTTAGGCCATTGTTTGTCTAGCGACTAGGTGCTAGGCAAACGGGGTAAAAAATTATGCTGAGGCAAGAAGGACAGCAGTAGACTGTGATAGAACAATGTCTGTCGTGGATCGCGGTTTGTGCGAGGCGGAAGAGCGGGCAGAAAAAAAGTTATCAACATGGTGATTTACCCCTTGACTTATGTAAATATAGTGTATTATAATTAAGTCACTTGGAAAGACCATGAATGGGACAAGTATAAAAATTGGATTTTAAAGAGAGTCTTTTAGATGGTGCGAGAAAGATATTTGAAAATTTTTATATATCACCCAGGAGTTGAGTAATTGAAAATTTAGTAAATTACTACGTTAATCGCGTTAAGATAATTAAGTAAATAATAAGGATGGTACCGTGCATATGCACTCCTTTGGTACCATCCTTTTTTAATTGAAGGAAGGAAGAAAGAAAATGGAAAGATTTAAAAGTTTAAGTAAAGATGCTGTTGATGTAACAGAAAGTAGAATACTTGAAAAATGGAAAAGCGAAGATATATTAAATAAATGTATTGAAAACAGAGAAAATGCCCCATATTTCGTATTCTATGATGGACCAGCTACAGCAAATGGACATCCTGGCTTACATCATATGGTTGCAAAGTTTTTAAAAGATACAATTTGTAAATATAAAACAATGCAAGGTTACAAAGTATTACGTAAAGTAGGTTGGGATACACATGGATTACCTGTTGAATTACAAGTTGAAAAGGAATTAGGTTTCTCAGGTAAAAAAGATATTGAAAAATATGGTATTGAAGAATTTAATCAAAAATGTCGTGAAAGTGTTTGGAAAAATGAAAAATCATTTACAGACCTTACTGAAAAAATGGGACAATTTATTGATATTAAACATCCATATGTAACATATGATAATAATTATATTGAAACAGAATGGTGGATTTTAAAAAAATTCTTTGAAGAAGGCTTATTTTATGAAGGTGTTAAAATCCTTCCATATTGTCCAAGATGTGGAACAGGACTTGCATCTCATGAAGTAGCACAAGGTTATGAAGAAACAAGTGTTGATACAGTAATAGTACCAATGAAGAAAAAAGATGAAGATGTATACTTCTTAGTTTGGACAACTACACCATGGACATTACTTGCAAATGTAGCATTATGTGTAAATCCAGATTATGATTATTCACTTGTTTTAAGTAAAGGTAATAAGTTTATTTTAGCAACATCTCTAGTAAGTAAAGTTCTAGGGGATGATGTCGAAATACTTGATACATTTAAAGGAAGTACTTTAGAATATACAGAATATGAACAACTAATACCAGAATTATCTGTAAATAAAAAAGGTTTCTTTGTATGTTGTGACTCTTATGTTACTGCCGAAGATGGTACTGGTATAGTTCACTTAGCCCCAGCATTCGGAGCAGATGATGCAAGTGTAGGTAGGAAATATAATTTACCATACTTAAATCCCGTTGGTGAAGATGGAAAATATACAGAAGGGCCATGGAAAGGTACTAATGTCTTTGCTGCTGATGAATTAGTAATAAGTTATTTAAAAGAAAATGATAAATTATTTAGAAAGCAAAGAATAGTTCATAACTATCCACATTGTTGGAGATGTCATACACCATTAATTTATTATTCTAAGCCAAGTTATTATCTTGAAGTAACTAAAATTAAAGATAAGATTGTTGCTAATAATAAAACAGTTAATTGGTATCCATCATATGTTGGCGAAAAACGTTTTGGTAATTGGCTAGAAAACCTAAATGACTGGGCAATATCTCGTTCAAGATACTGGGGAACACCACTTCCATATTGGATTTGTTCATGTGGACATACTGAAATGATTGGTTCTCGTAAAGAACTAGTTGAAAAGGCAATCGAAGATATCGATGAGTCTATCGAACTACATAGACCATTTATTGATGATGTACACTTAAAATGTCCAGAATGTGGCAAATCTATGACTAGATGTAAAGATGTAATCGATTGTTGGTTTGATTCAGGGGCTATGCCATTTGCTCAATACCATTATCCATTTGAAAACAATGATTTATTTGAAACACAATTTCCTGCGGACTTTATCTGTGAAGGAATTGACCAAACTCGTGGATGGTTCTATACATTACTAGTTATTTCAACATTTGTAAAAGGTGTAAGTCCATTTAAAAATGTTTTAGTAAATGACTTATTACTAGATGCTCATGGTAAAAAAATGAGTAAAACAATGGGAAATATTGTTGAACCATTTTCAACAATGAAAGAATATGGAGCAGACACAGTTAGATTTTATCTTCCATATGTTTCACCAGTCTGGG
>ERZ827168.2267-NODE-2267-length-23189-cov-22.957811_pt1 | contig 23189 bp, 21 predicted proteins | sample MGYA00519868_ERZ827168 | MGnify/ENA primary metagenome ERZ827168 (study PRJEB31778, sample SAMEA3449271) | human gut metagenome | biome: human gut; feature: human-associated habitat; material: faeces | place: United Kingdom | collected 2010/2012 ...
CTGGGAAGGCAGAAGACTAAAGAGCGTAACTAGCGGAGGAAGCACACTTGACTTCACATATAACCATGAGGGCATGCGAACAAAGAAAGGAGCCGTAAGTTACTTTTACGTGGGAGAAAAGCTATTAGGCGAGGCAAAGGGCAATACGGTAATATCTTATCTCTACGGAGCCAATGGTATAGAAGGTATACTTGTAGATAGGCATGGCGAAACGGCAAGTAGAAATGCTTATGCGTTCGAGAAGAATATCTTCGGTGACGTAATAGCTATTTATGACGAAGACGGAGGATTGTGTTACAGATATACATACGACGCTTGGGGTAATCACCGCATATATGACGGTAGCACTCTAATCTACGACTCGGCAACCGGCGTAATTGCCACCGGTTACGAAAGCCATATAGCCATACTAAACCCTATCCGCTATAGAGGATATTACTACGATAACGAAACTCAGTTATTCTATTGCAACTCTAGATATTATTCGCCTGAAATTTGTCGTTGGATTTCGCCTGATAATGTTGGATATTTAGATCCTAAAAGTATTAATGGATTGAACTTATACTGCTATTGTGCTAACAATCCGATTATGTATGTTGATCCAAGTGGACATGCTTGGTATGATGTTTTTGCTTGGATAGGCGTAGGCTTATTCGCCGCAGCATTAACTGTAGCTACTTTAGGAGCTGCAGGAATAGCTATTGGTGGTATCGCCGGAGGAATTATCATGGGAGCTGCAATTGGAACACTTGCGCTTGGAACAGCAGGAGCTGCAATTGGAGCGATTGGCGGCATGATTTATGATGTTGTTGAAAGCAATGCATTTGGCACAAGTATTTGGTTGTGGACAAAAGCTGGATTTGGAGTAGGCGCCATTGCAGGTGCGGTTATTGGCGGAGCGATGGGTGGCGTGGCAGGAGCTTCTTTATCTGGAGCGAACAACTTAATGTTGTGGACTGGTTTAGGAAAAAATGGGGCAACAATAGCAGCGCAAGAAGCAGGGAAGATGGGTTTGAAAACAATAGGTCAAACATTTGGAGGAAAAATAATTTCGATGTTTCCTAAGGCAATTGCAAACAAAATGTGGATTTGGGCTTCTAAACTTGCAGTGTCCACGACCTCTATGAGTAGCATAACAGTATTGACGGGGGCAACAATATTTCCGGGTTCGGTTTATGCAACTTACGAATTGCCTATATTGATTCAACGTGGAATTGATATTATTAGAATTATTTTTTTGGGGTAAAGCTATGAAGATAGATGGGATATTTTCTGGCGAAATATTAAGTGGCTATCCTATATGTTTAGATACTTATGGTCAATTAGGATTAAAATATGCGTCTTATAGAGACGAAAATATAAAGTTATGGTTGAAAGAGATGCCTAATTTTGAAATGGTGTTTAGTGTTTTCATGAATGAATCGATTATGCTTTTTAAGAGTAATAAGATTATAGACATTTGTTTATCTTTATTTTACAAACCGTACTTTGATGCTTTTTATGATAGAATAAAACAACGTTTTATTCAAATCAGTGTTGCAAAGAAAAAGTATATAATAAAGAATATGCTAAAATATTTGGCAGACGATATGCAATATGAAATCATAGTTAACAGAAATTTAATTGATAAGAGGCTACGAGATTATTATATCGAAAAAGATATTTACGTAAAAAGCAAAGAATTGTTAAAATTAATTAAATAGATTTTGCCGAACTGGATTTCAAATGTGATTGGTTAAATGGATATGTAATAAAGTGAGTACTCACTATTGGTAGGCGAGATTGCCCATTGTGGCAATCTCCTTATCTGGTCTACCGATTTCAAAATCTTTGTCACCATTTTTGCTACAAAAACTATGAATTTTGTGGGATGATAAGAAAGGTGCGACGAAGTTAATATTTATGTATGTACAATCGAGAACTTAGGTTTTTTGCTTTCCCACAAAAGTAATTATGACCTTTCTGTGGATATTCGTGTCAGCTCGTAAGAGACAAGACTGTACTACTTGCAAAGTAGATATTACGACGCAACGTTATGCAGATTTCTTAACCGAGACAATGTAAACTACCTTGAACCCGAAAGTATCCACGGTCTAAACCTCTACGCCTACTGTAACAATAACCCGATAATGTTTGCCGATCCGAGCGGAAATGAACCGAAATGGTTGCAAGTAGCTGCTTGGATAGGATTATCGGTTGGTGTTGTTTTATGCATTGGAGCTATAGCAATTTTGGGGGCAGGAGTTGGTGCGACAACACTTGTCGGCGCTATTGCTGTGGGTGCGGCAAAAGGTGCTTTGGTAGGAGCTGGAATTGGAAGTGTAGTAGGTGCTGTAGGTGCAGGTGCGTGGGCACTAATTGACGACAAAAGTTTCGGAAGCAATGAATTTTGGTCATATGTGTTATATGGTGGGTTGCTTGGGTTGGGTATCGGCTCTTTAATTGGAGCTATACTGGGTGGACATATAGGTGCTAACGGATGGTATAGTGCAAAAGCGATAGAATTTACTAATGCTGGGTCAAATGAAGTGGTACTAGGCAGAAGTCCAGGATATGTTAATGTTGCAAAAAATAAGGGTGCGACATATTTTAATACAAAAGATGCAATATGGAATGCCAATAAATCCATGAAAGGTGTTGGGAAAAAGGGGATGTGGAGAATTAATAAAGCTTTTTTAAAGCAGCAAATTAAAGCTGGGGCTCATTTTACATTGGTTAATCAGGTTAGCGGTTATTATTACGCAAAGGAAGTTGCATACGTTATGAAATATGGAATTTATACATTTTTATAATATTTTATGGTGGAGTTATGAATTTAGAAAAAGGGAAAAGTATTTTTTTTAAATATTACGGCAATTCTATGTATATAGATAGAGAAGTAGGTGATGAGTACGACAAGTGTGGAATTCCAAAAGAATATGAAATAAAATGGAAAGAAGAGATAAAAAAATATTTGTTAACAAGAATAGAATTATTTCAAGGACAAGAATTATGTTTTTATGTTGTCATATATACAGACTTAATTAAAAACAATGAAGCCATTGATTTTGTTTTTGACTTGTTAAAAAAACGCAAGGTTGACACGGTTACTTCTATAATACTGTTAGAACATGTAAAAGAGTTGGCTAAAGGAAATGCAAGCATACGGAAATTTTGGGTTAAAACTGTAGTTAACAAATTTAAAAGTGAATTGATGAGTAGTGAAATTACAATTGATCCTTCGTATATGAAGTCAGAGTGGTGCGATAAAAAAGTGTTGAGTAAAGAAAGCATAAGGAAAAGGATTGAAAAATTATAGTTAAGTAGACCTTTTGTATTTGTTTTTATTTACAGGGCAGACTGTCTGTAACGGACAGTCTGCCTATTTAAATTGTTTGTCAAAATTTAAATAAATTATTTTAACGAGTTGTTATATTGTTTTTGTAACCATTCAATTTGTTTATTCAAATCCAAATAATTATTTTAATAAGGGTTTTTCTGTCACGTACACCATTCAATTTATCTTCCGGGATTAAAATAATTATTTTTATAGTAACAGTCTTTGTAAGTGTTAACTAAAATACAATGTAGGTTATATTTATTTTCGATTTCTCAGCCCGTATGTATGAACAATAAAAAAGTTTTAAATGTCTATGGATTTGAATCTTGAATAAAGTGCGTCGTAAAAACAATTTACCAATACGTTATTTTGGCGTTGTACAAAATTATATGCATCGGCGGCAGATTGCAGAGCGTAACAGCTATACGATTACCGCAGTAGAATATGACAACTTCTTTCATTAAAAAATACAGAAAAATTATTGACATTATCTTTTGAAAAGTGTATACTTATGCGGTAGGTGGTTTTTTATGAAGCTCGTTTGTAACGGAAACGACCTTGCCGAAGCTGTCGGCAAAGTCTATAAAGCGATTAGCGCAAAGACGACCAATCCCGTGTTGGAGTGTATCAAACTTAAGGCAGGGGACGGTGTTTTGGTGCTTTCGGCAACCGATCAGGAGCTTTATATTGAAAAAGTCGTTAACGCCGATGTAAAAATAGAGGGAGAAACGCTTGTTCCCGGCAGATTCTTTGCGGATTTTGTGCGAAAACTTACACGCGAGCAAATAGAACTCTCTCTTAATGACGGTAGATTGTTTATAAGATACCACGGTAACGAAGGCGCACTTTCCTGTCGTGATGCGGAGGAGTTCCCCGTAATGCCGGATTTAGGCAATGCTCAGTACTTCGTTATTGCGCAAAACGATTTCAGAGATTTGATTGCAAAGATTGTTTTTTCGGTAAGCCTGGATGATGCTCGTCCTATGCTTAAGGGCGTAAATCTCGAAGTCGGAGAGGATTCGCTTGTCGGTGTGGCTTTGGATGGCTATCGTTTGGCTAAGTGTGTTAAACCGCTTCGCAAGACTACGGCAATGATGTCTGCAGTAGTGCCGTCACGCAGTATAAGCGAGATATCTAAGCTCCTTGAGGACGTGGATGACGATGTTACCGTTTATATCCAAAAACGCTATGTAATGGTTGATTTGATTCATACCAAAATTTATGCGAGCTTGTTAGATGGGGATTTCATGAATTATAAGCATATCATTCCCACTAACTTCAATACGGTAGTAACGCTTCCGAAAGAACAGTTCGAAGATTCGTTGGAGAGGGCCGTGCTGTTAGCTCGTTCGGATAGGAATAACCTTGTAAAAATCGTAAAGTTCGATATAGGCGGAGATATGTTGGAGATTTCGGCAGGCAGCGAAATCGGTAATGTAAACGAACGCATCGTAGCTCGTATAGACGGAACGGATCTTTCGATTGGATTTAATGCGAAATACTTTATTGAGATGCTTAAGTTTGTTACTTGCGATAATATAGTGATTAAGTTTACTAACGCCGTAACACCGTGTGTGGTAGTGCCTACAGGCGATAGTGAAGAATTCATGTACCTTATTTTGCCGGTAAGGATGTAATAACGATGCCATTCGGCAACTGCCGACGGTAATATACGTAAAGAAGAACCAAAGAAATTCAAAAGACAAAACGTTTCCCGTCTTTGTAGGATGGGGAACGGCGCACATGCTACTGTGGCTCAGCTGGTAGAGCAGCTGATTCGTAATCAGCAGGTCGCCGGTTCGAATCCGGCCAGTAGCTCCAAGAGGCTCGCAATATAGGCGAGCTTTTTTTACGGCCGAAGTCGGCTCCACGCTGCTTACGAAAGTATTCGTAATACTTCGCTGCGCTCCGTGGCGTTCGCTCGCAAGGCTCGCTCGGCAAAGCAGCAGGCCGCCGGTTCGAATCCGGCCAGTAGCTCCAAGAGGCTCGCAATATAGGCGAGCTTTTTTTACGGCCGAAGTCGGCTCCACGCTGCTTACGAAAGTATTCGTAATACTTCGCTGCGCTCCGTGGCGTTCGCTCGCAAGGCTCGCTCGGCAAAGCAGCAGGCCGCCGGTTCGAATCCTGCCGGTAGCTCCAAGAGGCTCGCAATATAGGCGAGCTTTTTTTACGGCCGAAGTCGGCTCCACGCTGCTTACGAAAGTATTCGTAATACTTCGCTGCGCTCCGTGGCGTTCGCTCGCAAGGCTCGCTCGGCAAAGCAGCAGGTCGCCGGTTCGAATCCGGCCGGTAGCTCCAAGATAGCGGATAGACATTTTGACTTCGGTAGCGGAAATAAGATTTTGTTGTTAAGAATCATTATAGCGTAATTGGCAGATTGGTTCTACCTTTTTTGACGAGACGAAATTATTAATTGCACGAAAATGAGGCTTATACGGACATATACGATTAATAGCACCATATCAACGAATTTACAGACTATTTGAGTTTAGGTTATATAAAGGGCGGTGATACGGTCGGCTGATTTGCTAAGGCGTTATCGCTCGATATATCGCAAAATCGGATGAATTTTGATGCTTTTTTTAAGCATATCGGCAAATCGCATAATTTAATTAGACGGACGAGTTATTATTGTAAAAATATATTTTTTGTACTTAATCAAGCTGAAACAAAATGAGTTCGAAGAATCTTCGAACTCATTTGTTTTGATTTAATATTTAATTTTCGTTTAAGTCGGCTTTTGAATGCGCATTCAAATAATTCACTTTAATTTTACTGAAACCGTTGATTCAATCCGATCGAATTTGCCGTCGTTTGAATATTCGTTTTGTCTTTTACAGCAGTGACGTAAGCAATATTTCCACGCCGATACCGATTAAGATTATTCCGCCTATTAGGTCGGCTTTTTTTAACAGCGATCCGAATTTTTTACCGAGTAGTACGCCTGACAGACAGATTATGAAAGTTATCGCCGCTATAATCAGTGCGCAAACCAATGCCATTATAGGCGGGTATTGTTCGATAGTAAAACCTACGGATAGGGCGTCTATAGAGGTAGCTACGCCTTGAACTAACAATGTTCCGAAGCCGAGAACGGTTTTTTTGTTTTGATCTTCGTCGGTCTTCTTTTTGAGGGATTCGATTATCATTTTTCCGCCCAAAAAAGCAAGCAAAGCGAATGCTACCCACGGAATATATATTTGAAAAGCAGTAAACTTTTCTGCCAAAAACGACACCAACATCCAACCTAACATAGGCATAAGGGCTTGAAAGAAAGCAAAGACGCCGGCGATTTCCATTGCTTTGCTTTTTTTCATATTGGATTCGTTAAGACCGCTGACAATCGAAACAGAAAAGGCGTCCATTGCCAAACCTACGCCGAGCAAGGCGCTGTTAAGGAAAAATAAAATATTCCAATCCATTATTATTTATTAAGAGACTTCTTTTTGGCTTCGAGTTTATCGATAAATTTCCGGTTGTCGATAATAAACCTTTCGTGAATTCCTTCGCCTACAAGTTCGGTTTCGTCGTAAACCTTTACGCTAAACACAAGTTTTCTCCTGTCAACTTCGATAAGTTCGGTTTCGCAAGTAACCTTGCTGCCCACGAAAGTCGAAGCCAAGTGCTTGACGTTTACCAAGGTGCCTACGGTACTTTGACCTTCCGCAAGGTACGGTTCCACCGACAATCGTGCAGTTTCTTCCATAAATTGAATCATGCACGGCGTAGCAAACACCGGCAGCAATCCGCTAGATATGTATTCCGCTGTTTGCTCGTAGGGGACGATACGTTCTCTTTTGCCTTTAATTCCTACTTCCATTTTTTTGCCTCCTAAAAGAACATCACATATTATACTAACACACGGATAAGTCTAAAGTAAAGTAAAAAGTAAAAATTTTTTTAAGCGTCTTATAAACCGTTATTTTTCTTGTAAAAAACAATGAAATGTGATAAAATAAGCTCATACACGATAATGGAGGTTTTTATGCGTTTTTCTAAAGAAGTAGAAAATATGATTTGCGTAGCCAAGGGGCCCAATCACGGTGCCGCACCCATTCCGGAAGAAGGAAAATGGATAAAGGCAAGAGAGATAAAGGATATAAGCGGATTTACTCACGGCGTAGGCTGGTGCGCTCCGCAACAGGGAGCTTGCAAGCTCTCGCTCAATGTTAAAAACGGAGTCATAAAAGAAGCGTTGGTGGAAACCATCGGATGCACCGGTATGACTCATTCTGCCGCCATGGCAGGAGAAATACTGCCCGGCAAAACCATACTGGAGGCGCTTAACACCGATTTGGTTTGCGATGCAATCAATACGGCAATGAGAGAGTTGTTTTTGCAGATTGTTTACGGTCGCAGCCAATCGGCATTCTCGGAGGACGGTCTGGAAATAGGCGCAGGACTCGAAGATTTGGGCAAGGGGCATCGCAGTCAGATAGGTACTATTTACAGCACCGAGGCTAAGGGCGTCAGATATCTCGATTTGACCGAAGGTTATATAACCAGACTTGCGTTGAGCGAAGATAATTTGGTTATAGGTTACGAATTCGTAAGACTCGGCGTGATGATGGACAAGATAAAAGCAGGCATGGATGCTAACGAAGCGTTAAAGTCGTCTACCGGCAGATACGGAAGATTTGACGGAGCGGCTCGTTATATCGATCCGAGAAAGGAGTAGGAGACAGATTATGGTACGATTTGAAGGATATGAAAAAAGAATAGACAAAATCAACGAGACTTTGGTTAAGTACGGGATAAAAGGTCTCGAACAGGCTAAACAGATCTGTCTCGACAAGGATATAGACGTTGACGGTATAGTTAAAGGGATTCAGCCGATAGCGTTTGATAACGCAAGTTGGGCGTATACTCTCGGTTGCGCAATCGCAATAAAGAAGAATTGCAAGGTGGCTAGCGAAGCGGCAAAAGCCATAGGCGAAGGCTTGCAGGCGTTTTGCGTACCCGGTTCGGTAGCCGAACTTCGTAAAGTGGGTTTAGGACATGGTAACCTTGCGTCCATGCTTTTGGACGAAAAGACCTCGTGCTTTTGTTTCTTGGCAGGACACGAAAGCTTTGCTGCGGCGGAAGGTGCAATCGGCATAGCTCGCACGGCAAACAAAGTTCGCAAGAATCCGCTCAGAGTAATTCTTAACGGATTGGGTAAGGACGCAGCTATGATTATATCTCGTATTAACGGATTTACTTACGTTCAGACCGAGTATGACTATTTCAGCGGCGAACTTAAGGTGGTGAGAGAAATCGCTTATTCTGACGGAGAAAGGGCAAAGGTAAGATGTTACGGTGCCGATGACGTCAGAGAAGGCGTTGCCATTATGCAAGCAGAAGACGTTGATGTTTCCATAACCGGCAATTCGACCAACCCCACCAGATTTCAGCATCCGGTAGCCGGTACGTACAAAAAACTTTGCTACGATAGCGGCAAAAAGTATTTTTCGGTAGCTTCCGGAGGCGGTACGGGCAGAACTTTGCACCCAGACAATATGGCTGCAGGTCCGGCATCGTACGGCATGACCGACACTATGGGCAGAATGCACTCGGACGCTCAGTTTGCAGGCTCTTCGTCGGTACCGGCACACGTGGAAATGATGGGACTTATAGGCATGGGCAACAACCCCATGGTAGGCGCTTCCGTTGCCTGCGCCGTTGCGGTAGAAGAGGCGTTAAAAAGATAATACGTTATAATATTTTAAATGTTTTTTGTCGTCCGACTCGTAAGCGTCGGACGATTTTTATGTGACGCAACTAACAAGAAAATAAGGCTTACGATGCTAACTCTATAATTGTCGTTTGAAGCTATATGCCGTGTGATCGGCTCTATCAATTGACCGGCGAAAACGGATGCGCAATATGAATTGTATGGTGCGCTTGTGTATTCTATAGCGTCTTGCGATAACGATACTGCAACCTTGCGTATTCGGATACTGAAATCGACAACGTTAAAACTCATGTTCGGAGGCATAGTCGAGATATTTCGATACGGAAATCACAAAAAACGATTAGCTTCAGTTCATAAAAAAATCGCCCGAACCTTTCGGTAGGACGATATAAGTGTTTACTAAAATCAGATATCGTTGCCAAAATCGCAATTGATTTTGTTTATTCGAATTTGTTGTGGATGACTAGCGGCCAAAGCGTGGAGTCGCAAACTTTCCTTGCCGATATAATCGCTTCCGCTTTAGTTTGTTCGGTACAATGGGGAACGATCTCGTCTTCGGTATAAAAATCCACTTCCCATGTTTTAAGAGTGTGGTTGTACAAGACATGAACAACCGTTTCTTTGGGCTTTTCGCCGGGAATATGCTCGTCGGCTTCGACCGTGGCGGCGGGCGGTACGGTTTTGGGCTGTGTTTCTTTAATTTTTTCGGCTGCCTTATCCACCGATTCGTCGATATTATCCGGTACGTAATTGTTAGGTCGTTTTTGCAAGCGTGCAAATACTATAACGACTATCGCAAATACGACAACAGTCGCTCCGATTATTACGTATACATACGGCTGCGCCGCATTAAATAACAAAAACACGTTAAATATTTCCTCCCTGATTCAATTATATTACAATTTTAATCGTTTGTAAAGTCATTTCCGGCAAAAAAGGTTGCAAATTTGCGATAGTAGTGATATTATTTACCTATGGAATCGATAAATGAAGAGATTTTGAAAAGTTACGGAATAACGGCGACGGTGCTCGACGCTTGCGAAAGCACGAACGAGCATGCTCTTATCAACGGAGGCGTGGTTTTTGCCCGAACGCAAAGCGGCGGCAGAGGTCGTAACGGACGTAATTTTTATTCGGGAGAAGGCGGTATTTATACTTCGATTGCTTTTGACGTAATCGATGAAAAAATCAACGTGCAAGGCAGCCGTATTCCTTTTTCGCCTGCGTCGCTCACTGTTTCGGCAGGTTGCGCCGTTTGTAAACTTTTGATAGAATACGGATTTGATGCTTCCATTAAGTGGGTAAACGATGTTTTTGTCGCCGGTAAAAAAGTATGCGGAATTTTGGCGGAAAGGCGAGGCGACAGGGTAGTTATAGGTATAGGCATCGATTATGCGTCCGAGCTTCCCGATTCGCTCAAGGATATAGCCGCCCCGCTGTTTTCCGAAGCCGACGGCATAAATTTATTTGCAGCCGAACTTTATCGAAAACTTTATTGCGAATTGTCTGCTTGCGATTACGATTACTATAAATCGCATTGTTTTACTATCGGCAAATATGTTAGCACCTGCAACGGCGAGGGAGTTGCGGAAGATATAGAAGACGGATGCTTGGTAGTAAAAACTGAAAAAGGGAGAATTAAGGTGTTTTCGGGCGAAGCCGTAATACTAAAGAATTGAAAAGTCTATGAAAAAGATTGATTTGTAAAAGAAACTGTGTTATACTGATTATGGATAACTTTACGGACTGAGTTTTAAGGGAAAAATACGGCGGCATAGGAAGAAAATCAGTTTACCGTTACAAAGATTAGGAGAAAAATTATGGCAAGAAAAAAAAGCAAACCTTCCGTTAGGATAGAATACGACATGCTTTCCGACGAGTTAAAGAAGATGTACGACGAAATATATTTGACTTTGAAAAAGAAAAATATATTCGAACTCAGACAGGAAGCGCAGGAGTTGTCAATCGGCGCACCCACCAGGCTGCAAAAGGCAGAACTGGTAAGACGTATGGCGGACAAGCTCGTGTCCGATTACGTGCCGGAGGACATGACTCAGGTCGAAAATGAGGTTAAGGGCATATATTTCAATGGATATCTCGATGATATCGTTGTGCCGAAAGCGCTTATCGAGCGATGGAAACTTCGGGACGGTGACGTTATAATCGGAACATACGCAAAATCCGAGAGTTGCGGATACGTGATGATAGGTATAAACAAAACCGAGCATGACATTTCCGCAGACCGACCTCGATTTGAACAGTTACAGGCGCAGGCAGGAGAGAAAATGATACTTTGCAACGCAGCGAAAGCGAAGTTCCCCGGTCTTAAAAAGGGCGAAAGAGTGCTTATGAGTTCGTTTACCGCAGAGGAAGGCAAAAAAATTTCCGAATGGTTTGAAAATTGTCTGTTTATCCCCATCGGAGTGTTGCCCGAAAGCAAGTTTAACGACGAGCAGTTTGCCGTACCGTTCGATATGTCTGCCGAGGACTCGACAAAGACGGTGCTGACCGCTGTTTCGAGAGCAAAAAGATTGTGCGAAGAAGGCAAAGATGTGGTAATCGTAGCGAGCGGGTTAAGCTTACTCGGTGACAGAGATGCCGAAAGGGCAGTGTTCGGAGTCGGAAGAAATTTCAATTACGGCAGCATAACGGTGATAGCCGACGAAGACAAAGAAAAAGAAAACGGAGCTTACGCAAAGGCTGCTACGCGCATTATTTAAGGGGAACTAGATGGGACTTATTTCATTTCTTAAAGGCGGTAACAACCGCAGGCAGATAGAAAAATTAGAAAGAATCGTAGATAAGATAGAGGAGCTTGAACCTCGCTTCGAAGCTTATTCGGACGAGCAGCTTAGAGAAATGACTGCGGAATTTAAACGCAGACTTAATGAAAATTACGAAACGTTGGACGATATTCTGCCCGAGGCGTTCGCCGTCGTAAGAGAAGCGGCAAAGAGAGTCTTGGGTATGCGTCATTTCCGAGTGCAGCTTATGGGCGGTATCGTTCATCATCAGGGACGTATAGCGGAGATGCGTACCGGCGAAGGTAAAACTTTGGTTGCGACTTTGCCCGCTTATCTTAATGCGCTTACCGGAAAAGGAGTGCATATCGTTACCGTAAACGATTATCTTGCAAAGCGTGACTCCGAGTGGATGGGCAAGGTGCATAGATTCCTCGGACTTACCGTAGGAGTTGTAATCGCCGGCATGAGTCACGAGCAAAAGAAGGCGGCGTATGCGTGCGATATAACGTACGGCACGAATAACGAGTTCGGATTCGACTACCTCAGAGACAATATGGTAGTTTACGAAAAAGATTTGGTACAAAGAGGACTCAATTACGCAATTATAGACGAGGTTGACAGCATACTTATCGATGAAGCTCGTACTCCGCTTATAATAAGCTCGGCGGGCGGAAGGTCCAGCGACATGTACGCTATCGCAAACAAATTCGTTCGCACTCTTAAGGCGTCCACCAACATCGACGACGAAGGTAAAACACAAGACGACGAAGAAGCCAACGGCGATTATGAAATAGACAAAAAGAAGAAAGCCGTAAACCTTACCGAAAGAGGCAACCGCAAGGCAGAAAAATTCTTTAATATAGACGATATAACAAATGTGGAACATTCCGAGTTGAACCACTATATCAATAATGCGTTAAAAGCCGTTTACCTTATGAAAAAGGACGAGAATTATATCGTAGACGGCGGCGAAGTTCTCATAGTAGACGAGTTTACCGGACGAGTGATGGTGGGCAGAAGATACAGCGACGGTTTGCATCAGGCAATCGAGGCTAAGGAAAACGTACGCATTCAGAACGAAAATCGTACGAGAGCCACGATTACTTTCCAAAATTATTTTAAGCTTTATACCAAGCTTAGCGGCATGACCGGTACGGCTAAAACCGAAGAAACAGAGTTCAGGGGTATTTACGGATTGGACGTAGTTACCATTCCCACCAATCGTCCCAGTATTCGTATAGACGAAGAAGATGCGGTTTACAGCACGCTTAAGGGCAAGTTTAATGCGATAATAAAGGACGTAGAAGATTGTTATAAGCGCGGTCAGCCCGTATTGGTTGGTACTACGACGGTAGATAAGAGCGAAGATTTGAGCAAAATGCTGCGTCAGCACAAAATTCCGCATAACGTTCTTAATGCAAAGAACCATCTCAAGGAAGCGGAAATAATAGCGCAGGCAGGCAAAAAAGGGCAGGTAACCATAGCCACCAATATGGCGGGCAGAGGTACGGATATTATGCTCGGCGGTAACGCCGAATATCTTGCGATGCAGCGAATGCGTGCGGACGGAATGAGTGAGGAAACCATTTATAATGCCACCTCTTACTTTAATACCGACGATCCGGAGATTTTGCAGGCGAGAAAAACATATCAGGACTTGTACGACAAATATAAGGGCGAAATCTCGCAAGAGAAAGAAGAAGTAAAGAAGCTCGGCGGTTTGCGCATTATAGGTACGGAGCGTCACGAATCCCGACGTATCGACAATCAGCTCAGAGGTCGTGCCGGCAGACAGGGCGATGAAGGCAGCACGAAATTTTACTTGTCCATGGAAGACGACATGATTCGACTTTTCGGCGGTGACAGAATGAAGAGAATTGCCGACATGTTTAAGCTTAGCGAGGACGAGGCTCTGCAGGTAAGAATGCTTTCAAGAGGCATAGAGAATGCGCAAAAAGAACTTGAGGGCAGAAATTTCCGGGCAAGAAAAACCGTACTCGAATACGACGACGTAATGAACGTTCAGCGTCATACCGTTTACGAAGAACGTAATCGAGTGCTTAGGGGAGAATCCGTCCACGAAACTATTCTGGAAATGATGCGTACCCAAATAGACATCATCGTCTCTCGCTACACCAATCCGAAACTAGATTGGGAAGAATGGGACGTCGAAGAGATGAATAAGGAAGTAAACAGAATGTTACTTCCCGACGAAGAAGAGTATTTTACTCCCGAAAATATGAAAGACAAAGATATTTCGGAGTTAAAGGATATGCTTTACGAAAGTATGCAGCAGGTATATAATGCAAAGATTACTGCTGCTGCCGAAATAGGATGTGATTTCGAAGAAGTTGAAAGAATTATTCTTCTTAAAATAGTGGACAACAAATGGACTGACCATATAGATATTATGGACGGACTACGCAGAGATATCGGACTTCAGGCATACGGACAACAGAATCCCGTAATGATGTACAAAAAAGAAGGATTTGATTTGTTCGAAGAGATGAACGACAATATAAGAGAGCAGACTGTTGCCTATCTTATGAGAGTAAGCGTAGAAAAGGCGCCCACCAGACGAGAAGAACAAAATGTGGGCTTGATAGCAAGCAGCAACGGTTCGAGAACCGCTCGCACCCCCGTTGTAAATGACAAAAAGGTAGGACCTAACGATCCGTGTCCTTGCGGAAGCGGTAAAAAGTACAAACATTGCTGCATGAAGAAGTGAGAATTCGATGGTAGTATTAGACGATATAAAAGCAAGAATCAAGGCGTTAAAGACCAAATTCGACGGATGTTTGGAGTTTTTCGATCCGAACAAGTTGACGCAGCGAAAAAAAGAACTTGCTTTATTGCAAGAAGATCCGGAGTTGTTTAAGGATGTAAAACGAGCGCAAAACATTAATGCCGAAGCCAAGGCTGTAAACGACAAACTCGAAGATATAAAGCGCAAAGAAGCGCTGATAAAAGATGCGGACGGTTACGTAGAACTCATCGAAGCCGAAAATGACGAAAGTCTGGTACCCGAACTCGAAGAGCTTGTCGAAAGTCTGGAAAAAGATATAGAGACAATGCACCTTACTACGTTGCTCAGGGGAGAATACGACGCAAATAACGCCATACTTACTCTGCATGCAGGCGCAGGCGGCACCGAAGCGCAGGACTGGACGGAAATGCTTTATCGTATGTATCGCATGTACGCCGAAAAAAACGGTTTTACGGTAGAGGTTTTGGACGTTCTCGACGGCGATGAGGCAGGACTTAAAAGCATAACGTTTTTGGTAAAAGGCCGCAATGCGTACGGATATCTTAAGGCAGAAAAAGGCGTTCACAGATTGGTACGAATATCGCCGTTTGATTCCAATGCGCGAAGGCACACGTCGTTTGCGAGCTTGGAAGTTATGCCGGAAATAGAAAACGATACTTCGGTTGTAATCAGACCGGAGGATATCAGGATAGACACCTATCGAAGTAGCGGCGCAGGCGGTCAGCACATTAATAAGACGGATAGCGCCGTACGAATAACTCATATTCCGACAGGAATAGTCGTGTCTTGTCAGAACGAACGCAGCCAAATCCAAAACAAAGAAACGGCTTTTCGCATGCTTACGAGCAAACTCGTAGAATTAAAAGAGCGTGAAAACATGGAAAAGGCGGCAGGCATTAAGGGCGAAATAAAGAAAATAGAATGGGGAAGTCAGATACGCTCGTATGTTTTTCAGCCGTATACTCTTGTAAAAGATCATCGTACTTCCTACGAGGATCCGGACATCGGTTCGGTAATGAACGGCAACATCGACGAGTTTATTTTCGACTATCTGAGAAAGGCGTGATATGTATAGCGGAACAAAAGCAAAATTCGATTCGCTTAAGGGCGGAAATCCGCTCGTATTGGGCATAGAAAGTTCGTGTGACGAAACTGCGGTTGCCGTACTCAGAGGACGTAAAGTTTTGTCGTCGGTAATTGCGTCACAAGTGCCTATTCATAGAATTTACGGGGGCGTTGTCCCCGAAGTAGCGTCGAGAAATCATACCGACGCTATTTTACCGTGTATAGACCATGCGTTGCAAGATGCTGCCGTTACGCTCGACGATATAGACTGCATAGGCGTTACTTACGGAGCCGGACTTATAGGCGCATTGCTTGTCGGCGTTTCATCAGCGAAAGCGCTTGCCATGGCAAAAAGTATTCCTTTAATTAAAGTTAATCATATCGAAGGACACATTTGCGCAAATTATATAGAACATGATATAAAGCCGCCTTTTTTGGCGTTGGTCGCAAGCGGCGGACATACGTCGATAATAGACGTAGTAGGTTACAATAAATACATAACGGTAGGAGAAACCAAGGACGACGCCATAGGCGAGGCATTCGACAAAGTTGCGAGAATGTTAGGATTGCCATACCCCGGTGGTCCCGAGGTAGATAAGCTGGCAAAGCAAGGGACTCCGTGTATTAAGTTTTATAAGCACGCTAAAGGCGTCAGCAGAGACTTGTCGCTGAGCTATTCCGGACTGAAAACGGCTGTAGTTAATTTTATTCATAACAGCAATCAAAAGTGCGAAAGCATAAACAAAGCGAATGTATGCGCTTCGTTTACAAAAGAGGCGGTAGATATTTTGGTGGACACGGCAATAGAGGCTGCGAAAAGACAATGCCGTAAGACGATTGCCTTAGCGGGCGGCGTAGCAGCAAATTCTTATCTTCGTCAACGTCTTTTGACTGAGGGCGAGAAGTGCGGATTCAAAGTTATTTATCCGTCGCCGATTCTTTGCACGGATAACGGAATGATGATTGCAATGCGGGCGTATTATTCGGCGACGGAAGGATGCGATTACGCAGATATGACTCTTAATGCGAGGCCGAATCTATGAGCAAAAGCGTGGTTATAGGAATGAGCGGCGGCGTGGATTCGTCGGTAGCGGCTTTGCTGCTTAAAGAGCAAGGATATGACGTAGTAGGCTTGTTTATGCACAATTGGGAAGAGCAAGAAGGCGGTCAATGTACTTCGGCGGAAGATTGGGCAGACGTGCAAGCGGTTTGCGGAAAATTGGGCATAAAACATTATTCGGTAAACTTTGCAAAAGAATATCAAGATAGGGTTTTTGACTATTTTCTCAGCGAATATAAAGCCGGTCGAACGCCGAATCCGGACGTGTTATGTAACAGAGAAATAAAGTTCGGGGTATTTCGTTCGTATGCTCTTAAGCTCGGAGATTATGTTGCAACCGGACATTATTGCGACATCGGTTATGACGGCGACGACGTACAACTTCTTAAAGCAGCCGACTCAAACAAGGACCAGACTTACTTTTTGTGCGATACGGCGACGGATAATTTGCGTAACGTAATGTTCCCGCTCGGCAAAATGCTAAAGCCGCAGGTGAGAGAAATAGCGGACAGGTATGGATTGGCAACATCCAAAAAGAAAGATTCAACGGGTATATGCTTTATAGGTGAACGAAAATTCCGAGAATTTTTGTCAGAGTATTTGCCGGCTAAACCGGGAAAAATAGTGGATACTTCCGGCAGAAAAGTAGGCGAACATTGCGGGCTTATGTACTATACGCTCGGGCAGCGTAGAGGCTTGGGAATAGGCGGCGTTAAAGGCGAGGCGCAAGATAGATGGTACGTTGTCGAAAAACGTATGCAAGACAACGTGCTTGTCGTTTCGTGCGGCGAGGGCGAGGAGCTTATGAGTAATTCGTTGGTTACCGATAAGATGAATTTTATCGGTAAAGCGAATCTTCCGGACTCTTTCGAGTGCACGGCAAAATTCAGGTATCGTCAGCCCGAGCAAAAGGTAAAAGCTACGATAAATCGAGACGGAACGACTTTTATAGAATTTGACGAGCCTCAAAGAGCGATTACGCCCGGACAATATGCCGTACTTTACTACGGTAACAGATGTTTAGGCGGAGCGGTTATAAAAGAATTTTACAAATAAGAAAACGGAGGTTTTTATGAATATAGACAGCGAATTTTTAAAGAAAACGTTGGTGGGACTTACCGGTATCGACAGCCCGTCCGGGTATTGCGATAAGGCTATTGCGTATGTCGGAGAGATAGCCGCTTCGCTCGGATACAGATTCGGCGTTACTAACAAAGGATGCGGCGTAATTTATGTCGACGGAAGGGAAAAGGGCAAAAAGGTAGGGCTCGCTGCTCATACCGATACGCTCGGACTTATGGTCAGGTCGATTTGTGCGGACGGCAAAATCAAATTCACAAAGATAGGAGGTCCGCAGCTTCCTACCTTGGACGGCGAATATTGCCGAATACATACACGAGACGGCAGATTGTATACGGGAACGGTGCTTAGTTTAAGCCCGTCCAGCCACGTATATCCCGATGCGCAAAAGAAAGAACGAGACGAGGAGAATATGTACATCCGACTCGACGAAGTTGTCAATTGTGCCGACGATGTTAAAAAATTAGGTATACGTACCGGCGATATTATAGCGTATGAACCCAAAACCGTTATTACGCCGAGCGGATTCGTCAAGTCCAGATTCCTTGACGATAAGGCAAGCGTCGCTTGCATTCTCGCATCGCTGAAGTACATGAGCGACAACGGAATCAAGCCGAGATACGATACCGAAATTTACGTGACGGTATTCGAAGAAGTCGGTCATGGCGGAGCTCCCATGGGAGACGGACTCGACGAAATGCTTGCGGTTGACATGGGATGTATAGGACTTGACCTTAACTGTACCGAGTACGATGTTTCCATCTGCGCTAAGGACGGCGGCGGACCGTACAACTACGAGATGGTAAGCAGACTTATAAGTTATGCGGAAAGAGACGGCATCAAGCATTGTGTCGATATTTATCCTTTTTACGGCAGTGACGTAGGGGCAATGCTCAGTGCAGGTCATGACGTAAAGGGTGCGTTGATAGGCCCGGGAATACATGCGTCGCACGGTATGGAGCGTACGCACGTTACGGCTCTTATCGAGACCTCAAAGTTAATTTGCGCTTATCTGGAAGTTTAATATTTTTATAGAAAAAGTAAACTACGGGATGAATTGTCAAACCGAGTGTAACATTTAGAGAGAAAAAAGCGACGGAAATATTCCGTCGCTTTTGCGCATTCTCTCCGTGCGCTTGCAAAAAAGCGTTGCTTAAAAGCCGTCGCTAAGTTATTGTTACAAATCGTCAACGTCTTGTTCGGGTTTAGCATCCAGCGTTTTTCCGTCCGCAGACAAATATTTGCCGGTATAACTACCCGAAACGTCGACAATGATATTTTTCTTTTTGTTTTTACGCATTAAGAATAATTATCGCCAGCGTTTGCAACGATGCGAATATCAGCCATAAGACATACGGTACAAGCAGCCACGCCGAAGTTTTGTTGACGGCAAAATTTAACGTTATAAGAGCTACTACCGTAGCGGTTAAAAAACAGTTTATAACGAAAGCCACCGTCTTATCGACGTTGAAAAATATGAACGGCCAAATAAGCGCAAGCGCAAATTGGACGCACCACAAAACGAGAGAAGCTTTTTGTAGTACAGTTTTCGGATGCGAAATCGTAAGGAAAAGCGACCAACCCATTAAAAAGAACATTGTTGTCCATACGGGAGCGAAAATTTGCGACGGAGGCGAAAAGGAAGGCATGTTTATGCCGTCATAACCGTTCATCGATCCGCTAAGCAGTCCGCTTAAAAATCCTAATCCTATTGTCAGCAGTTCACATCCTAACAACTGCCATATTTTAGCTTTTGAGCCGTAAAACACCTTTTGCATGTTGTTATTATGTCTTACAGTCGAAAGAAATATACTTAAAACATTTTAAAAAACAAATCGTTAAGCGTTACCAGCGCAGATAAAGACGTGAGATAAATTACGAAAGCCTTTGGATTATCGAACAGCTTTAACATAAATTTCAAAGCGAGCAAACCCGTAAAAAATGCGGAGGCACAGCCTGCGAGCATATAGGGAGAAAAGGAGAAACCGCCCTTCAGCGCATCCGTCAGAAACGAACCTATTATTACCGGAACGGACACCAAAAACGAATACGTTATAGACTTTTCTCGTTCTATGCCTAAAATTCGAGACATCGATATCGTTGAACCGCTGCGAGAAAGTCCGGGTGTTACGGCCAAGCCTTGAGTTAAGCCGATAATAAGAGCGCTTCCGACAGATATGTCTTTTTTGCCTTTCAAATCCGCCGAAAACAACAGCATAAGAGCGGTAACGGCAAAGCCGATCCCCAATAGCGAACTAAGATCCACGTCCAAAAAGTATACGATGGCAGCAATTATTGCGGTAGGAAGCGAAGTGAGCAGAATTAAGCCGGTTTGCTTGCATATCGGGTGCTTAATAAGAGCTAATATTTCTTTGCGCATGGCTACGAATACGGCGGCGAGCGTTGCGATATGCAGACTCAAAGTGTACGAAAGGTCGTTCGGGATTCCCATTATTCGATATGCGAGCAAAAGATGTCCGCTGCTCGAAACGGGCAGAAATTCGGTTGCGCCTTGGACTATACCTAATATTATGCACTGCAAAATATTCATATAAGATAATTATGCCCTGGCACAAAATTTATGCCTCAAACCGATATAACGGTTGACATTTGCCGCTTAAAGTTATACAATTAAAGCACAAGAACACATCAAATACAAGGAGACTGTTATGAAATTCTATCCTAAGGGTTTCGGTACGCTTGCCATTCACGCAGGCAATTTTGAAAAAGAAACTTTCGGCGCATTAGCTACGCCGATATACCAAAGTTCCACCTTTTATTTCGATAGCTGTGAGCAGGGCGGAAAGCGTTTTGCCGGCGAAGAGGGCGGATATATTTACACCAGACTCGGAAATCCCACAACCACCGTTTTGGAAGAAAAAGTCGCTGCGCTCGAGGGCGCAGAAGCATGTTGTGCGGTAGGTTCGGGTATAGGCGCCGTAACTTCGTGCCTTTGGTCTATCGCTGCAGCAGGTAAGCATATCGTTGCGGACAAAGCTTTGTACGGATGCACTTTCGCATATCTCAATCACGGAATGACGAGATACGGCGTAGAAGTTTCGTTTATAGATACGGCGGATCTCGAGCAGGTTAAAAAGGCTTTAAAACCCAATACTTGCTGCGTTTACCTCGAGACTCCGGCAAATCCCAATCTTAAGATAACCGACCTTAAAGCGGTAAGCAAAATCGCTCACGATTACAATCCCGAGATTATGGTTGTTTGCGATAACACCTTCGCTACTCCTTATCTTCAGCGTCCGCTCGAACTCGGCTGCGACGCAGTAATTCATTCGGGGACAAAGTATCTTAACGGACACGGCGATGTCATTGCGGGCTTTGTTTGCGGCAACAAGGACTTTATCACTACCGTTAAATTCTTCGGCCTCAAAGATATGACCGGTGCGGTTATGGATCCGTTTGCAGCTTTCCTTATTCTCAGAGGTCTTAAGACCATGGAAGTAAGAATGAAACGCCATTGTGAGTCGGCTCAGGCTATTGCCGAATATCTCGAAAAGCATCCCAAAGTCGAGAAGGTTTACTATCCAGGACTTAAGAGCCATGAGGGACACGAAATAGCCGCTAAACAAATGCACGGCGGATACAGCGGAGTAATAGCGTTTGAAGTAAAAGGCGGCATGCAGGCGGGCATCAAGTTCTGTAACAGTCTCAAGCTTGCTACTATAGCAGTAAGTCTCGGCGATGCGGAGACGCTCATCGAGCATCCGGCTTCGATGACGCATTCGCCTTATTCGCCCGAAGAAAGAGCTGCTGCGGGAATTTCCGACGGACTTGTCAGACTTTCGGTAGGTCTCGAAAACGTTGAAGATATCATTGCGGATCTCGAACAGGGCTTTAAGCATATTTAGTAGGTTTCTTCTGTTCGGATTATCGCAGACTTTGTACGAAAGTGCGCAGAGTGCATTTTATAGGAAGTCGGTATTTTTCGACGAGAGAAACAATCAAGTCGAGTTTCGATTGTGTCTACAGCGCTTGATCGTTCGGAAAACAGGCATACGATTCGTTTTTCGTAGTTTGTAAATTTTCAAATATAAAACTTCGATTGCTTTTGCGGCAGTCGAAGTTTTTTACTTGCGCAACAGTAATGCGATATGCTAAAATATAAGCATGCGGTACTATGTGGAAAACGACGGACAATTTACCGTCGAAATAAATTTTTGGAAGAATACGTGCGACGTTTGGTACGAAACCGTCAAATTGAACGAGGTGGATAAAAAAACTTACGAACTCGGTAAAGAAAAAATAGTGGTTACCGGCACTCCATTTTCGGGATTGTATCTGTATAGGGGCGGAAAAAAGAGTCTTATTTTTATGCTTAAATGGTACGATTACGTTGCTTGCGTTTTGCCTGTCTTGGTGTGCATGATATTCGGTTCTTATATAGGGTTTGCGTTGGGCACGGTGTTGTCGGTATTAAATTACAAAATTATGCCGTACGTTAAATCTTATCCCTTAAGACTGCTTATAAGTATAGGGTTTGCGACGGTAGGATTTTTGATTGTCGCTTTGTTGGCGTGGGCGTTCCCTACGTTGTTCGGGATAAAAAAATAATAGCTTAGCTTATTTTTGCTTTCGACTGCAAAATATAGTTAGCCGGAATGTCGGATTATAATCGGGCATAAAGGTCAAAGTCGGTGATTTATATGGATTTAAGTAGAACAAAAAAAGTTTTTGCGAATATCGATAATCTTAAGAGTAAGCACGTTGCGATTTTCGGGCTCGGTGGAGTCGGCGGATACGTTGCGGAAGCGTTGGTGCGAAGCGGAGTGGGCAAAATTACTGTGGTTGACGGTGATGTTGTAGAGGCGTCTAATATAAATCGACAGATTATTGCTCTAAGCGATAATATCGGGCAGCCCAAGGTCGACGCAATTTCTCTGAGGCTGAAAGCTATAAATCCGGACGTTATAGTTCATGCGCATAATATGTTTTTTTTGCCGGAGAATTCGGATGTTTTTGATTTTTCCGAATTTGATTTTGTCGCAGATGCTGTCGATACAGTTGCCGCAAAAGTCGAACTGGTAACTAAACTCGGCGGTAAAAACATCATAAGTTGTATGGGGACGGGAAACAGAACCGATCCTACGGCAGTAGCGATTGGAGATGTGTTTAAAACGCAAGGGTGTCCGCTCGCTAAAGTTATGCGTTTGCTGTTGCGAAAAAAAGGAATAAACAAGCTTACGGTTGTTTATTCGACGGAATTGCCGATAAAGACCTCGGATCGTACGCCCGGAAGTACCGCTTTCGTGCCCGGTGCGGCCGGGTTGGCTATGGCAGGTTTTATTGTTAAGTCGCTGTTGTCATAACCTACTTTTCTTGTAAGAAAAGTAGGCAAAAGAACATCAAGAGATTTCCTATATGCGCTGATATAGTCCGTACGTTGTGCGTTTTTAGTAGCAATCGGCATGTAAAAAGCCTATACGGAAAGTAGGCAAAAGAACATCAAGAGATTTCCTATATGC
>ERZ827168.2272-NODE-2272-length-23145-cov-4.702252_pt1 | contig 23145 bp, 15 predicted proteins | sample MGYA00519868_ERZ827168 | MGnify/ENA primary metagenome ERZ827168 (study PRJEB31778, sample SAMEA3449271) | human gut metagenome | biome: human gut; feature: human-associated habitat; material: faeces | place: United Kingdom | collected 2010/2012 ...
GCGGTCTTGGCGGCTTCCCTAACGGAGCTATTCGCCAAAATCATTCGCCAAATCAGTGTTTGCGTATCCGATAGCAAACCGCTAATGCAAACGCGCCGAGTACTGCCGCAAACGCGGCGGGTTCGGGAATGGCGGCAAAATGCAGCACGTTCGCTTCTCCGTTCCAATCCAGCGACCATACGCCTTCAAGCAGGCCGCCGGCCGAATCGTATGCGACCAGGCTGACGTATGTGTCGGTTGACGGCAAATAGAGGCGGTTGTCTTCTATCCACGGGTCGGAGCTGCCGAGCATAAATGAGCCGTCGATATAATTGCGGAAAATTATCGACATGTTTTCCCCCTCGCCTTCCCTGCTTCTCAACGACTTTACGAGAAAGGTTTGCCCCTCGGCGATCAAGAGTTCCAATGTGGAGTTTGAGCGCAATGTCAGGATGTCCAAGGCGTTGGACATATACGCGTTTATCTTCAAAGTGGAAGCGTTGTTGCTGTCGAAATCTACGGTCGACAGATTCTCCAAAACGTTTTGGGCGCGGAGATTGAGCGTAGTTGTGCCGGAGTTGACCCTCAAACGCGGAGCGGAAAGTCCGCTTCCGTAAATGTCGTACACGCCGCCGTCGGAACTTTGAAGGTCGATTGCGCTCGCAAACAGCCCGCCTTCGCGCATGGCGAGGTTGGATATTCTGAAATAAGAAGAGTTGTTTTCCGTATCCGACATCACGGAGACTGTTCCCTTGACGTCGAGGGTTCCGACGTAGAAAATCGTGCCGTAGTGTGACGGGTAAGTTCCGGATATGGAAAAATCCCCCTTTGAGCCCACGTTTATCGCGCCGCCGAAGCTTATGATATCATTCCAACCTTCGCTGAAAGACGACACGCTCGATACCGTCATTCTGCCGTAGTCGCTATCGGAACCTATGTTTACCGTGCCGGTTCCGGAGAAAGTCGGGGCGGAATTGAAAGCATAGTTTACTTGCAGCTGCGCGTATTCGCCCAAAATGTTCAAGATGCCGCCTTCGTCCACCTTGTAGGTGTTCCACCATTCGCCGTGGATTGTCTCGCTGCCGGTGATGGTGTATTCGCCGGCGAGCGGCGAAGCCGGAAGATCCGCCCGGAGCGTCGGGGGGAGAAATGCAAGCGCGGAAAGCGCGCAAACGGGAACAACCGTGGAAAGCGTCTTTAACATATTCATAATCTCCTTTAAATTTGCCCGAAGATTATGCGGGATTTTTAAATAAGCAAGATTTAAATTGATGGGTGGCAAAATCCCCCTCTTTCCGCGCGCCGCACGCCACCCGATTTTCCGAAGTGTTTTATCGTCGGCGCGGGAAATCTTTTCCCTCATCTTTTTTTGAGCCGCCGTCGTTCGCCGGTTTTTGCCTTTGCAAAGCCGCGCTTAAAAAACGGACTTCACAAATTGCCCGCCGCGGCGGAAAAATATTCCGCAAATCCGGCGCCATTCGGAGAAAAAAAACGGGCGGCGCAGAATTTCTGCGCGCCGCCCGAACCATGCCGCACTTGCGGAAAAACTCCGAAAGGGGAGTCAACGCCTCCTTCTCGCCGCCGCAAACGCTGCGGCGAGCGCCCCGAACGCAAGGGCGAACCCCGCGGGTTCGGGAACGGCGAACATCAGCGCGTTGGCCTCCCCGTTCCATTCCAGCGACCACGCTCCGGAGAGAATTTCGCCCCCCGCGCCATAGGCTATCAGATCTATATATACGTCGTTCGACGGAAGGTAAATCCGGTTGTCCTCTATCGACACGTCGGAATTTCCTATGAGAAACGATCCGCTTTCGTAATTGTGAAAGGCTATCGAAAGGTTTTCGCCGCCGTCGCCCCTGACTTTAAGGGATTTTATTAGGAACGTCTGTCCCTCGGCGATTGAGAGCTCCAAGGCGGAATTGGAGTAAAAAGTCAGGGCGTTTAAGGAGTTTGAGACCTCGGCGTTTATTTTCAGCGCGCTGTCCTTGTTGCTCTCAAAGTCTATCGTGGCCAAATTGGCGAGGACGTTTTGGGCGCGGAGATTCAGCGCGGAAGTTCCCGTGCCCGCCCTGATGCGCGGAGCGGAAAGCCCGTTCCCGTAGATGTCGTATACGCCCCCGTCCGCAGTCCGTAGGTCGATTTCGCTCGAAAGCATTCCGTTTGCCCCTATCGAAAGATTTTTTATGCCGAAATAAGAAACATTGCCCGAAGTCGCAGACATCACCGAAACCGTGCCGTTGACATTGAGGGTTCCGACATAGAAAATCGTGCCGTAGTGTGACGGGTAAGTTCCGGATATGGAAAAATCCCCGCGCTCTCCGACATTTATCGTGCCCGTGAAGTTTATGATATTGTTCCAGTTGTCGCCAAACTCCGCGGCGCTCGTGACTATCATTCTTCCGTATTCGGCGCCGGAACCTATATTGACAATGCCTTCGCCGGAAAAGGTCGGGCTGTAATTGAAAGCGTAGTTTACTTGCAGTTGCGCATAATCGCCTAAAATGTTCAAAACGCCGCCCGAAGCCACCTCGTAGGTATTCCACCATTCGCCGTGGATTGTCTCGCTGCCGGTGACGGTGTACTCTTCCGAGAGGGGGCTTGACGGAAGTTCCGCCATGAGCGCGGAAGCGGAAAAGGCCAGAGCCGAGAATGCGAAAGCGGGCGCGAATTTATGGAGCGTTTTTGACATATTCATGTTAGATTCCTTTAATTTGCAAATCTACAATTTAGCTATAAACAAGTCAAGCAATAATATGCAACATCTCCGCGCCCGCGGGAACAACCGCCAAAACTCTCGACGGAACCTGCGCGGCGCAAAAAGCTCGGCACCCGTTCCCGCGGGGAATGAATCTTACTTTCGCAATTTTCCCAAAATGGCCGCGGCAAATTCGCGCACGCCTTCCAGGCCGCACAGCTGCGCGCGGCAAAGAAGATTTTTTGCGGCGGGTTCGAAATATTTTTCGTATCCAGCCATGCCTTTTTTGCGCGACAGAAAACCGTACGCCCCGAGCGCCTGCAAAAGCCGCTCTACCGCCGCAAAATTCAGCATTCTTCTGGATTCCGCAAAGCCCGGGAAATCCGCGCGCGGCATAAAGGCCAGGTATTCGCGTAGCGCGGCGTCTATGAAGTCTTCCCCGAACGGCTCGACATACGGGTCGAACAGCAGCGACGCCATATCGTAAAGGGGGTTGCCGAATCTCATTCCCTGGAAGTCTATCAGCGCGATTTTTCCCGCCTCGGAGACCATTACGTTTTGCGACTGGAAATCGCGCAGAAGCGGCGACTGCGGAAAGCCTGCGAGCTCCCTCGAAAGCGTCCCGAAATCCTCTTCGGGGCGGGGAAGCCCGATTCCGAAAACCCCGCGCGCGCACTCTTCGAAAAAGTAGTTCTGCTCCCAGGCGTACAGCGCCCCGTCGAACGGCGGGCACAATTCGATTCCGGCGCGCGCAAATTCTCCGGCGGAAATCGAGTGGACTTTCTTTGCCGCGCGCAGGGCGTCAAAATAGAAATTCCGCCTGTCGGCCGGCGGAAGCGCGCCCAAGTCGCGCGCTCCGGCGTCGCGCATTACGATCATGCGGCTTTGCGGATCGTGGAATTTTACTTCGGGGACGGGAACCCCCCTGCCATGCAGAAATTCGGCGAGGGGCGCGTACAGGAAATTTTCGCGCGGATTTTCGGCGTAAAAACACGCCACCAGCCTCTCCCCGTCCCGCGCGAACTTGTAAAACTTCCGCGCGGACGCCCCTTTTGAAACGGGGACAACTTCCCCTTTGTCGGGGGAAAATCCCGCAACGCAAAGGCGCGCGAGCGCCGTCCATCCGTCGGGCGCGGCTTCGGCGCCCAGCCGCGCATATTCCGAAAGCGTGCCGATGTCGGCCCAATCGCCGGCGTCGTCGAAAATTCCGGCAAGCCGCCCGCCCGAGCGCAGTACGTCCAAAAAGGTTTCGACTATCGAAAATTTATCTTCCGCCCTATCCGCAAAAAATTTGAATGCCGGCGGGTTCAGTACGAAAAAACCCGCGTATTGGGCAAGCCTCCCAAACGGCGCGCCGAGCGCAAACCGCATGTCGCGCACGTCTCCGGAGTCCCCGACGCCGACATTCGGCAGGTTGCCCGAGGAGCGCAGGCAGAGGGTTGCCGCGCAATTTTTGTCGGCAAGGTTCGCCTCCGCCGCCGCGAGAAATTCCTCCGCGGGCGAGGAAAAAATTATATCCCCGTTGTGGACCGCAAGAGGCTCGGACAAATCCAGGAGCGGCAGCAGATTTTTGACCGCTCCGCCCGTGTCGAGAATCTCGGGCTCGCAGACTAAGCGCACCCGGCAGTCTTTGTAGCGGGCTTCGGCAACGCGCGAATAGGCGAACGTTCCCGCCGGAAGCCCGAAAGCCTCCGCGAACTTTTCGGGGAGGTGGTGGACGTTCACGAAGAAATCCCGGATTCCCGCCGGGCGCAGCTTGTCAATCGCCGCGAACAGCGCGGGGCGCCCACCGGCCGGCAGGAGCGGTTTGGGAAGCCTGTCTGTCAGCGGCCTTAGCCGCGAGCCGTAGCCCGCGCACAATATCAGCGCCGAACGGATTTTACCTTTCATCGCCCGCACATAATGGACGGCGCGCGGATTTTTACAAGCCCGCAAAATCCGCGCCCTCCGAAAGGTTTTTTGCGCGTTTCAAAGATTGACACGCGCGGCGGGCTGCGGTAATTTTCCGCCTTTAAAAATTTACAGTATGATTACTTGGATTCAAATCGTTTTGCAGAAACACCACAAACCCGTGTTCATGGTGCTGCTTGTGGCAATCGTGATAGCCTTCGTGTTCACGATAGGCCAGGTTCCTTTCCTCGGCGACAGAAACCGTTCCTGGGACAACGCCAAAGAATTTTACGGCTACGACCTCTCCGACGAGGGCGTGCGCTCCAACCTACAAACCCTCGCAGTCTACGACGCCATACTCGGCAATAAAAACCTGCGCACCCAGCGGCAGCTCACGCAGTTGATGCTCCGCCAGGCGTACCTGCTGTCGCTCGCCCGCGAGCTCGGCATAATCCAGGTTTCGGAAACCGAGCTTAAAGAATACGTGCAGTCCGCGCCGGCTTTCAGAAACGCGGCGGGAGGCTTCGACGCGGCGGCGTGGAAAAAGTTTATCGCCGAGCGCGGGCGCATGAGCGAAGAGGCCCTGTCGTACGTAATTGCCCAAAACGCGCTCGCCGACAAGGTGGAAAAGCTTCTCGGAGGCCCCGGATACCTGCCGCTCTCCTACGTTGAAAACCAGTACAAAAAATACTACGGCAAGTGGGATTTCGCCGTTGCCGCACTCTCATTTGAAAATTTCAACCCCGAAATAAAGGTCGATCCCTCCGAGCTCGAAAAGTTCTTCAAGGAAAACGCCGAAGCGTACAGGATCGGCGACGGGGCGGTTCTCGAAACCGTGTTTTTCCCGTCCGTAAAATACGCCGCCTCCGTGCCCGCGCCAACCAACGCCGAAATTTCAGCGTTCTACGGCTCCAATATGCGCAAGTACGCCACTCAGAAAGACGGCAAGCCCTATGTGCCCGCCCTCTCCGAAATAGCGGACAAAGTCAAGGCGGACGCGCTCGCGGACTCCGCCCTCCGCGCCGCCGCAAAAGCCGCGGAAAACCTCGCCATCTCCATATACGATTCCGGTGCGAAAATGGGCTCCGCCGAGCTCAAAAAGCTCGTCGCCGATGCAAAGGCAGAGGTCAAAAAACTCCCCCTCATACGCAAGACGGACTCCGAACTCCCCAAAGGCGTGGAAATTTCCGTCGCCCAAGCCGGCATGGAACTTGATGAAAAAACATTTTTCTCCGACCCCATTCCCTCCGAAAACGGCGTGACTGTCGTAATCCTCGCGGAAAAGGTTCCGTCGTATCTGCCCAAGCTCGCGGACGTGAAAGGCAAGGTTGAGGCCGACTACAAGCTTTCGCAAAAGAGAAAACTCTTTTCCGAGCGCGCCTCGGCGCTCGACAAGGCGCTTCAATCCGCCAAGGACGAAAAGTCTTTCGAAAAAATCGCAAGGGACGGCGGCGCGAAAGTTTCCAACTACAAAGATTATGTAATCGCTACCGCCCGCCCCGACAACGCCTCCTATGCGGTGTATTCGGCGGCGGCTTCCGAGCTGCCCAGGCTTGCCCCTGGCAAAATTTCCCCGCTCCAGACGATCGCGGGCGATGGCTACATACTGTTTACCGCAAAGTTCACTCCGCCCGCAATGGACGCCTCCAATAAGGATTTGGCCGAGATGAGGGCCAATGCCGAACGTTCATTCGCGGAAATATCCGCCGGCGGGGTAGTGGCGGAAATGATATCGAAAGAGTCCGCGGCGGCGGCTCCCGCAGAATCCGAATAGCGCGGCACAAAGGCAAATAGGCGCCTCCTTTATCCCCAACGGCTTCTATTGCGGCGCGGATATGGTGGCGTTGATTTGCCGGAAGCGCAGTTGCCGCAGGGCGCTGATTTAAAGGGCGTTTTAACGGCCGGTTGTTTGTTCCGGCGTTTGCCCTCCGGTATTCTCTACCGCGTTATGTATATTGAGAATCTGATTTTGGAGAGAATGAAGTTAGATTCGGGCCCCCATATTTCGGGGGCTTTCGGAAGGGGGGAAGGGGCATTCGGAGCAGTCGTAAACCGTTTGCAATTCCGCTTAAACCTTGCCGCCAATAAGCGGGTCGGGGTTGTGAAAACATTTTAATGCGACTCGTGAATATTGCAGACGGGTTGCGGCATCGCTTTATACGCAGTGAGGGGGATGTTCTGGTTTCTGCACGCGTCGGCTTCGGTTAGAAATTGGAGAGTATCGGTGCAGGAAAGATAGTCGTTGTTGGCAATTTTCGATTCTCATTCGGCGTCATATTGCCGTCTGTTAGAATCCCGTCTGCTGTTCGAATATTTCGGAAAATTCGGGAGGAGACGCCGTAAAACCGCATGATTGCGGAGCGCTTTCGCCGCGGCTCATTGCAGATTCAGATAGGCCGCGCAAAGTGCGCCAATCGGTTCTATCGAAAAAAGCCTCCTTGTATATAATAAGGGAGACCATAACCGTGAATACCCTGCGGACATCGCAAACCTCGCCACAATAGAGTTTGCCGCGCATCGGATTATCCTTTCCGCCCGTCCGCCGACGGCGTCCGCGCCGCGCGAAAAAAATGAAACGGCAATCGCGTTTCAATGACCTTGCAAGTATTTTACAGAGGCGTTTTTATTTCCGGTTCGGCGCGTGATAACGGTATGTTCAGAAAGGGTTCGGCGGGGCGAAATCCGTCCCAAATCTTACTTCATTTGGGGGTATCGGCGCAAAAAGTTTCCAAACTCAAACCCGAAGTCCGAATCCGCCCCAACCCCTTTATTTCCCCGTAATTTTCCATTATTTCTCGCCATTTCCAGTTCCCAAACTCGTCTTTCAAACATCGACATTTTCGCAAAAAAGGCTTCGACAATTCCCGAAGCCTCTCTTTGCCCGATAAAATTCGGCCTACGGCTTGTCAACTACGCGGTTGCCTTTGACTACGAGCCCTTCCACCGTGTCGGCGTCGTAGTAGACGCCCGGATTGGGGACGAGCGGCGATTCTATCCAGGTGTTGTTTATTATGCGAGTGTTTTGGGAATTGTTGACGTAAAACGCCGCCCTGTACGCGTTGGGCGACATGCGCTTGGCGGTGTTTTCAAAAGTGTTGTCTTTGAAGGTGACGTTGCCGCTCGAAGATATCAGCGCTATCAGCCCGAACGAGTTTTTGAAGGTGTTGTTTTCAAAGAGCACGTTCGAGATTATCGGGTAGCGCGTCTGCTCGAAAGACGGGTCGCGGCGCAGGTATGCGCCTATGAAGATGTCGCGCGCCTTGTTCTGGTATTTTCTGTCGCATACGTTGACGCTGTCGAACTCGCAGTTGCGTACAACGACGTTGTTTACCCCGTACCCCTCGCTCCACAAGTTGAAAGTGTAGCCCGTTTCGAGCTTTATCCCGCCCATCTCGATATGGCTGAAACGCGTGTTTTCTATCGTCACGTTGCTGCTTAGAATCAGCAGGCCGCGCGCCCTGTTGCCGTGGAATTTGCAGCCGCTTATCAGCGTGTTTTGGGAGTCGTACACGCGGTTGAAGAGCACGAACCCGTCGAATTTCTGTTTGGGTATCGCCTTCTTGAAATGCGCTATCGTCGCGCCGTCCTTCCTCTCGACGCGCTCGATTTCCGATTTGAAGCCGCTCGGCGAGTAGTCTCCGTGGCGGAGCTCTACGACGTTGCCGGGTTCGAGCGCCGCGCTGCGGGTTTTTATCAGCAGGCTCTTCCTGCCGATTTTCACTCCGAAAGAAGTGGTGTCGTGTATGTTTATGCAGTCGTCTGAACCGAGGGAGAACTCGCAGCCGAGCATTTTGAAATACCCTTTGGATCGCGCGAAGTGCAGGTGGTCGGCGGTTGTTGTTATGACGTTTTTGGGGAATCCCGCGCGGGGGACGATGTTTACGTTTATCAGCTGCCAGTATTGCTGCCCGCCGGAACAGAGCAGCCCGTGCCCTTTGCAGGAATGGATGTTCACGTTCTCCATCGTGAAATGCCTGTTGTTCACGAACGCCATTCCGCCCATGCCGTAATAATAGTGCTGCATGCGGTAGAATTTGCCGATATTGTCCTTTGCGATGTACGCGCAGTGCCCTGAAAAAATTCGGATTTTATTCGGGGCGGGCCATTCGATTCTCGGCCCCTTGTCGACGGGACTGTACCCGAAGCCGATGCCGTTCATTCCCTCGACGCCGATTTCACCGGCTGCGGTGTCCCACGGTTGGAGGTTGGCGACGCGCACATTCTTTCCGTAGAGCGGATATTTTTCGTAATCGACTATCTCAAAGTCGGCGTAGCTTTCCTTCCCGTCCCACTTTACTTCAACCGCCTTGACTATCGCGGCGAGCGGCTCGGTATCCCAGTCCCAGTCCATGCTGAAATTGCATATTTTCGTGCGCAGGCAGTTCGTCACGGAAATATTCGCTCCCCCCCCGTCGCGGCGGTATATGAAGAGGGAGCCCTGTCCGTCCACCGTAAAGTCCGTGAACCCGTCTATATTGACAGTAGAGTTCGAAAAAAACTTGTACGTCCCTTTGGGGATTACCAGCTTGGAGGCGTTTTTCTCCCTGCATGCGGCGATTGCCTTGTTGAGGGCGGCGGCGCAATCCTCGCTCCCCTCCTCCATGCCGTAGTCCGCGGCGTTGACCGTGGCGCCGTCTTTCGGGGCGGGGAGGTCTATCGAAAATTCGGGCGCGCCCGTCGGAAGGCCGCCGGTATCCCCCTCGAATTTCGGGCCGTTGCCGCGCGCGCTTATGAAAGTTTCGCCGTCGCCCTCCTCTATCGAAAAGCCGCTTATGGAAGCTTTGAGCGGGCCGGAGATTTCGAGGGACACTGCGGCGTTCGCGTCTTCCGCGCCGACTTCAAACGGCATTTTCACGAAAGATTCGCCCTCCGACGCCCCGATATGCCGCTGCGCCCCGGGGGCGAAGAGCCTCATGTGCGCGAGCGCCGCGGGGTCGGGCGACGACAGGGAGTATTTGAGCTTTGCGACGTATTTGCCGCCCGCCTTCAAGAGCCCCGGCTTCGTTGAAAGGAGAATCTTTTTGCCCTTGTTTTCGGGGGCGCTTATTTGCGCGCTCTTCATGTCTTCCGAAATCGCCGCGGCGACAATGTCGATTTTTGCGAATTTGCCCGTTTCCGAGAAGCCGTCGAGCACGCGGTTTTGCGCCGCGCTCTCCGGCGCCGACAGGGCTGCCGCATATGTTCCCAAGACGCAAAGAAGAGTTTTTATTTTTTCCATATTCCCTTTCATACGCATGATAAATTGCAGCCGATTTGGTTTTTGCGGGGCGACCGCAGCGGCTTACCGGCGCCTTATGCTCGAATGCTGCGCATAGTATTTGCCGAAGTTTTCGGGTGGGGGAACGTTTCGGGAGATGTCCTCCATCATCTTTTCGGCGACCCTGAACGCTCCGAATATCGCGCGCTCGGCGGCCTCGCCTTTCGGCGCGTTTTCCGCGACTTTCGCGCACCAGTACTTCGCCCTTTCGGGGTCTTTCGGCGTCTCGAAGCCCTTCCAGAACCGCCACGCGACGTAGAGCTTTGTGGAGTCGTCGGCATTTTGCGCGCCGCGTTCGAGCCATTTTGTGGACATCGCGTCGTCGCGCGGGAAGCCGTTTGAGCCGTCCGCGTAAAACGACGAGATTTTGAAGCAGTACGCGTTGTCCTCCTCCGCGAGCTTTTCGAAATAGAATTGCGCCTTCTCGGGATTTTTCGGCAGGAACCTGCCCTTGGCGTACATCTGCGCGATTTTTTCCGTCGCTTCCTTGCCGCCGAGGTCTGCGGCCTTTTTGTACCAGTAGATCGCCTGCGACCTGTTGCGCTCCAACCCCCCTTTGCCGCTCATGTACTGCGAGGCGACCGAAGTCATCGCGTCCACATTTCCCTTCTGGGCCGCGGCGATTTCGAGCTGGGCGTATTTGCGCGCCCACATCTTTTCATCTTCGGGCCTTTCGAGGTTTTTGTAGATTTCCACGAGCTTCAAAATTGACTCCGCGTGCCCCTCGTTTGCGGACTGGGTTATCCAGTAAACCGCCTTGATTTGATCCTTGGGGACGAGGTAGCCGTAGAGGAAGGCGTTGCCGAGCGACCATTTGTCGGCGGGCGTGCCGTTTTTTGCGCCGAGCTCGCGCCAGCGCACGGCGGCGTTCATGTCGCGCGGGACGATTTTGCCCTCGGCGTACGCGCACCCGAGGAATGTCTGCGCGGGCGCAAATCCGCTTTCCGCCGCCGCCTTGACGTATTCGAGCGCGAGCGCCGGATTTTTTCCCACTCCCCCTTGCCCCGAGGCGTACAACACCCCGAGAGCGAGCTGCGATTGGGCGTCTCCGGAATCGGCTTTTGCCCTGATTTTGCCGATGTCCGGCCCGTCAGCGAAAGCGGCGGCGGATATTGCGGATATGGCGAGGACGAGGGTGGTGATCTTTTTCATCGCGGAGCTTGCGTTTGGGTTTTCTGTACGGCGAGCAGCCCGCTCCTGCCTGGGAACGGCGACATTTCGATTTCGCAGACGGGCAGTTGCGACCGGTTTGCGGAAAGCTCCCGCGCGCGGGCTTCGAGCGGATAAAATTCCACGCCCCTGCCGCGGGCTTCGGAGATGAATTTGTCGAACCATTCGAGGTACGCCATTCCCTCGAGCTCCGCGTGCGCCGTGAGCACCGAGTATTCCCGCGCGCGCATAGAGGCGAAGTGCATTTCGGCGACCTCCCCGATTTTCACCGTTCCGAGAACTTCGTCGAGCGTCGGGAGCGTCGACGGAATCTGGATTGTCTTGAAAGTCCGCCCGCCCATTTTTGGTATGAACGGAAATTCCCCGCGGACATCGGAGGCGTACAGGAGGTTTGCGGCGTCCTCGACTTCGAGCGCGGCGGGTGAAATCTGCCAGCCCGGGGCGCCGCAGCACTTGGCTTCCGCGCCGAACACCTTTTCAAATTCCGCGCGCGCGTTTGAAAATTCCGCCTCGATTTCGGTGTCGCGCATGGCGAACAGGTAGTCCTGCCACTTGAAGTGGTCCCAGCAGTGGATTCCGCACTCGAAGCCGTCGCTTGCGGCCGCCGCCATCTGCGCCGAGCACAGGCGCGCGATTTTCGGCGCGGGCAGCAGCGTGCCGTAAAGCAATGTCTTTATCCCGTAATTGCCGGCTACGTTGGAGCGCAGGCATTTTTTCAGAAACCCCTTCCGGAAAATCCGGCGCAGGGCCTTGCCCGTGTTGTCGGGGCCGAATGAGAACAGAAAAGTCGCCGGAACGGCGCGTTTTTTGAGCAGCTTCGCGAGCGCGGGAACGCCGTCCCGCGTGCCGCGGTATGTGTCTACGTCTATTTTTATGGCGAGTTTCATGCGAGGGAGCCCGCCGGCGCGTCAGCCGAGCAGCTCGTAGTCCTTTTTCAGAATGTGGTAGTCGAGGGTCAGTTTGAGGGCCGTGCGGAGGTCGGTTTTCGGCTTCCAGCCGAGGGTTTCCTCCGCCGCCTTTATCGAGGGGACGCGCCGCGAAACGTCGGCGTACCCGTCGCCGTAATATTCCCTGGCGGAAATGTCTTTCAATGCCGCCCTCTTTGCGGCTTCGGCGTATTCGGGATATTCCCCGAAGAGTTCGACGAGCATTTCGGCGAGCCCGCGTATGGAGAACTCCATGTCGGGGTTGCCGATGTTGAATATTTTTCCGTCGGCGCAGCCGTCCTTGTTTTCAAGGATTTTCAGAATGCACTCGACGCCGTCGTCGATGAATGTGAAGCTGCGCTTTTGCGCACCGCCGTCCACGAGCATTACGGGCTTGCCGTTCATTATGTTGTGCGCGAACTGCGTCAGCACGCGCGACGAGCCCTCTTTGGGCGACGATATGTCGTCGAGCTTCGGGCCTATGAAATTGAAGGGTCTGAAAAGCGTGAATTTGAGCCCCTCGTGCTTCCCGTAAGCCCATATCACGCGGTCGAGCATCTGCTTTATGCAGGAGTATATCCAGCGCTCCTCGGCTATCGGCCCGAGTACGAGCGGGGATTTGCATTCGTCAAACCTCTCGTCGGGGCACATGCCGTACACTTCGGAGGTGGACGGGAAGACTATGCGCTTCCCGTGCTTTGCGCACTTCTTTACGATGTCCGCGTTGGCCTCGTAGTCGAGACTGTAAACCCGCAGGGGGTCTTTGACGTAGAGGGCGGGGGTGGCGATCGCGACGAGAGGCACGACGGTGTCGCACGCGGCTATCTGCCCCTCGACCCATTCGGCGTCTTTCACGATGTCCTTTTTGTGAAATTCAAACCGCTCGCGCCCGAGGCAGTTTTGGATCTTGTTCGACGCCAGGTCCGCGCCGACGACCGTCCAATTCGTTTTTTTGAGGATCTTCCATGCCAGGGACGAGCCTATGAAGCCGTTGACCCCGAGTATTAAAATCTTTTTGGAACTGTTCATGGTTTGAAAATCGAGTATTGCCCAAAGCGCGGGCGCCCGCAAGCCTTTTAATTTTCGGGTTCGGGGATTGCCGTCCCGCGCCCGCCGGCGGTGGGAGTCGGGGTTTCCCGTTCCAAGCCGCGCGGTTTTATCCGCGCTTTTCTCCCATTCTCTTCGCGATTATGGAGACTATTATGAGCTGGTATGCGTGGTATAGCATTGTGGGCAGCAGCACCACCCCGATTATCGCGGGGTTTGAAAAGAGCACCTTGCTCATCACCGAGCCGTGCACGAGCGATTTCTTCGAGCCGCAGAACAGCGCGGTGATGGCGTCTTCGCGGTTGAATTTCATGGCGCGGCAGGCGCACCATATTATTCCGTAGGCGGCGAAGAACAGGGCGACCATCGCCGCGGACAGCCCGATTATTCCGGCGGCGGAGAATCCCTCGAACATCTTTTTGTGGAAGGAGTCGCAGAACGAAGTGTAGACTATCAGCAGTATGACAGTCTCGTCGAACATGCGCAGGGCTTTTTTGTATTTTTCCGCGAACCGGCCGAATTTGGGGTTGAGCAGCCCGCCCGCCGCGACGGGAATGAGAACCTGCACGACGAGCTTCAAAATCACGTCCCCGAGGTTGCGGGTGCCGTCTATGTTTTCGAGGAAAAGCCCCATCCAGAGCGGCGTGATGAATACCCCTATCAGGCTGGAAACGCTCGCGTTGAAAATCGCGGCGGCCATGTTGCCGCCCGCTATCGAGACCATCACGACGGACGACGATACGGTGGAGGGCAGGGTTGCCAGAAAAAAGGCGCCCATCCACAGATAGTAATCGTTGCCCTTCGCGCCGAACGCTCCGCCCGCCCACATGGCGGCGAGCATTATCAGCGGGAATAACAGGAATGTCGAGACGTGTACGAGAATGTGCAGGCGCACGTTTACGAGCCCAGCCTTGAGTTTTTCGCGGTTGAGCCGCATTCCGTAAAAAAAGAATATGAAGGATACCCCCCAGTTTGCAATGTCGCCGAGCGACACTCCGCCTTCGCGCTCCATGCCCAGCGGCGGGTATATGTACGCGAGGAGAATCGAGCCGAACAGCATTATTATGAACGGTTCGAGCCCTATTTTTTTCAGGAAACCCATCTTTTCGCCGTTGCGGTTATTTTACGGGGACGTTATCCGCCTGAACCGGCGCGGGCTGCGCCGCGGGTGCCGCCTCCGCCTTTTGCCCGAAGGGAGACCAATGGGGAGCGGGCATTCCGAACGGCCTTTCGAGCGCGCCGCAGCACCATGCCGCAAGAAGGCATATTGCCGCGACCGCCGCCGCCGCGAAAAATATTTTAACTTTCCCGAATTTCGGCTTTACCCCCGCCGCCAGCGCGGCGTTCGCCAGGCGGGTCAGCCGGCCCCCGAAGAGCGCGCTGACGGAGGCTTTGCAGTTTATCGCCCAACCGTTGGCGTCCAAAATGGGCGCGAGCGAGCGCATTCTGAGCTTGAGTCCCGCAACAATCATCGACGGAACGGAAATGGCGAGAATTAGCCCGATTATGCCGAGAGGTATCCAATATCCGAGGCTGAAAAATGCGTCGAGAACCATTCCGAAAGCCGTCGTTATTCCGCCGACCGCCACGCCCAAGGCCGCTACGGTGCCGATGTCTATCTTTTTAACTTCCGTTTTCGGAGCCTGGGCGGCGGCCTCCAACCCGCCGATTGCCTTGGCGTCCGCCGCGGACGCGCGCTTGGCTATTTGCTCGCTCGCCCACTTTACCATTCGCTTGTAGGGCGACCAGAACGCCTGCCCGAGCCCGACGGGATTCTGGACTATCTTGACGACCGTCGCGTCCCAGTCGCGCCCGAACCTGTCGTAGAATACTCCGTTGCGCCCGATGACGAGGTTGTCGGAGTCGCCCGCCGTCACGACCGCGACAATGCACATGTCGGGCTCTCCCTTGCGCCTGCATGCGCAGTACAGCAGATACCCGTAGCTCGACGCGGCGAGGACGGAGTGCGATGCGACATCCTCCACTTTTATGCAGAGCCCGCAGTCGCGGCTGTCGATAAACAGGCGTCCGAATTGGAAGATGGCTTCGGTTTCCCCGTTGTAAAATGCCCCGAAATTCACGAAGTTGCGCAGCAGTTCGGCGAGGTTTTTGTTGAACCGGACGAGTTTTTCGAGGTCGTCCACATTGTCGGCGTGCTCGCAGGTGGAGATATCTTTTGCTATTAGCCCGAGCAGTTTTTCCCGCGCGCTTTCGGGGATTTCCCCAAGGGTTTGCGCGCCGAGGGCGGCCACGGCATTGTTCGGGCGGGCGGCCTCCCACGCCGCGTAGGGCGCGAGGGCGGACTTGATTTTTTCCCAGTCGCCGCGGGACAGGACCGCGATCGGTTTCCCGAGAACCGGCGCGGCGCAGGATTCGGCAAAATCTTTCAGTTCCGAGGAAAATGCGGGGTTTGACGCGCCGTCGAGCGGCAGGCCTCCCTCCGAAATTCTCGCGAGGGGCAGGGCTTTCAGCTTTTCCGCCGAATCGGCCCCGTTTTGCGCCGATGCGAAAATTTCCTCTATCTGCGAAATTCTGATGCCGACTGCGGTTTCCGCGGCGGGGTCGAAGGCCGCAACTGCGGCGCGCGCAAAATAGTCGTCGATTTTTCCCGATATGGCGGAAAACGCGGCGTAGGCGCGTCCCGTCCCGCCTCCGAGCGGAAAAATGGACGGGTCTGACTTAGGCTCGGCCTCCCATTTCAGAAATTCGTCCCTGAGCGCGAAGAATTTTTCCACGGCTTCCGCGTCCGCGCCGCCGAGACCGGAGCGGTCCGCCTTGGCCCCGCACGCGGCGACCACTGCGGCGAGGGCGTTTGCGAGTTCCGCGTCTTCCCCGCACGATAGGGCGGTGATGATTCCGTCGGCGTTGAACGGCGTGCCGGCGAATATCTTTTCCTTGTTGTCGAAGTCGGAGACCGATACGGAATCTGCGTCCGTTCTGCCGATATTTTCCAGAATCTCACGCGCGCACCCAAGCAGCCGCGCGCCGATGTCGGAGGTCTCGTCAATGTCGGAGAGTTTCAGCGAGTCCGAGCCCTCCGCCAGCGCGTCGGGATTTTTGAGGGCGGAACACGCCCAGCGGCAGGCGGCAACGATGTCGTCGCGCCTTATTCTGCCGTCGGAATCGGCGTCGATGAAGTCGAGCGTCTTCTGGTCGAAGAACAACCCGCGCGTGGGGCAGCTGAGCGCCGCCCACAGCTTCATGTCGAGCCCGCCGACAGCGGCGATGTCCGCGCCCGTCTCTATCGAGGGCTGGAATGTCCCGCCGGCCCTGAAAAATTTCCATTTGCGCTTTTCGGAGTTTTTCTGGTTCATATATTTTACGGTTTCTGTTTTTTTACATTTTTTGCGCCGCTCTCCGACACGGAGATTCTACCCGCAAATTCGGACGGCGGAATGTCGTCCGCCTTTAAGGGAGCGGAGTTTATCGAAAAATTTTCAAAAACCACATCTTCTGCGGCGGAGTTCTCGCCAAAGCCCTCGATTTTCATTTTCAGCGGCTTTTCGGAATGCACCGAGACGTTTTCAAATCGCACGCCCGAAACGCTGCCGCGCTCTTTGTCCTTTGAATATCTGGAATGCAGAACGCGGATATTTACGGCGTACCCTTCCGCCTCCTCCACGCGTATGTCTTTGTAGAGCACGTTTGAAATTTTTGCGCGGTCGCCGTTGTGTATGGTGAAAACCCCCTCGTCTCCGCCCGTGCCGAGCGTCCGCAAAATGTCTATGTTTTCAAACGACACGTTTTTGATTTCGTCCCCGCGCGTCTCGAAGCCTATTTCAAGGGCGTTGCCCCATATCCCGTTCCATAGGGCGCAGTTCTTGACGAGAATGTTTTCCGACGAGGCGTCGACGCCCATCTCGAAGAATTTTATCCCCCCGTAGGACACGCCGGCCTTTACCGCTATGCAGTCGTCCCTTGTGCGCAGGAAACAGTTTTCGACCGCCGCATTTTTGCAGGATACGAGGTCTATCCCGTCGTCGCGCGGGCTGTCGCTGACGACCTTTACGTTGTCGATTTTTACGCCTTCGCACGCGAAGAGCGCGAGAGTCCAGTTCGTCGGGTGCACCACGGTTATTCCGGATACTTCGAGCGACTTCGTTTTCAGAAACGTGATCTCGCGCCTCTCCTGCGGGCGGGGTATGGTTTCGCCGGATATTATGCCGTTGCCCGAGAGCGATATGTTCCGGGTGGGCTCGGCGGTTTTGGGGTTGCCGGCAACGAATGTGCCGTAGACTATCGCGCCGCCCTCCACGACCACCGAGGTGTCGGAGGCTATTTTTTTGCCGAGCCCCGCGTCGTAGATTTTTCCCGCGCGGAATACGACGGAGTTCGCCCTCTTCGCCGGCGGTTTCGCGGGAGGGTTTGCGAACACGAAGAGCGGGCGGTCCCTGCCGTTGATTTCAACGGCAAGATTGCACGGGCCGGCTATGGAAAATTCGATTTCGCGCGCGCCGGCCTTTTCGATTTTTACGTTTTTCGAGAGCGGGCGAACGGCCGCGGTTTTTATGTCGTCAAAATATTTTACGCGCAGCTTTGCGGCCCCGTCAATGTCGAACGGGGCGACGTCGCCCGCTCCGCCCGCTGGATATACGAGGCAGTCCTTCCCGTCCACGGAGAGCGAAAAGCGCTCCGAGCGCGGAGCGTCGGGGGAGTATTCGTACACGCGCGAAGCTCCGTGCGCGGCGCAGGCGAGAGCCAGGGCGGAGGCAATTGCGACAAATCTTGCCATTTTTGCGAAAATAGGGGGGCGCGGCGCGCGTTGCGAGGATTTTTTTTATTCGCCCGGGTTTTGCGGCTATCTGCGGAACGCCCCGCGCTCTCCGCCGACTTTCCACTTCGGCTCGGGGAGGGGGATTGGGCGCGCGTGCGCCCTGAACGCGAGCACGGCGGGCTCGGCGTGCAGTTTTTTGAACGCCGGAGCGGAAAAGCGCGTTTTCGCCATTCCGCTGTCCGACATCTCGACGAATTCGTCGTCGCCGACCCTCACCCTTATTTTGTGGTTTATGTCGCTGCCCTCCCCGTCGCCGCGCGCGAAATTGGAGAGGATTTTCACGAACCTGTCGGCGAGCGCATACGGGTCTATCAGCCACTCCACCGAATTGCAGAAACCGGCGATTGCTCCTTCCATCGGTTCTATCGACGAGCACGTGAAGCGGGTCTCCCCGCTCTCGTCGGAGCGGCAGTCGCCCGTCACGCACACGCAGTCGCCCTCGCGGAACTTGTCGGCGCACGTTTCGTAGGCGGCGGGGAACACGTTTATCTGCCAGACTTTCGCCGCCGACCTCCCCGAAAGCGTGAAGTAGCACCACGGCTTGTTGTCCTTTTTTGTGAGGCGCTTTACTATGTTCGATACCACCCCGCACGCCCTGAACGGCAGTTTTTTTACGCGCCTTACGGCGTCGGGGGAGGGAATGTCGTCGAGGGCGTCGTCAAAGCCCGCGTATTCTGACATCGGGTGCCCCGAGACGTAGAAGCTCAGCAGCTCCTTTTCATGCCTGAGCTTTTCGCCGACGGACATTGTCGGCTTGTTTGCGTCAACTATGTTGTTGGCGCCGCCCTCGGTTTGGGAGGCCCCCATGTCGAGCAGGTCGAACATGTTGGTCTGTCCGGAGGCCATGTCCTTTTCGAGCTCCTGCGCGTGGTTGAGTATGGCGTCGAGCGAGCCCATCAGGTGCCCGCGGTCGGCCCCGAAAGAGTCGAATCCGCCCGCGAGTATGAGGTTTTCGACCACGCGCCTGTTTATGTTTTTCATTCCGACGCGGCGGAGGAAGTCGAATATGTCGGCGAACGGCCCGTTGGCGTCGCGCTCGCGCACTATGGCGGCCGCCGCGGCGTCGCCGATGCCCTTGATAGCCGCCAGCCCGAAGCGTATCGAGCCGGGGCTCTTTTCAAACATGTTGTCGGCGTCCTCCGACGGCTTCCATGAAGGTTCGATTATGGGGGTGAACATCTCGCGGGAGACGTTCACGTCGGGGCCGAGCACTTTTATGTTTATGCCCTCGCACGCCTCCACGAATTTCGAGATTTTGTCCATGTTGCCGAGCTCGCTCGACAGCAGCGCCGCCATGAATTCCACGGGGTAGTTGGCTTTGAGGTACGCGGTGCGGTAGCTGAGCATCGCATAGGCGGCGGAGTGGGACTTGTTGAAGCCGTACTGGGCGAACTTTTCGAGGACGGCGAAAATCGCCTCGGCTTCGGGGGCGTCCATATTGTTGAACTCTTTTGCCTTTCTGACGAACACCGCCTTTTGCTTCGCCATGACTTCCGGCTTTTTCTTGCCCATGGCGCGCCGCAGTATGTCGGCCTCGCCGAGCGTGTAGCCGGCGATTATGCGCGCGGCCATCATGACCTGCTCCTGGTAGACGAGAACCCCGTACGTCTCCTTCACGAGGTCTTTGAGCAGCGGGTGCGGGACGTGCATTTTGGAGGGGTCTTTCTTCGCCTCTATGAACTGGTCGATGAACTGCATCGGCCCGGGGCGGTAGAGGGCGATGAGGGCGATTATCTCCTCGAACGAGCTAAGCCCTATGCGCCGGCAGAGGTTCTGCATTCCCTCGCTTTCAAGCTGGAACACGCCGACCGTCACGCCGCTGTTGAGCAGCCTGAAAGTCGCGGGGTCTTCGAGGGCGACCTCCTCGATGTCGAAACCGTTGGAGCGCGTGCGCCTCACGTTGTCCTGGGCGTCGGCAATTATGGTGAGGGTTTTGAGGCCCAGGAAGTCGGCTTTGAGCAGCCCGAGCTCCTCAACGGGCGTCTTGGCGAACTGGGTGGTGAGCGTGCCTTCCTGCGTCATCATGGGGACGACGTTGTCGAGCTTCTGGTCGCCTATGATTATGCCGCAGGCGTGCTTGCCCAGCTGGCGTATCATTCCCTCGACAACTTCGCCCTCCTCGAAAATGTGCCTGACTTCGGGGTCGCGCTCGATTTCACCGCGCAGCTCGGCGGACATTTCGACCGCCTTTTTGAGGGTCATTTTCAGCTCGTCGGGCACCATTTTCGCTATGGCGTTTGCGCGGTCGAAGGGGATTCCGTTCACCCGCGCGAGGTCGCGCACGACGGCCTTTGCGCCGAGCTTGCCGTAGGTGACGATGTTGGCGACCCTGTCGGCGCCGTACTTTTCGCGCACGTGCTCTATCACGAGCTGCCTTCGGCGCTCGCAGAAGTCGACGTCGAAGTCCGGCGGCGAGACGCGTTCGAGCGAGAGCATCCTCTCGAAGAGCAGGTTGAAGCGTATGGGCTCGATGTCCGTTATTTTTATCAGGTAGGCTATCATGCAGCCCGCGCCGCTCCCGCGCCCGGGGCCGACGGGAATGCCGCGCTCGCGCGCCCAGTTTATGAATTCGTAGACTATCAGGAAGTAGTCCACAAACCCCGCGCCGACTATTATCGAGAGCTCGTAGTCGAGCTTGTCGCGCAGCATCTGCGCGCGGTCAGCGGGCTCCCCGGGCTTTGGGACGTACGCTTCCGGATGGTCGTAGTCCACCCCGTAGCGCTTTATCATACCCTTCTTTGAGAGGTCGAAGAGCAGCAGCCCGTTCTTCATCAGCTCGCGGCGGGGGCCGTCGGAGAGCGCGAAGTCGGCCTCCTTCCCGTTCTGTTTCAGAACCTCGTTTTTCTTGGTGACGTAGAGGTCGAGAATGCGGTTGAAGTTTGCCTCGTCGCGGTCGTATTTAATGTTGGCGGGCTGCTCGTAGCGCGGGTAGTGGTTTTCTCCTATCGGAATTTTTATGTCCACCCTTTCGGCGAGCTCCACTGTGTTGTCGAGCGCCTCCGGCAGGTCGGGGAACAGTATTTCCATCTCCTCGCGGCTCTTGATGTAGAACTCGTTGTTGGGGTACCGCATCCGGTTTTCGTCCGAGACGAGCGAGCCCGTGTTTATGCACAGCATTGCGTCGTGCGCCGAAGCGTCCTTTTTGTAGACGTAGTGGCTGTCGTTGGTCGCCACTATTTTCAGGCCGAATTCCCGCGCGAGCTTCACCAGCCCGGGGATTACCTTTTTGTCCGCCGCCATGAAATGGTTTTGGACTTCAATATAATAGTTTTCGCGGCCGAATATGTCGAGGAACTTCGCCGTCACCTCCCGCGCCTTCTCGTAGTCGGAGTATAGCAGGTATTGCGACGCAACCCCGTTTATGCAGCCGCTCAGGGCGATGATGCCCTTGGAGTATTTTGCGAGGGTTTCAAAGTCTATGCGCGGCTTTCGGTAGAATCCGCGCGCGTAGGATTCGCTCGTGAGCTTTGCGAGGTTCAAAAAGCCCTCGTAGTTTTTTGCCAGCAGCGTCTTGTGGTGTATCTGGTACTTGGGGTAGTTTTCGGGTTTGAGCATCGAAGGGTCGCTCTCGATACCGTCGATGTCGTCGGATTTTTCCCGCTCGCGCTGGGATTTCATGAGCTCCCTTATGTCGTCTTCGAGGGTGTGGTCGTTTATATAGTAGGCTTCCATGCCGATTATCGGCTTGACGCCCGCCTTGTTTGCGGCCTGGTAAAAGTCGATTGCCCCGCACATGTTCCCGTGGTCGGTGATGGCTACGGCGGGCATTCCGAGCTCCTTCACCCTGTCTATGAGGACGGGGACTTTGGCGCATCCGTCGAGTACGGAATAGTCTGTGTGCACGTGCAGGTGTACGAAGTTTGACATGTCCCAATTTTAACCCGACCCTCCGCCCGCCCGTCAAATAAAAACGCCCCGGCCCCGAAAAAAGGGGGTCCCGTTCCGAAAAATATTGCAAAAGGTTTGACAATGTGCTCCCCTACAAATCTGTGAAGCATACGGAGGACATTGTTTTGAGGCTCTTGCGGATACGCGAGGCGCGCCGCCTTTCGGAGTCGCCCCTGGCCTCTTCCGAGGACGTGCAGGTTCTCCGGAGTTTCATTATCGAAAACCGCAGGCAGATACCGTCGTTTGCGCTGTCGCATTTCGACAGGCTTGAGGCGGGCGGAACCCCCGGGCTTGCGGCCGTAGAAAACGGAAGGTGCTCCTCGTGCGGGACGGCCGTTCCCGCGGACGAAATCGAATATCTTGAAAAAAACAAAAACATAGGCGTTTGCGACGGCTGCTTTTGCTTCCTCTACCTTCCGGACGAAAAGTTTTGCGACGACGGATTTTTCAAGCGCCTTCTTCACAAAGAATGAAGATTACCGACATACCGTTCAGGCCCAAAATCCTGTCGTGCATGAAGAGCTATAGCCGCTCTTCTTTTTTTGCCGACTTAAACGCCGGCGTCAGCGTGGGCATACTCGCGCTGCCGCTGGCCATGGCGTTCGCAATCGCAAGCGGCGTGGCCCCCGAACAGGGGCTTTACACCGCGATAGTCGCGGGGTTCAAAAGAGGCTAAGCCGATGAAATAGACAAAAGAACTCCGATTGTGTAAAATAGGAGTTGACCTGCCAGTCGACAACAAAAAACACAATCGGAGACTAACTATTAAAAGTCAAGCAAAAAGGAGCAAGAAGTTGCAAGAAAATTTAATCGGTTAAGGAATGACAAGAGATATATCAATACTCCGTCAAAGTATTATTTTACGGATGTCGGACTGCGGAATGCGCGATTAAATTTCCGTCAGGAAGAAGAAACGCATATTCTTGAGAATATCGTATATAACGAATTGAAAATACGGGGATTCAATATTGACGTCGGAAAGGTGGATTATTATGCGTCCGGTAATGCGGGAAAGAGCGTATTGAAACAGGCTGAAGTGGATTTTGTTTGCAATCTGATCGATAAGAGGTATTATATACAAGTAGCGCTTTCGCTTCCGACAAAAGAAAAATTGGAACAGGAACAAAAATCACTGTTACACATCAATGATTCCTTCAAAAAAATTATTATCGTCAAAAATTTATCGCGAACGCATTATTCAGAGGAAGGGATATTATTGCTTGACTTATTTGAATTCCTTATGGAACCCGATAAATTTAATATTTAACGGTAAACTTGTGCAGGGTCGTTTTTTTGCGCGGTTTGCATGAAAGACGGATTGGGAAGTTTTTGGGAAGTTGCGAGTTTGAACGTGCAGATTCTGAAAGGTATTAAAAGAGCGAAAAACGGCTTATTTTTGCCGATTTTGGGGCTCTTTCAGGCAAAATCCGGTAAATTTGTGCTTATTTTTAGAACTGTAAAACAGAGGATTTTTCCTTAAAAATCCTATCTCTGACTCCGTCATTCGTTGGTGACGCGA
>ERZ827168.2273-NODE-2273-length-23129-cov-2.727052_pt1 | contig 23129 bp, 11 predicted proteins | sample MGYA00519868_ERZ827168 | MGnify/ENA primary metagenome ERZ827168 (study PRJEB31778, sample SAMEA3449271) | human gut metagenome | biome: human gut; feature: human-associated habitat; material: faeces | place: United Kingdom | collected 2010/2012 ...
TGCAGAAAGTGAAGTGGATTGATCTGCTCAAAGTCAGGGCAAGCTACGGAGTCACCGGCCGCGACAACCTCGGAACGTCGCTCTACGGTCTATACACCATGGCTCCGAGCTATGTGAAGTTCGGGAACAACGGCATCAACTACATCCCGTACATAAAGTCGGGTGCCGACTACCCCGATGTCACTTGGGAAAAGACCATAATGAAGAACGTCGGAATCGACTTCTACTTCCTTGGCAACAGGCTCTATGGAAGTTTCGACCTTTTCCGCAATGACGTCACGGATCTTCTCGGAACAGCTCCCGGAGAGCCCCTGAGCATGGTCGGAATGCGTCCGGTCAACTACGGACACTACTACCGCGCGGGATGGGACGCCACGCTCAACTCGGTGAACATCAAGAACCTCGGAGGATTCAGCTGGACATCAACGCTCACCCTTACGAAGTATAATATGTACTGGGTCAAGAGGACCGAAAACTATGACTATCAAGTCTATCAGCTCCGCAAAAAGGAGCCGATGAACGCGCAGTATTTCTATCACGTGACAGGCATCATCAACGAGGATCGTTCCAATATGCCGGATTCGCAACTGAGCCTCGGCGAAAACTCGCAGAGACCGGGCTACCCGATAATCGAGGACCGCAACGGAGATGGTATCATCACCACAGATGACATCTACATGGACGACGTTCTCCCGAAAATAAGCATAGGATTCGGCAACACATTCACGTGGCGGAACTTCGACCTCGACATATTCATGTACGGACAGTTCGGAGCGACAAAGTATAACTACGCCTACGCATGGGCAAACGCCGGAGCGCTCTCATACGGCCCGCCGCAGAACTCCAACCAGTTCGCCTACAAAATCTGGAACTCGCAGACGAACACAAGCGGCACGCTTCCCGGCATAGCGACAACCAGAAGCGACGCCCTTCCGGGCAACGCCGGTTGGGACCTTGGCAGACAGAATGCCTCTTTTGTCCGAGTGAGGAACATAACTCTGGGCTACAACATTGACGGAAACATTCTTGGAAAGGTACTCGCAAAAAGAATTAGCTCCATAAGGGTATATTTCGATGCGCAGAATCCTCTGACATTCACGACATTCTCCGGAGTGGATCCGGAAATATACACGGGAAACAGCTCCTCACCGGCAGGCTATCCGATGATACGCAGCTACTCTCTCGGTGCAAAAATCAATTTCAGGTAGGTTTTATCATACAGGAAACAGATGAAAAAGACAATATACATCGCAATCACCGCAACGGCCCTTCTCATGGGCACAGGCTGCAACAAGGACTTTGACCCGAAGATCTACGGAGTTCTGACAGAGCAGAACTTTCCTGTCTCCGAAAATGACTTCGTGTCGCTGATGATGTCCTGCTACATCCCTTTCACGAACACATGGACCTACTCGCTCTATGCCTCAAACGGCAACCAGCATCCGTGGTACATCCCTGCCGGCGGCGTGCTAAAGCAGTTCGACACGACATCAGACGTGGAGGCCCCATGGGTGAGCGGAGTGTGGAACATCAATTATAGGCAACTATCCGAGGCCAACTTCTCTATGTGCCGCTACTATTCCCGCAGCGTTCTTGAAGATGCCAGGCCGAACAATTACCCGAAGACACGCGAAGTTACGCGGTTTACGAGCGTCATAGGAACTATTCAGAATGCCCCTGCGACCAAGATTTCCGAAGAAAGGAAGAGAGAAATTCTCGCAGAGGCAAGGATATGCCGGGGTCTCCAAATGTACAATCTGCTTCACGTCTACGGTCCGGTTCCTCTCATCGTAGACCCGGAGAAGGTCGAAAACTCCGAGGCTCTGAACAACGCCGTCAGGCCATCACTGGACGAGATTTCACAGTGGATATACTTCGAGTTCGCCGCGCAGTATGCTCCCGAAAATCAGAGCGAAAAGGGACGGTTCTCACGTGACTATGCGAAGTTCATGCTGATGAAGCACTGCCTCAATGAGGGCGGACACATGGACGGATGGTACGGAAAGGCGCTTGAGATATACCGTGAACTCAACACCGGAAAGTACCGTCTGTTCACCTCCGGAATCAACCCCTACAGGGAAATGTTCCGCGAGAAGAATGACTTCAACTGCGAAATCATCGCTGCAATCAGCTGCGACCCGTCATCGACAGGCAACCTCAAGGAAGGAAGTATGAATCCTTTCGCGATGCTTGCAATCCCTAACAACGCAGCAAAGAAGGACGACCTCGGCAACGACACCCCATTCTCAGTCTGCGGCCCGGGATGGGGACTTACTTTCAATGTGTCACCTAAGTTCTACGACAGTTTCGAGAGCGCGGATCTCCGCAAGGAAAGCATACTCACACAGTACTACACGACCACAGGAGAGTGGTGGGGACCGGCTGAAATCGGAAAGAAGTCCGAATGGGACGGCTACATCCCCTACAAATACCCTGCAGAAACAGCCACGGCGCCATGTTTCGGCAACGACTTCCCGCTCGCGAGATGGGCTGACGTTCGCAGAAGCCGAGGTACGTCAGAGCGGAGCCGCCCCCTCATCTGAGGCCGTGGCTGCGGTGAACGAGGTTCGCTCACGTGCGGGACTCGGCAATCTGTCTCCATCAAAAACAGACTCGGCGGAGCATTTCCTTGATGCCCTTTTGGAAGAGCGCGGACATGAGTTCTGGTTCGAGGGTATGCGCAAGGTGGACCTGATCCGGTTCAACAGATATGCCCGTCAGGTACGCGCCACAAAGGGTACGGTGCCGCCCCATCAGTATATGCCGATTCCGGACTATGCCGTCAATGAGGCCTCTGAAATCGGAAAAACGCTTGTGCAGGAGTTTTCAAGGGATGGCTGGGACGATGACAAGGCTGAGGCGATTTGAGAATCTTTTGGGTCTATATTCGTTCCCTCAAAAATCTTCCTCAAATCCTCAACGGTTTATTTCAGATAATTGCCTAAATAAAAACATGATGCAAAAATTACAATATAGAGGTATACTACTCGCAGCTGCGGCTATGGTGCTGTGTGGCTGCGCCGAAAAAGTAGACAAGAACGTGACTTGGCCGGAATGGGCTTCCCGTCCAATCATTGAGAATCCTACAATATCCACTTCCGACGGAAAGACGGAAATCACTGCCGGAGAGATCGTGAACTTCAAGGCCGCCATACACGATGACTACAACGAGTTGAGAAGCTATGGAGTCGTTGTCAAATATGGGGATAATGTCGTGTTCAGCCGCACTGGGGAGATTTCCGGCAACAAGGCAGCGGTGGAATTTGACTTCATCATGCCATTTGCCGCAAACCTCGACAATGGCGGTTTCTATCCGGAAGTCACGGTGTCATCGAAAAACGTCGCAGGCGGCGAATATTCTACGAGAATACCGAGGGATCGGAACATCTCCGTGAATCGCCCGGCATCGCCGTCCAAACTCTTCGTTGTCGACGAGAATGGAGCCATGTTCCCTCTGGAGAAAGCGGAAGGAAGCTTTGTCTACAACACCACAGAAGGCACTGACCTCACTTCGCTCGGAAAGAAAATCTTCATCGCCGAAAAAGTCAGCGGAGGAAGGCCAGACTTCAGCGGAGTTGTGTGGGGAATGGAAAACGGAAAGATTGCTGTTGTAGGAGACGGAGGAAGCGGAATTGACGTTCCGGACACAGAAGGTTTCGGATTCAAGAAGTTCGGTTTCGACACCTACAGTTTCAGCCTCAACAAACTCGTGAACCTTACCGTCGTCGTTGATAAGGCCGCAATGGAATCGGTCAGTCAGAGCGGTGTGAACTACTTCGCGAAGGAGAAGGTCCGGCTCGTCAAGGACTGCGAGGTCACTTTCGAGGGCTTCGGGGAACTCAAGTCAATGCTTCAGAGCGACAGGTTCGAGATTCTTTCCGAAAATTCGGCAAAATTCACCGGACATAGTGCTGAATGGAGCTTCTGGTTCGACACCGACACGGGATGGATGATTCTGAACTACGCTGTATTCAACACCTCTGATCAGGTCTGGATCACCGGCCTCAAGGCCTGCTTCCCGCTCGGCAACGATGACAGCACGCACGACCTCAAGTACCTCGATGGGGACGGAAAGGTGCGCTACGCGACACTTGCGGCGGTGAAGGATGTTTCCGGTGACTTCAGCCTACTTGTCTATCTCAAAGACGACTACACCATCCAGCCATTCCGTTGGGTCAAGTGGAGCACAACCGTAGAGATGACGTCAATGACCCCGGAAACAGCGTCTATAACCGATGGAATATTCATCCGCCCCGGAAGCGATTTCAAACCGGGAGTCTATAGAATCCGTCTTCATTTCACCCGTGAACCTGACAAGAACGGAGACGGAAGCAAGGCAGATGTATATGTCACTGCAATATAGCCACCACATTTCAAGCTAAACAAAAGTATGAATATGATTCTCAAGAACATGACTATTGCAGCGGCGTCACTTCTGCTCTGCCTATCCTGCACAAGAGAGGCTGGGACCATTCCCATCATCACATGGGCAGGAGTGCCGCCACAGTGCAGTGCCGAGGTCTTCCCCATTTTGAAGGAATGCGGGATTGACATCCATCTCGGCTTGTATAGAACGGAAGACGAAGCTGCTGCTGCCCTTGACGCAGCACAGGAGGCCGGCTTGAAGCTTATTCCGGGATTCCCGCAGATCAAGGATTCCACCGCACAGTCCATCGCCCGTTTCAAGAGCCACCCGGCCCTATACGCATGGCACATCAAGGACGAACCGGAAATATGGGACATTCCATGGATTGCCGGACTCGTCAGGGAGATTGCTGCGCTCGATCCCGGACATCCGTCCTACGTAAACCTCTATCCGAACTGGGCATGGTGTGACAGCCTTTATGCAGAAAGAATCGAATATTTCGCATCGGAGGTGGACGTACCATTCTACTCTTTTGACCAATACCCAATTACGGAGAACGAGGACGGCAGCGTCTCGGTACGCCCCGGATGGTATCGGAACCTTGAGGAATTCTCCGAAATGTCGCGACGCCACGGAAAACCATTCTGGGCATTTGCCCTGACCAAATCGCACCGTCTCGGTCCGCCGTCTCCCGAAGCCGTCTATCCTGTGCCGACAATCGGACATCTCCGGCTTCAGGTATTCAGCGACCTTCTCTATGGTGCGCAGGCCATCCAATACTTCACCGCAGGTGGGTTGTATGACCCGGCAAGCCATTGCCACACTTCAGTGTATGACGTTGTCAGTCAGGTAAATTCGGAGATTCGGGCATATTCTCCAATATTTCTCGGATGCGAAGTCCTCGATGTCCGGCACACTGGAGACAATATTCCCGAAGGCACAAAAAGATTTGACACAACGACGGGCAAAGTCATCGAGAGTCTCGACGTCTCGGGAAATGGTGCGGTCGTATCGTTTCTGCGAAACGGGAAGCATGACTACATTGCCGTGCAGAACAGGGACTGCGTGAACCCGGCCGTTCTCGACATCCGGTTTCGGAAAAAAGTGAAAGTCATGACACCGGAGGGATGCCGGGCCTATGAAGGAAAGCCGATGAAAATGGAAGAGGGCGACGTTGTCATATTCCGTATAAACTGAAAACATAGATTTACAAACCATATAATCACTAAATTATGCGTTACTTAAAATCATTCTTAATTCTGGCCGCAGCCTCTGTTCTCGCATTTTCATGCAAGAAAGATGAGCCGACCGTTGTGACCAAGCCGGAGGCTCCGGTCATAGAAAATGCCTCACTGAAAGGACTGAATGGAGAATCCGTTGTCATCGCCGGCAACAATGTAAAGTTCTCCGCGACACTCAAAGTCAAGGGAAGCAAACTCGGAAAGTTCAGTCTCGAAATCAGGAAAGAAGCCGAAGTTCTGGCCTCCGCGGAGTTTGAACTTGAAGGAACCGAGGCCCTGGTTGAAAAGGAATTCGACCTTCCGCTCTCACCGGCAACTCTTGACGCCCCATTCTGGCCTGACGTGACAATGAAAGTCACGAACACCGACGACATGTTCACGGAAGAGAAACTCGCACAGGAAAGCAACGTGCAGATTACGACTCCGGAACTCTTTGACGCGCTCTACCTCGTCGACAGCAACGGGAAAGTCTGGCAGATGTCACCGACTGCGACAAAGGGCAGCTACCGCACGGAAGGCGAGCTCACCGGACTGGGGAGCAGTTTCAGCATCGTCTCCAAACTGAACGAGGACAATACCATAGACAATTCCGGGAAAGTCTGGACGTTCGACACGCCGGACACCGGTGAATACGGCATCAAGTGGATCGCGTTCGACCAGTTCACGGAACAGATGAGCAAGATGCTGGACCTTACAATCCCTATAGATTTTTCAAAGATGGCGAATGACCAGGGGAACAGCGTGTTCTGGAGCTTCCAGCTCGTGCAGGACTGTCGCGTCGTCTTCCTCAACTTCCCTGACGGCACGCTACCGCAGTCCGACCGCTTCGCTGATGTGGAGAAGAATACGGCACGTTACACCGGACACACTGGAAATCAGTTTGAGATTTACTATATTCCTGACACTAAATGGTTTATCATTAAGGAACAATATATCGCTACGGACGTCCTCTGGGTAACCGGAATGAATGCGTCGCTCCCGATGTCTCCGTACTGCGAAAAACACCCTCTCAACTGGTTCGCAAGCGGCGTTGATGTCAGCTATGCGACGGCCTCCTGCATCCGCACGGGCGAAGGGAAGTTCAGCACGCTGCTCTATCTCAAGGAGAACTTCGCCATAAAGATTTATGACGGTTGGAGCTGGGGCAACGAACTTCAGTGGGAATCAACTACTCCGGAGACCCTGGTCATCTCAGAAATGGCCGAGACCGAGGATGGGAAACTTGACGGCAACTACGGCAACGCCGGCGCATCATTCAGCGAAGGTCTCTATATGCTCAACTACAACAAGGCCTCCCGAAAGGCTTCTCTCGTGAGGTACACCGGAACTGTCCTCGGTGGCCTTGAGACCGGCGTCGCAGACCCTGATCCGAAGCCGATAGATCCGACCCCGGACCCTGAACCGCAGCCAAGCGAGGCCATCGTTCTCGACAAGAGCGGGATGGCTGACCAAAAGGACGGAACCCTCGTGCGATGGGTGCTTGAACTTGAGCAGAACTGCACAGTGAAATTCGAGAACTTCGACGCCCCGATTGCGGAGATGGTGAACCTCGCGATTTTCGACAACATCGATGAGACGGCAAAGACCGCAAGATACATTGGAGTGAGCGAGAAATATGAGGTTTGGTATAGGACGGAGCAAAAATGGCTCATATTCACAAACAACATTGCAGCTGAAAATGTCCTTCTCATAGGAAAGAACGCAAGCTTCCCGCAGAAGCCATACATCGAGTACCCGATAATTGAGACTGACATTCCGAGAACGCCGGGGCAGACCCTGCACCTCAACAAGACGGCCGACGGAATCTTCCGTTCCTACATCTATCTCGCCGAGGGATTCACTTTCCAGGTCTATACGAACTATGCCTGGGGAGCGCTCGTGAAGGACTGGAAGTCCGGCTCGCCTGACCTCCTCGTGCCTATGAGCGACTGGGGATACTACGGGAAACAGAACACGGAAAAGCCGTTCACCCCAGGAGTCTATCTCGTTGAGTACAACAAGCTGACAAATACGGTGACACTCAGCAAGTGATTCTCAAGCAGTTCCTGCGCAGTTTTTATCTATGAAGAATCAACAGCAGTCAATGAAAGTTAGCAAACTGATATTTTCTTTCGCGGCCGTCATCGCTTTGGTGACGGCCTGCGAAAAATTCCCGAAACCCGGAAACTCGGGTAATGGCGGCAACGCAACCACGGTCATGGACCTTACCGGGCTTACCGTTGACGGGCAATTTCCTATCATCGCGTGGACCGACAACCAGACTCCTGAGCAGTTCGTGGCAAGGTTCACCTCTATGAAAGAATGCGGAATCAATGTCTATCTCGGATGGTACAAGAGTCTCGACGAGGTGATGCTCGCGCTCGACGGCGCGCAGCAGGCAGGAATCAAGCTTATAACGAAGAGCGATGAACTTTTCTCAGACACAGAGAACAGCGTGCGCACGATGATGTCGCACCCGGCACTCTTCGGCTACCACATCAAGGATGAGCCCGAGGTCAGCGACATTCCGACACTCGCGTCTCAGGTGAAGGCAATCAATGCGGTCGATGACAAGCACTTCTGCTACATCAACCTCTACCCGAACTGGGCGTGGGGAAACATCGACGGCTATATGTCAAAGCTCACGTCCTACCTCTCGCAGGTGCCGGTTCGCTTCCTCTCATTCGACCACTACCCGGTCATGGAGGTCGACGGCGTCAGTTCACTCCGCCGGGAATGGTACAAGAACCTCGAAGACATAAGGCGTGTCTCGCGGGCACGCAGCATCCCGTTCTGGGCATTCGCCCTCTCGCTCTCCCACAAACTCGAAGGGGTGCTCTACCCTATACCGACGCTTGCTGAGCTCCGCGTACAAATGTTCAGCAACCTCGCCTATGGGGCACAGGGATTCCAATACTTCACCTACTGGGGAATATACCAAAATGGTCCGACGCAGGTGTATGACCGCGTGAAGACCCTCAATAAGGAGATCCAGTCGCTGTCAAAGGTTTTCCTCGGGGCTGACGTCACCGACGTGTGGCACACCGGTGCGAACCTGCCATACGGAACAAAGGGTCTCACAACCCTTCCTGAAGGCATCTCCGCGCTCTCCACGAGCGACAATGGTGCCGTGGTTTCGAAGGTGGTCAAGGACGGAAAGACATATATCGCCGTGGTGAACAAGGACTACAAGGCAGACATGACACTCGAAATCGCATTCACAGGAGAGGCCTGGCGGATTGATAAGGAAGGCTACAAGACTGCAGCGAAGTCAGGAAGCTTCAGTGTAGCTCCGGGCGACATTATCATGTTTCAGATTCAGTAATAAGACACGTAATGAAAGCTACAAAAGGCATTGTTATTATCACAGCGCTTCTCCTCTGCGGTTGCGCGTCCAAGACAGGAACAGTCTGGACGAAGGAGAAGGCAAACGCATGGTTTGAGGAAAAGGGGTGGGTATCCGGATGTGACTACATTCCAGCCTACGCCATAAACCAGCTTGAGATGTGGCAGGAGGAGACTTTCAATCCCGAAGCCATTGACAGCGAGCTCGGTTGGGCCGAAGATTTGGGATTCAACTGCATGAGAGTGTTCCTCCACCACACCTTGTGGGAAGCCGACAGGGACGGATTCAAGGGCAGGATAGAAAAGTATCTCGAAATCTCGTCATCGCACGGCATCTCTACGATGTTCGTCTTCCTCGACGACTGTTGGTGCGAAAACTACGCGCTCGGAAAACAGCCCGAGCCGAAAAAGGGAGTGCACAACTCCGGATGGGCGAAAGACCCTGGAGCGCTATTCTACGGGGAGGCCGGCAGCGGGCTTGACTATGCGGCCGACACGGCTGCGGTTGCCTCACGGCTTGAGGCCTATGTGACCGACGTGTTGACACATTTTAAGGACGACACCCGCATCTACGCCTGGGACCTCTACAACGAGCCGGGCGGCGGTCAGGATCCGCACCGCTACTACGAAAGGTCGTTCCCGCTCCTGAAGGACATCTTCCGCTGGGCCCGCAGGGTGAACCCGTCACAGCCATTGACTGCTGGAGTCTGGAGTCCGCTGCTCGGAGAGATGAACGTCTGGCAGATTGAAAACTCGGACATCGTCACCTATCACACCTACGAGTCTCCGGAGAGCCATCAGGCGATGATAGACACGCTTAAGGCCTATGGTAAACCAATGGTCTGCACGGAGTACATGGCACGCACTCAGAACAGCACTTTCCAGGACATACTCCCGATGCTCAGACGGGAGAACGTCGGCGCGATCAATTGGGGCTTCGTAGCAGGTAAGTCCAACACAATCTTCGGCTGGGAGACCATGCACGAGCCATGTCCGACCGACGAACCAGAGGTCTGGTTCCACGACATCCTGCGCCGGGATGGGACCCCGTATAGTGAAGATGAGGTCGAATGCATCAAGGCCATGAACGACAAGACACTCTCTGTAGTCCCCTACCCCGCCGAAGTGACTTCTCACGGAGGCAGCTTCAAGGCCGGGGGTGCGAAGGTCAGTTCGTCTGGACTGTCAAAGGCAGAAAGAAAAATGGTTGAAGGCTTCGGGAACTATATTTCCGAAGCCTTCGGCAAAAAAAGGTCATCGGCAAAGATTGTTTTCACCCATGATAGTTCCGTTGAAGGCGAGGGATATGAAATCGACATTCGCCGCGACGGAATCTCGGTACGTTCGGGATCATATTCCGGAACTCTCTATGCCATAGCGACTTTGAAACAGATGTTTTCGTGCGGAAACGGTGCAAATGTTCCCTGCGTGTCGATAAGGGACTTCCCGCGCTTTGCCTATCGCGGACTTGAACTCGACTGCTCAAGGCATTTCTTCAGGATTGACGAAGTCAAGAAGATTCTCGATGTGATGGCCATGTACAAGCTCAACCGCTTCCACTGGCACTTGACGGACGACCACGGATGGAGAGTCGAGATAAGGAAATACCCCCTCCTTACGGGTGTCGGAGCATGGCGCGATGGAAGTCAGGTCGATTGGGAGGTGAATCACAACGACGGAATCCGCTATGGAGGGTTCTACACACAGGAGCAACTGCGCGAGGTTGTCGCCTATGCAGCGGAGCGCGGGATAGAGATTGTTCCGGAGATTGACCTTCCGGCGCACCTCGTGTCGGCTCTTGCAGCCTATCCGGAGCTTGGCTGTACTGGAGGTCCGTACAAGGTGTTCACGCTCTGGGACATAGCTCCGGACATACTCTGCGCCGGAAAGGAGTCGTCCTTCGGTTTTCTCAACGGCGTTTTCAGCGAACTCTGCGACATATTCCCAGGTGAGTACATCCACATCGGAGGCGATGAATGTCCGAAGGCACGATGGAAGGAATGTCCGGACTGTCAGAGACGTATCGCCGAGCTCGGACTCAAGGACACCGAGGAATGGACCGCGGAACACTATCTTCAGAACTATGTAACCGCAAGGGTTCAAAAGATGCTCGCGGATAAAGGAAAGAAGGTCATAGGATGGGACGAGATTCTCGAAGGCTCGCTCGAACCGGGTGCCACAGTCATGTCATGGCGAGGAACTGAAGGAGGGCTCAAGGCTGCCTGCAGCGGATTCGATGCAATCATGACTCCCCTGACACACTGCTACCTCGACTACTGCCAGGGTCCCGACCCCATGCGCGAGCCGACCGGAATCGGACATTATCTTCCGATTGAGAAATGCTATTCCTACGAACCCCTTGAAGGCATCCCTGCCGAGTGCCGCCACCACATTCTCGGAGTGCAGGGCAATCTTTGGACGGAGTTCATCGCCCGCAACGAGCATCTTGAATACATGCTCCTCCCCCGCATGCTCGCACTTGCCGAGGTCCAATGGAGCAACCCGGAAAACAAGTGCTGGTCACGATTTGCGCGCGACCTCAAGTTCCATCAGATTCCACTTCTTCAGTCCCTCGACTACACCGTCCGGGAAATGAAATAGATGGTCTACAAAATTACGGCAGCGACGTCCATCACTGGAGGCCGCTGCCTGTAAACATACAAAACGCGTGTTTTTAAGGTTAAGTGTCTAACATTTTGGTCAGAATCGTATCAGACAAAGGCTTGTCTGTTTTAAAATCCGTTTAAACTTACCACACAAATAAACTAAGTTTTAAACAGTTTTCTATTCTGTAACCTCAACTTAGAACGGAACTGCATCAATAAGCGATGCGCGCTCCGTTCGTTATTTATAATAATTGGTCAGAATCAGTTTTCGGATGCGAAAGTAGAGTTTTGGAGGTAAACTCGAACTATTTTTAACGAAAAACCATCGGTATTTGATAAAATACCGGAAATTTTACCTATTTTTACATGCTTATACCCGAGAACAGAAAGAAAGAAAGAATGGAGGAAATATATAGAAACTTGATGCTGCTGGCATCGGGAATAATTGCCGCGCTGTCGATAACGATTGTTGCGTTGAGAATACCTAAACGGCCTGAATTGGAAAAATTCCGCAATGCCCGCACCATATTCGCCGTTGCCGGCTTTCTGTTGGCGACCCTCAATTTTCTGTGTTTCATTGTAGGATATGCCCATCCTTATGACAAGATGGCAATTCTTGCGACGGCGCCCTACGAAGCTCTGCTTATGACATGCACCGTGCTAGTCTTCATAAATCCGGAACGTGTCACAAAAACATGCGTGGTGAGGGAATCCCTGTTCATAACCGCCCTCGTGTCAATAATGTATCTTACACACTGGAAGTTTCCGGACATTTTCCCGTACGTATATGTCACCTTCGGCATAGCGTTCTTAGTACAGATAATCTCATACACCACTATTTTCGTCAAAAGCTACAAGCGCGTGGTCAAGCTCACAAGCGAATACTACGCAGAAGACTATGCCCCGCGAATCATTTGGGTACTTTGGATGTTCGTGCTTGTACTGATTTCCGCACTGGCGTGCTTCATTTGCCTATTTGTAGGAAGCTGGGGATACTGCGTGCTCGTCCCGATATACCTCTGCACCTACAATCTGTTCGCCGTGCGCATGACAATCTACGCCACAGACAACTCTTACATCACAAGTGCCCTGCACTCGCAGTTTCAGACAGCAGTAGAGGGTAGTGGTGAAACCGAGCTTAAGCAGCAGAGCGACATTCCCGAAGAAACGGCGGAAGAAGTCAAAGAGAAGCTGTCACAATGGATAAGCAAAAAGAAGTTTATGGAGAAGGACGTGTCGTACACGGATGTTCTTTTCGAAATTGGGATTGAAGTAAGCCTGCTGCGCAGGTATATGAAGGACATACTCGGAACCGACTTCCGGACATGGAGAAACGGACTCCGGCTCGAAGAGGCATGCAGAATGTTCACAGAGAACCCGTGTATGAGCATCGAGCAGGTTAGCGACAAAGTAGGCTACAACGACAGTTCCAATTTCCACAAGGATTTCAAGAAGTGCTATGGTATGTCCGCGAGCGCATTCAAGAAGATAAAACAAAAGGCCCAATAACGATTTCATCGAAAAATTACAAAGGCTATATATGGAAAAATTTGCAAAGAATTACGTTGAGAAGTTCATGGATGAGCTTGTCGCGAAGAATCCTGGAGAGAAGGAGTTTCACCAGGCAGTGAGGGAAGTTGTCGAGAGCGTTGCCGACTATGTGGTTGAATACCCGCACCTTATGGATCAGAAAATACTCGAAAGAATGGTCGAGCCTGAGCGCGTTGTCATGTTTAGGGTTCCGTGGACGGACGATCGCGGTGAGATTCACATAAACAGAGGATTCCGCGTGCAGATGAACAGCGCGATAGGTCCCTACAAGGGAGGCATCCGTTTCCATGCCAGCGTAAACCTCAGCATAATGAAGTTCCTCGCCTTTGAACAGACCTTCAAAAACGCACTCACGACCCTTCCGATGGGAGGTGCGAAGGGAGGCTCTGACTTCAGCCCGCGCGGAAAGTCTGACGCGGAGGTGATGCGCTTCTGCCAGAGCTTCATGACAGAACTGCAGAGACACATCGGCCCGGACACTGACGTGCCGGCCGGTGACATCGGTGTCGGCGGACGTGAGGTTGGCTACCTCTTCGGACAATACAAGCGCATTCGCGACGAGTTCACCGGCACTCTCACCGGGAAAGGGCTCGGTTGGGGTGGAAGCCGTCTGCGTCCGGAAGCCACAGGTTATGGCGTCTGCTACTTTGCTCAGGATATGCTCGCGACACGCGGAGAAACATTCGAGGGAAAGACCGTGCTCGTCTCCGGTTCGGGAAATGTCGCACAGTATGCGGCACAGAAGGCGATGAGACTCGGGGCGAAAGTCGTCACACTTTCGGATTCCGATGGCTTTATCTATGACGCCGAGGGACTTACAGAAGATAAAATGCAATATGTATTTGAACTCAAGAATGTAAGGCGCGGAAGGATTCGGGAGTATGCGGAAAAATATCCAGAAGCTGTGTATTATCCTGGAGAGCGTCCATGTAAGATTGCATGCGACATAGCGCTTCCGTGCGCCACACAGAATGAGATCGGAGAGGATGACGCCGAGGCTCTTGTGAAGGGTGGCTGCTTCTGCGTCGTGGAGGGAGCGAACATGCCGACGAGGCCGGAAGCAATCGCCGTATTCCAAAAGTCCCGCCTGCTCTATTCCCCTGGAAAGGCATCGAACGCCGGCGGCGTTGCCACATCGGGCCTGGAAATGAGCCAGAATTCAATCCGCAACCAGTGGACGGCTGAACAGGTGGACAACGAACTCCACAGAATCATGTCGGACATCCACAAGGCATGCCTCAAATACGGCACCGAACCTGACGGCTACATCAACTACGTCAAGGGAGCCAACATAGCCGGGTTCATCAAGGTGGCTAACGCGATGATTGATCAAGGGTTAGTCTAAGCATCCCACGCTAATCAACAGGTCACTTCAAGACAGCAGATACATTATGAAAGAGCCTTGCAAAGACAAACTGATGTCCCGAAGAATACGGCGCATACTCCTTGTCTGCAATAGCTATGACAGCTTCTCCCTTGAGGAGGACGGGCACATCGAATATAAGATCACAAAGGAATATTCCGAACTGAACCTCAGCAATCCGCCGGCCATAGAAAGGGCAGAGACAACGACGGAGGCCCTCGAGAAACTCGGTGGGGAGACCGGTTATGACCTGATAATCACGATGTACAACCTCGGGGAAGTCGATGCCTTCGAGTTTTCCCGTCAGGTCAAGGAAACGGCACCTGACACACCCGTAGTCCTGCTCTGCTCGTTCTCAAAGGAAATCTACCGGAGGATTGCCGAGCGTGACACATCCTGCATCGACTACGTGTTCTGCCGGGACAACAACACCGACGTCATCATTGCAATCATAAAACTGCTCGAAGACAGGCTCAACGCCGACAACGACATACTCGGGATGGGAGCCCGCGCCATTCTTCTAATCGAAGACTCCGTGCGCTATTACTCCACCTACCTGCCGCTACTCTACAAGATAGTCCTCCAGCAGAACAACGAATCCATACGCGACACCCTCAACGAGGAGCAGCAAATTCAGCGCAAACGCTCGCGGCCGAAGATTCTGCTCGCGACCTGCTACGACGAAGCAGTGGAACTCTACCGCAAATATGGAGACCATCTCCTCGGAGTTATCTCCGACATCGGTTTCGTGCTCCATAAGGGAGACCGTTCCGACTCGGAAAAAAGCGACGCCGGGGTGGACCTGTGCCGCCTCGTGCAGAATGAAGACCCCACAATGCCGTTCCTGATGCAGTCCTCACAGGAGAGCATGCGCGAAACAGCCGAGAGTCTCGGAGCCGGCTTCATCCTCAAGTCATCCAAAACGCTCACCCACGAACTCGTCGAATACATAGGCCGTGAATTCGGATTCGGGGATTTCATTGCCGCCGACCCTGACAGCGGAGAAGTCATCGCCCGAGGGCGCAACCTCAGGGACTTCGAGGAAATCATACGGACCATTCCCGACAATGCCCTCAAGAGCCTCTCCGACCGCAACTACATATCACGCTGGCTCTACGCGAGAGGATTGTTCCGACTTGCCGGAGAATTCCGCCCAATCCGCATCAAGGACGACGAGGATATCGCCAGAGTCCGGGCTCTGCACCTGAAACTCATCCACGATTTCCGCCTCAGTCAGGGCATCGGAGTCATAGCCCGCTTTGACAACGACAGCTACAACGACACCATACGTTTCGCACGGCTCGGCGAGGGTTCGCTAGGCGGCAAAGCCCGCGGGCTCGCGTTCCTGAACCACATCCTGTTCAAATACAAGCTCTACGACAAGTGGGAGGACGTGCGGATTGCTGTTCCTCGCACCATCGTCATCACCACAGACTGGTTCGACCGCTTTATACTCGAGAATGGCCTCCAATACGTCATCGGAGCCGACCTCACCGACGAGGAGATACTTTCAGAATTCGTGGCATCCACCCTTCCGCGGGAGCTCGCCGACTCGCTGAAAGCATTCATTCGTACGACGCGCCGCCCACTTGCCGTCCGTTCATCCTCAAAACTCGAAGACTCTTACTATCAGCCGTTTGCGGGAGTTTATTCCACATGCATGATTCCGCACACGGACAACGAAGACCAGCAGCTACGACTGCTCTCAAAGGCCATCAAGTCCGTCTACGCATCCACCTATTTCGCATCCTCGCGAGGCTACATAACTTCCACAGCCAATGTGATTTCCGAAGAAAAGATGGCAATAGTGCTCCAAGAAGTCTGCGGAAGCGAGGACAGCGGCTACTGGTTTCCGGCCATCTCCGGAGTTGCGCGTTCGGTCAACTTCTATCCGATAGGTAACGAAACCCCAGAGGATGGCATTGTGAAGCTCGCCTATGGTCTCGGCAAGGCAGTTGTCGACGGAGACACTGTGCTCCGCTTCTCCCCCAAATACCCGCGCAACATCCTCCAGACCTCAACTCCGGAACTCACGATGAAGGAGACTCAAACATCGGTGCTTGCCCTTAACCTCCGGCCGGAAAAGTTCAGGACATCTGTCAACGATGCCGTAAACATCGAAAGGCTGCCGCTCGCTGACTGTGGAAATTTCCGTTCGCTGCGAAAGGTCGTCTCGACATGGGACTACGAAAATATGCGTATGGTCGATTCCGCAGCACCGCAGGGTCCGAAATTCATCACATTCGCGCAGATTTTGAAATACAGGACATATCCGCTCGCCGAAATCCTCGACTCTCTGCTTTCGCTCATGAAATCGGAAGTGAAATGCGATATCGAGATTGAGTTTGCTGCGGACTTCAGGGACGACGGGGATATGAGCTTCAGCGTCCTGCAGATACGCCCAATTTCTATCGACGGACTCCGCAGTGACATCGACTGGTCAAAAGCCGACGACAGCAATGCCTGGCTCAAGTCCGGATGCGCCATAGGACCTGGTGAGATTACGGGAATATGTGATGTCGTCTACCTCAAACGAGATGCCTTCGACAAAATGAAGACCAGGCAGATGGCATCCGAAATCACCGAACTAAACTCAGAGATGCGCCGTCAGAAACGAAATTATATCCTCATAGGCTACGGCCGCTGGGGCTCGTCAGTTCCGTCCCTCGGGGTTCCGGTGCAATGGAGCGACATCTCCGAGGCGAAAGTCATCGTAGAATGCAGCCTCGAAGATTTCCGCATCGACCCGAGCCAGGGCACGCATTTCTTCCAAAACATGACATCGGCAAATGCCGGCTACATAAACGTGAACCCATATTCCCGGCCCGATGAACTCTGCGACACATCGGTGCTCGACGCCCTTCCAGCGTTCCACGAGACGGAGTTCATACGCGCCGTACACCTCGACACTCCCCTCACGGTCCTGGTCGACGGGCGCAACGGACGCGCGATAATCCAAAACTTTTTGCAGATATAAAATCTGATTTTCGATTTGCAAAACATTTCTTGACAAACGACAAGAAACTTAAATCCGGTCCGAAGGGTTTTAGGCCTTCGGACCGGATTTAAGTTGAAGTAAGTTCTGAATTATACCATCATCAGTAGTTGTAGGTCACGCCATCGATAATCCATGTGACATTATTGTTTACATCAACAGTGTCCATGATGCTGGAAGTGATGGCGCTGCCGTCCTCATATTTGCAGTTTATGAACTCGATGGTGAATGTTGCTGAACCGCTCGGAGAGACGAGGAAATCAGCGGAGAAGGTGCAGTCCTTGATTATGGTCTTGCTATATGGAACAAGATAGGCATAGCCGCTGGTGCTCTTACCGAACTTGCAGTTCGTGAAAGACACGAGTTCGAGTTCGTCGGTGTAGGAAGTCCATCCCTTGAGTTCGCTATCCGTAACAGTAATCTTGCCTGTTCCGTCATCGCAGTTGAACGGATAGGTATTGTCGAATATACAGTTGTCAATCTTCACCTCGTCACCTGTATTCCAAATCATGACGCCGCGGAATCCTGATTTCCTAAAATCGCAGTTACTAACAGTTACTACCGAACCAGAGCCATTGCTTATGGACAAATCGCTGCCATAAGTGTTTTGACGGCCATTTTTGAAAGTACATCCGGTAATCGTTGAATTGCTCCCGCTCGCGGCAAGGCTTGAACCATCCGCAAATGCACCATTCCCTTTAACAGTAACATTGGAAATCGTGACATTCTTCGCACGCACTGTCGTCGTTTCGGCACAATCGATGACCTCGTTTCCTGTTTCTCCGATGATTGTCATGCCATTAGACAACGTTGGAAGCTTATATGTGCCATCGGAAAGGGTAATTTCAGCAGTTTCTCCCGCAGGAATTTGGGAAACGATGTTGTCAAGTTCATCTTGCCCGGACACACCGATTGAAACAGGTGCGTCATCCTTTGAGACAAAATATGAGCCGTTTATTCCGACTGATTTGTAGCCAGGAGCGAGGAAGTTGGTGTGAGCGCCTTCAGCCCAGCAGTCAGCAGGGTTGAAGCTTACGAATTCTCCACCTGTGACAATAATCTTTGCCGTGCCGTCTCTATGGTGAGCATCGTAACAGTTGAGAACAAACTCATCGGCCTTTGCTGGATCCTGGTATTTCTGCTGAACGCTGTACTTGCCACCACGGATTTCAGCTGTGCCTACCCAGACATAGACCGCGTGGACGTTGCTGATGTATTCGCCGTCCTCGATGATGACGTGTCCACCATCCTGAACGTCAACAGCAAAACAATCATTTTCTTTAGCCTTAAGGATCCCGTCGCCCTTGATGGTGAGACTGCCGCCCCTTACGGAAACGAGTGACCAATCACCGGTCGTTTCATTCCACAAATCTTCGGTGTTGTTGATTTCGTGGCCATTGAGGTCGAGGATTACGTCTTTGCCGGCAGGGACTGAGATGGTTTCGTCGATGGTGATGTCTGCTGCGAGTTTCGCTGAGTGACCGTTGGCGAGAGCTGTGCGGAGGTCAGCTGCGGTGGTGATGTTCTCGATGTCGATGGTGGTCTCATCCTCGAAAGCAGGGACAATCTCAACATTGAAGACCACCTGGTCGGTGAGGAGGTTGCCGACGATGTTCGTGCGGTAGTTTGCCTGAACCTTGGCGCTCGGAACGCTGATTACAACGTCGTCGCTCGCGCCCTTGAAGGTGGCGCTGAGGTTGCTCACATGAGTCTCATTCAGCTTTCCTGCCGGAATGAAGTAGTTCATTGCCAAGTAGGTGTAGGACGTTCCGTCTTTAAGAGTCAATCGCTCTGCCGGAAGTGTGGCCTCTGTGAAGCTGATGCGTACAGGGTCTGTTCCTTCGCCTGCAAAGACGTCAAATGATGACGCTGCGTCTGTTGCGGTGAAAAGGCTCGCTGTCGGAGTTACGCCGGCGTCCGTTGCGGCAGCAGAATCGGAGGTTCCGAAGTTTACCTGCGCAAACGGACGGTGAAGCTGGACTGGCTCTGTTGCAGGGCCGGTGACCTTGAGTGTCTTCACGGCGTAGAAAGCGTCGCGGGACTCGTCGTTTGCTGCGCCCGTATAGTCGATCGCAACTTTCTTGGTCTCAGGATTGAAGGTGTATGGAGCGCCCTCTGCCTGTGCCCAGAAGATGAAGTGGTAGGTCTTGCCCTTCACGAGGCTGTATTCCACTGTTGTGTGGAGAGCGTCAAAGACAGCAGTCTTGTCCAATGCAACGATGTGTGTGCCCGCAGCGTTGGAAGCGTCGTCATAAACAGCTACACTAAGGTTCTTTGCAGTCAGTCCGTCACCGATTGCCTTTGTGATTGTGCCCGGAAGCTCCGCAGCGAATGTCACGGCAACTTCCTCTCCGTCAGGCGTGCCATCCACGGCCACCTGCTCCTTGTTGCAGCCCAGTGCCAGCACTGCCAACGCTGCTGCAAGAATGTACTTTGTTTGTTTCATAAAATTATAGGTTACTTACATACAACTTTTTATGTTTGTCTCAGCCTTTCACTTCAGATAGGATGAGGCTATTTATTAGTTCAGGTAAACTTTAGTACCATTCACCTTGACTGTCACCTGATTATTTTCTGCAGTAGCTGCCTTATCAACCTGCCAAAGTCCACCATTTATTGACGGGAAGTTTCCTTCCACTGTGCATCCGTCAATATTGACAGTAAAAAGAAGTGCCTTTGCACCGCAGGTACCCTTTATGTTTATTGCCGGTTTGTCAGAGTCACCAGTGTTGATAAATTTGCAGTTCTTGATGTTTATTGTCTTAGCCTCAAGTCCCTCATTATACACATGAAGGAATTTGCCTTTACCCTTGAATGTGCAGCCTATATAGTCAACATTTGCCCCATATGTCCACATATTATACTCTACACTTGACTGATTAAATGTGCAATTAGTATAAATCTCTTTTGCTCCATAACCGAAATGCAGTCCTTCAAATGAGCACGAGTCAAATTTGAGGGTCCCTGAGCCTTGGAATCCTTTGTAGTTTTCTGTTCCCATCTTGAAAGAAATGTTCTTAAAAGAGACATCGGAATAGCCATTGACAGCTTTATTTTCCATATCAATAACAACCGAACCATCTGCCGGGCCTGCAATGGTCACACCATCGCCGACTGTTGAAGGCAGAGTATATGTACCGGCTTCAAGTTTGACAGTGGCATTATCCTGAGCTACGTGCTTCGTCCAGTCGTAATCCTTAAGCTCCTCATTCTCAATAACCGCATCTCCTCCGTTCCAATCGTTCCCACTAATGTGATATACAATGCCATCTTCAAGTCCCTCTGCCTTCATTACAAGTCTCTTTCCGTCGCTCAAACGACCTGAATTTGTTGAAACATTGCCTTTGATGGTGAGTTCTGTATCAGCGGAGAGCTTGTTTATACGAATAATTCTGTCAGTGATATCTTTGAAAGTATTGTTTGAAATCTCCGACACCCCATATCCCTCAGAAACACCACTAGTTTGTAAGCTGACCGCTTGGCCAATCAAATTCTCAAATGTCGAATTAATGACTTTCACTCCGTAAACAGCATTGCAATACACGCCTTGAGCAGAATCCTTGAATGAACAATTGTCAACGACCAAATTTTTAAAATTATGGACAGACGGATTTGTCCAATTTCCGATTCGTATGCACATCTTGGCCTCCTGAGAACTATGTGTAGTTCCTGAGCAGAAGGAACAATTCTTAAATGTTATTCCATCGAAATCTGTTAAAGATTGTGAGTTTTCAAGATTGACATAAGCAGAAAAAGTAATTCCGACAAACGATATATTCTTGAAAAATGCTGCGAAATAATGGCTATCATTTGAGCTAGTACACCAAACACCAGTATCACGGACATAGTCGTATATTGGTTTTGCTGTTCCGTTAATATGCCCGGAGTTATACCGGAGACCATTTATAGTCACGCCCTCATCTGCTGTAAGTGTAACATTTTCTATTGTTCTGGTGTAATAACTTACAGGAGTCCACCCCGGCAAAGCCTTGTAAGCTGCAAGTTCCTCAGCAGTGGCAAATTCCTTAAAATGCGCTTCACTTGCATCAAATCCACCGACCATATACTTCGTTCCGCTGGCGGAGAATTTCGTTGGACGACCGAACACGATTGGTTCATCGACACTCTCTGTGAAATGAATTGTCTTCCCGTCAATACTTCCGTATGCTCCGTCAAGGGTGTATTGATAATTCTCAGCATTGACTTTCCACACATTTCCTTCTTTAACAGGTCCTTCAGGAAGACTCTGAACAGTGCCATCAGCTTTATATCCTTCTCGCGGAACATCATCTCCGCCAAATACAGGGTCAACCACAACATCGTAGTCGACGCTTGATGTGAGGAGGCTGCCGAGGATGTTTGTGCGCCAGTTGCGCTTGATTGGAGTTGTCGGAGAGCTGAGCTGGATTGGTTCACGGCCGGTGAGGACAATCTCAGCGGTGAGGTCGCAGACTGTGCCTTCTGCAGGAGCGAAGACATAGTTCATTGCGAGGTAGTTATAGTCCGTTTCATTCACCTTGAGCGGTCCTGTTGGAATTGCTGCTGATGCGAATGTCACCGTTGCAGGGACAGTGAGCATCGTCTCCGGAGTGGCTGCAAGTGGAGAAAAGACTGTCGGAACGCCCTTCACTGTGACTGACGATTTCGCACCAGTGAAATCAATTGCCGGAGCTGTGGCACCGCCTGCCTTGAGCTGGTCTTTTGTTCCGATGTTAATCTGAGCGAACGGACGCTTGAGTGTCACTGTCTTGGTGACAGGACCGGTGACTTTGAACGACTCTGTCGCAAAGAATGCGTCGAAATTCTCGTCGTTCGCTGCTTTGCCTTCGTAGTTCGCGGTGACAGTCCTGATGTCTTTCGCATCATCTGTGCCTGCAAAACTGTAGTAGCCCGCAGTCGGAGTCTGAGCCCAGAAGATGAACTTGTAGGTCTGGTCCTTCACAAGCTGAAAAGTCACGGTCGTTTTGAGACTAGAGAGAGGCTTGGACTGAGCCGGGAGACCTGCGATAAGCTGACCATCCGCAGTGAAAACCTGATAGTAGAGCTGAGTCGCGGTTGTTCCTTCACCTGCCTTTGAAATGACGACAGGATTCTCAATCTCGAATGACACGCCGGCCTGCTGACCATTGTCGGCTACCGGCTCCTTTGCACAGGCTATCGCCAGAACGGACATTGCCGTCGCTGCAAGGGTCTTGAATAATTTTGTTTTCATAACTTTTTGTGTTTATTATTGTTAAATATTGTTTTCTATGTATTAACCTATTCTCCGCATCATGTTCTCTGCATCGTATTCTCTGCATCGTATCCAGCCAACTGACAGCATCCTGCGCGTCACGGAATGTAGATGTTGAACTCGTCCTCAAAGCCCGGGTCTATCGCCACTCCGCCGCCCGTGTTCTGCATCAGGAATGAGCCGCGGACTGTCGTGAGCATACTCCGTTTTATCGGCACTTCGATCTGACGAGAGATGGAGAGTTGGGTGCCTTCCTCGTCGTAGAGGGCAACGGTCACCATCACACTCGACTCTTCGCCGTTGACAAAGACATAGTCGAAGCCCAGGCGGGCGTCGTGGTTGTCGATGGCGCTGATGGCCGAGCTGAATTTCACTCCTGTCGCAGAGTCGCACGGCTTGCCCTCCATCATATTGTAGGCATTTGGCATATAGCCGGAATAGAAGAACACC